>JGI12053J15887_10000205_pt1 | contig 21605 bp, 21 predicted proteins | sample MedBloCAOM1_O3_FD_15887 | JGI IMG/M metagenome (IMG submission 15887)
GCGACGGGCACTCGCAACTCGTCTACAAGCATGCCATCTCAACGATCATGCCGGGTCACCCGATCCAGCTGTTCGAAGGGGCCGAGGAAGCGTCGGCCGGAGACAAGGCCTGATTGGAACCGCGTCGGTTCGATAGCCACGGCGACCGCCTGAGTTCGAGCAAGGGCTCGGAGACGGGCCGCGCGCTTGTCATTGAGCCGCATCTGCGGGGGCGCGTGCTGCCCTCGACGGATGTGCACGCAGTTGCGGCGCTGCGCTCTCCCGAAGCGAGGCTGGACGAGGCAGTGGGACTCGCGCGCGCCATCGACCTGAGCGTGGTCTCATCCGGCATCGTACCCCTCAGCGACATCCGGCCTGCGACCTTCATCGGCAAGGGCAAGGTCGAGGAGATCGCGGGCTTAGTCAAAACCGACGAGGCCGGAATCGTGGTGATGGATTGCGCCCTTTCGCCGGTGCAGCAGCGCAACCTCGAAAAAGCCTGGGGCGCAAAGGTGGTCGATCGCACCGGCTTGATCTTGGAGATTTTCGGGCGACGCGCCCGCACGCGTGAAGGCGCCCTCCAGGTGGAGCTAGCGCATCTCACCTACCAGAAGAGCCGTCTGGTGCGCACCTGGACGCACCTCGAGCGCCAACGCGGCGGCTTTGGCTTTCTCGGCGGCCCGGGCGAGACCCAGATCGAGTCGGACCGGCGCATGATCGAGGAGCGCATCGCGCGCATCGAGGCCGAGCTTGAGAAGGTCAAGCGCACGCGCAAACTTCACCGCGACAGCCGCAAGCGCGTTCCGTATCCGATCGTGGCGCTCGTGGGCTATACCAATGCCGGCAAATCGACCCTGTTCAATCGCATGAGCCGGGCGAGCGTCCTCTCCGCCGACATGCTGTTTGCAACCCTCGACCCTACCTTGCGTGCAGTCGAGCTGCCGCAGGGCTTGCGGATCATCCTGTCCGATACCGTGGGCTTCATTTCCGATTTGCCGACCATGCTGGTCGCGGCGTTTCGCGCAACGCTCGAAGAGGTCATTGAAGCCGACCTGATCCTGCACGTGCGCGACGTCTCGCACGCTGACGCCGAAGCACAGTCGCTCGATGTCGAGCAGGTTCTCAAGCAACTCGGCATCGCGNCGCATGACGGCGCGCGGTTGGTCGAGGTGTGGAACAAGATCGACCGGCTTGATAGCGACGCCGGCATCAGCCTGCGCAATCGTGCCGCACGGCAGCCGGTCGAGCGACGTCCGGTGCTGGTCTCGGCGCTGAGCGGGGAGGGGATCGAGCGCCTCGCCACGGAGATAGAAGCGCGGCTCGCGGCGCGGCGGGTGACGCTTGATCTGGTCATCGATGCGGCCGATGGTGCGGGCGTAAGCTGGCTGCACCGTCACACCGAGGTCATGACAAAGGTGTTGCGCGATGATGGCGCGCTCGCGATCACGGTTCGCGCGGACCCTGAGAACGCTGAAAAGGTGCGTGCCAAGTTCAGCCCGTCCGCGGTTCCGTCCCACTGACGAGTGCGTCGAGAAGGTGCCGCCCGCAATGGCACGGCTGTCGAAAACAGGCATCGGCACCGCTCTGACAGCGCTCCTATGCATGACCTTCGTGCCGGGAGCCCTTTGTCAGACGCTGAGCCTCCGCTACGGCCAGGCCTATTCGGCGGCGCGGAGCATCTTTTCCCTGCCGGTAACGATCGCCGAGCGGGAGGGCTTCTTTGCACGCGAAGGGCTCAGCGTGCGGATTCTCCAGCCCATCCCCGGCGGAGCGGACCACCAGATCGCGGCGCTGCATAACGACAGCGTCGATCTCACCCACGTGGCCACGCCGTTCCTGATCCGGGCGGCGCTCGCCGGCTCTGATGCCGTCGCGGTAGCGGCGGAGTTCAAGAACCCGATCTACAGCGTGATCGCTAAGCCCGAAATCACGAGCTTTGCCAACCTCAAAGGCAAGATGGTCGGGCTGGCGGACGAATACGGCACCATCACGCTGTCCATACGCAAGCTTATGGCCCTGCACGGCCTCGCACGCGGCGAGTTCGGCTTTCGCACCATCGAAGGAACCTCCGGCCGCTGGACGTGCCTGCGCCGTGGCGACTGCGATGCGGTCGTGCTGGGACAGCCGCAGGATCTGATCGCCATGGAGCAAGGCTTTCGCATGCTCGGCGCGTCGACCGAAGTGGTGCCGGAGCTGCTCTACACCGTGACCGCGGTGCGGCGCTCCTGGGCCGAGGCAAACAAAGGGGCCATGGTGCGTTACGTGCGCGCCCTGGCCGCGGCCTTCACGTTCATCCGCGATCCGACCCACCGTGACCGTGTCGTGCGGACCGTGATGCAGAGCACGAACGCGTCGGAGGCGATCGCGCAACAGACGCTTGCGCTGTTCTTCGACCCCGAACGCGCCGTTCTCCCGAAGCAGGCCGAGATCGATCTCGCAGGGCTCGCGCAGGTGATCGCGATGATGGGCGAAGCTGGCGCGATCAAAGCGCCGTTGCCTTCGCCCGAGCAGTTCGTGGATTTGCGATATCTGCGTGCGGCAGGGGTGCAGTAAGCGTTCAAAATCGCTCGGGGCAATAAAATATCATGCGCAAAGTTTTCGTCGCGGCGTGGCTCTGCATTGCAAGCCCACCCGCCGTTGCCGACACCGTAACGCTCCGTTATGGACAAATCCCTTCGACCGTTCGGAGCGTGTCGACGATCTATCTGTCCATCGCACAGCAGAAGGGTTTCTTTTCCCGCGAACGGGTCAAGCTCGAACTCGTTCCGATCGCGGGTGGCACCGACAAGATGGTCGCCGCACTCGATCGGGGGCGCGGTGGATGTTACCCAGACCGCCACGCCCTACCTGATCCGCGCCGTGCTCGCAGGCTCGGATGCAATAGCCATCGCCGATGAGACAGCCAATCCCGTCTACAGCCTGATCGTGAAGCCGCAAATTCAGGATTTTGCTGGACTCAGGGGCAGGACGCTCGGCCTGTCGCTACCCGTCGACACGATCTCGATCTCGATGCGCAAGCTGCTGACGCTCAAAGGGCTCGGCGAGGCCGACTATTCCGTCAAGGAGTTGGTGGGCACGCCGGTACGTTTTGATTGCCTCAGGCGAGGAGAGTGCGATGCGGTGCCGCTCGGTCAGCCCGAGGATTTCGTCGCCATTGGGGAAGGGTACCGCAGGCTTGGGGTGTCGACGGAGGCCGTGGCGGCGTTCCAATTCCAGGTCGTCGCCGCGCGGCGGGCTTGGGCTCAGGCCAACAAGGAAGCGGTCGTACGTTTCGTACGCGCTCTCGCCGCCGCGTTTCGGTTCATCCACGATCCGGCCAATCGCGGGGAGGTGACGAAGGCAATCGTGGACTTGACCGGTTCGTCGGACCAAATTGCGCGTCAGACGCTCGCGCTCTACTTCGAACCGGACAGAGGCGTTGTGCCCAGGCAGGCGGAGATCGATCTCAAAGGCCTGGCGCAGGTGATTGCATTCATGGGCGAAGGTAGCGCGATCAAACCGCCGCTGCCTCAACCTGAGCGGTTCGTCGATTTGCAGTATCTGCGCGCTGCCGGCGTGCAATGATTCGTAAGAGATAATCCGCTGCGACCCGTAGCTGGATAGAACGGCGGCGACCCGACTCTAGTACTTCTCGATGCCCTTGATATCCACGACCCGACTCCAGCGCGCCGCGTCACGCTCGATATAGTCCTGCATCTGTTCCGGCGTGGAAGCCATCGGTATGTTGCCAACGCCGGCAAGCTTTTCGCGAATGTCCGGCAGATTGAGGATTTCCGCGACCTCATGATTTAGCCGCTCGACAATAGGGCGGGGGACACTCGCGGGGGCGGCCAGCCCGAGCCAGGACATGACCTCGAATCCCGGCAGGGCCTCGCCGATGGCTGGGATGTCAGGCTGCAGCACGAAGCGCTCGCGCGAGGAGACCGCTAAGCCGCGCAGCAATCCACCCCTCACCTGGGCGAATGCGATCGTGCCGGTCTCAATCATCACATCGAGCCGGCCGCCCAACAAGTCCTGCACGATCTGGGTATTGCCGCGATAAGGAATGCCGCGAAGCGATGTCCCGGCTTCGACATTGATCAATTCGCCGGTCAAATGGTGAACGCTTCCAGGCAGGTTCATCCCGTAGGTCACGTCGAAGGGTGCCGCCTTAGCGCGCGCGATGAGATCGGGAAAGGATTTGATCGGCGAATTCGGTGCCGTCGCGATCACCATGGGGTAGCCAGACACCAGTGTAATGAACGTGAAGTCCTTGATCGAATGGTAAGGAAGCGATTTGGCAACGGCTGCCCGCGCGGAAAAGGCGCCGGTCAACATACTCACCAAATAGCCGTCAGGTTGGGATTTTGCGACCGCGTTCCACGCCGCCACACCCGTTGTCGCCGAATTTTCGACCACCACTGCCTGGCCGAGCCGCTCGCTGAGTTTTTCCGCCAGCAGTCGGCTGACGAAATCCGGACTTCCGCCTGCGGGCGTTCCGGTCACGATCCTGATCGTACGCGTCGGCCATTGCTGGGCGGCAAGCGGCGAGGGTAGCGCTGCGCCCAGCAGGGTGGCGAGAAGGCAAATGGACAGTTGCGTCAGGGGCATCATCGCTGAGCGCCATTGGTCGCGAGGGCCGGAGCCGGAATGTTATCACCAGCACCTGCAGCGAGGACAGGGTGCTTTGGGTCATTTCGCGAGATGAAAACTTGGTCTATCCGTGGCGCAATAACGCCTCAGGGACGTTCCGCGGCCTTGGCCTCGTTCCAAAGGTTGTCCATCTCCTCGAGGGTCGCTTCCTGCGGGGTCTTGCCGAGTTCTCGCAGCGCCAGTTCGATGGCGGCGAAGCGGCGCTCGAATTTCCGATTCGTTGCGCGCAACGTTGCCTCCGGATCTACTCCGAGATGGCGGGCAAGATTGACCACGGCGAACAAGAGGTCGCCGACCTCGCCAGCAGCCGCGGTCTCATCTCCCGCTGCGATCTCGGCCTCGATCTCGTCGGCTTCCTCCCGGATCTTGGCCAGCACGGCCAGCGGGTCGTTCCAATCGAAGCCGACCTTGCCGGCTTTCGCCTGCAATTTGAGCGCGCGGGTGGCGGCAGGGAGCGCGACCGGAACGCCGGCGAGGGCGCCTCCCGGTTCCTCACCGGGTCGCCCGTTTGCCTTCTGCGCGCGCTCTTCACGCTTGATGCGCTCCCACAAATCCTTGACCGCCTGGGGAGCGAGATCGCGTGCTTCGCCAAACACGTGGGGATGGCGGCGGATGAGCTTTTCGCTCAGCGTTTGAACCACGTCGGCAAACTCGAATGCGCCTTGCTCCTGCGCCATACGGGAGTGAAAAATGACCTGAAGCAGGAGGTCGCCGAGTTCCTCGCGCAAATCAGTGAGATCGCCGCGCGCGATAGCGTCGGCGACCTCGTAAGCTTCCTCGATCGTATAAGGCGCGATGGTTGCGAAGTTCTGCTCGAGGTCCCAAGGGCAGCCGGTCTCCGGCGTGCGGAGCGCCGCCATGATCTCAAGAAGACGGGAAATGTCGCGGGAAGGGCGCATCGGACGGCAGACGACGGGTCAGGCAGCACGCCCTCGAAGACGGGCTAAACTAGTTTACGACTCTCCCCGTCGTCTGTCTCTGCTCCTTTGCCGTCTGTGCTCGTCGTCCGACCTCGATCAGTGACCGCTACGCTCGCCTGCGCGGCTTGCCTCGAACAGGAACCAGCAGCGCTTCTCGGCCTCGTCGATGAAATTCTCCAGCAAGCTGGCAGTCGCCACGTCCTCATGCTCGTCCGCGAGCTTGGCGCATGTGCTGGATTTGAGCCATCATTCGCATAAGAGATATTATGGAATATTAGTTCGAAGGCGCTGGGGCCCCGCGGGTTTACGCGGACCAGCAATGCCCGATCGCCACTCTCCGTGCCAACCCAATCGGCCCATGGTGCCATCTCGGGGCGGACTCAAGGATTTCTACCCTGACCGCTTGAAAGGAAGTGAGTTCGTCTTGCAAAAGCGCAAAAGCGGCCAATTTGTAGGTAGTTGCACGCTGTTCTTATAATAAGACTTCAACGGGGCGCTGTGGGGATTTCGATCGTCAGCCCGTCGAACGCCGGCTCCACGTGGGACGGCAGCTTCGCGCGCAGTTCATCGTGATCGAGATCGGAATGGAGGTTGGTTAGGATCGCTCGCGCGGGCTTAATCCGTCCAATCCACGCCAGTGCATCGTCGACGCTGAAATGGCTCGGATGCGGGCGGTAGCGAAGCGCGTCCACGATCCAGACTTCGATGCCTGCCAGGGCCGCGACGCTAGCTTGGGGCAGCCCGCTCAAGTCACAGGAATAGGCCAGGGCGCCGAAGCGGAAGCCCAGGGAAGGGATATCGCCGTGCTCCTGCAGGATGGGAAGGATCTCGATTGGGCCGCCCTCCCCGTTGATGGTGACGGATTGGCCGGGCTCGAGCCGGTGCTCCGTCACGATGGGTGGGTATTCACTGCCCGGAGGCGATTGGAAGCAATAGCCGAAGCGCGCGCGCAATGACTTTGACGTGGGCTCATCCAGGTATACATCGACCCGTCGTCGTCGCGCAATAAAGAGCCCACGCAAGTCGTCGATGCCGTGGGTGTGGTCGGCATGTTCATGAGTGAACAGCACCCCGTCGAGCGAGTCGATCTCGGCGTCGAGGAGTTGCTCACGCAGGTCTGGCGAGGTATCGACCAGCACGTGAGTGACGCCAGCTCCCTCCCGCCGTTCCACCAGGAGCGACGTCCGCCGCCGGCGGTTCCTGGGATTGTCGGGATTGCACGCCCCCCAGCCGAGCGCCGGACGCGGGACGCCACCCGAGGAGCCGCAGCCGAGGATCGTGAACTTCATATGGTCATGCCGAGCGCGGTCAAGCGTGCGCAGATAGCGCTTCGCGACGGGGGACCTTGCGGAACAGGCGAAAAAAATTTTCGGTGGTTTGCCGAGCGATCTCCTCGAGCGATACGGCCCGCGTGTCGGCCAAGGTCTTGGCCGTCTCGACCACATAGGCCGGCTCGTTGCGCTTGCCGCGATAGCGCCCGGGGGCCAGGTAAGGCGCGTCGGTCTCGACCAAAACGCGATCCGCTGGCAGGCTTTGTGCGATGGCGCGCAGGTCATCGGATTTCTTGAAGGTCAGGATCCCGGTGAACGAGATGAAGTGGCCGAGCGCTATCGCGCGCCGCGCAAGATCGCGGTCGCCGGTGAAGCAGTGCAGTACAGCGGGGAAGGCGCCTTTTCCGGTTTCCTCCTCCAGGATCCGCGCCATGTCCTCGTCGGCGTCACGCGAATGAATGACGAGCGGCAAGCCGGTGGTGCGCGCGGCGGCAATGTGGTTGCGGAAGCCCCTTTCCTGCGCCTCACGTGGGCTCAGATCGTAGTGGTAATCGAGCCCCGCCTCTCCGATCGCAACGACCTTGGGATGGCGCGTGCGCTCGATCAGGTGGTCCACGGCGACGTCGAGCTCCTCGTGGGCATGGTGGGGATGGGTGCCAACCGAACAATAGACATCTGGAAAGCGTTCGGCGACGGCGAGCACCTCAGCGTGCCGCTTCACGCGGGTCGAAATGGTAACCATGCGCGCGACGTCTGCTGCACGCGCGCGCGCGATCAGGGCGTCGAGTTCGCCGGCGAAATCCGGAAAATCGAGATGGCAGTGGCTATCGATCAGCATCAGGTCTGTGCGCTTGCTTCGCTGTCCACGTAGCGGGGAAAGACCGGTGTGGGCGCCGGCAGCGTGCTGCCGACGGCGATCCGGCGGCCCCCGCCGAGCTCGCTGAACTGCCGCTCTGAGGTGGGAATGGCGAGCAGATCGAGCAGTTTGGCGGCCGAGCTCGGCATGAAAGGCTGGGCCAGGATCGCCACCTGCCGGATGACCTCGGCGGTGACGTAGAGCACGGTCGCCTGGCGCGGCGGATTGGTCTTGGCGAGCGCCCAGGGAGCCTCGCTGGCGAAATAGCGATTGGCCTCGGCAACCACCGCCCACACGATGCCGAGCACCTGGTGCAACTGCTGCGTCTTCATCGCCTCGCGCGTTTTGGCTATCATGCCGTCGGCCACCGTCAGGATCGCCGTGTCGGTGACGGAAAATGCGGCCGGCTTGGGCAATATGCCGCCGAGTTGACGCGCGATCATCGAGAGCGAGCGCTGCGCCAGATTGCCGAGATCATTGGCGAGGTCGGCGTTGATGCGGTTGACGATCGCCTCGAGGCTGTAGTTGCCGTCCTGGCCGAACGGGACTTCACGCAGGAAAAAATAGCGAAGCTGATCGACCCCGTAGGCGTCGACGAGCGCGATCGGGTCGATCACGTTGCCGACCGACTTCGACATTTTCTCCCCGCGGTTGAAGAGAAATCCGTGCGAGAAGATGCGCCGTGGCACCTCAACCCCTGCCGACATCAGGAAGGCCGGCCAATAGACCGCGTGGAAACGCACGATGTCCTTGCCGATGACATGCAGGTCCGCGGGCCAGTAGCGGCGGAATTTCGGACTATCCGTATCGGGATAGCCAACGGCGGTGATGTAGTTTGTGAGCGCGTCGACCCACACATACATCACGTGCTTCGGATTGCCCGGCACTTTGACGCCCCAATCGAAGGTGGTGCGGGAGATCGAGAGGTCCTGCAGGCCGCCTTTGACGAAGCTCATCACCTCGTTGAGTCGCTCCTTCGGCAGCACGTAATCGGGATGCTTGCCATAAAGATCGAGCAGCTTCTGCTGATAAGCCGACAGCCGGAAGAAATAGCTCTCTTCCTCCACCCACTCGACCGGCGTGCCCTGCGGACCGATCCGCTCACCCTTTTCGGTGAGCTTGGTCTCTTGCTCGTCGTAGTAGGCTTCGTCACGCACCGAGTACCAGCCAGAATACTTGTCGAGATAAATGTCGCCTGCCGCTTCCATCCGCTGCCAGATGCCGATGGAAGCGCGATGATGTCGCTCCTCGGTGGTGCGAATGAATTCGTCGTTCGAGCAGTTGAGCCGCTTGACCATGGCCTTGAAGCGCGGCACGTTGCGTTCGACCAACTGCTGGGGAGAGAGCTTCTCCTTGCCCGCGGTTTGCAGCATTTTAATGCCGTGCTCGTCGGTACCGGTCAGGAACAGCACGTCGTAGCCGTCGAGCCGCATGAAACGGGCGATCGCATCGGTCGCGATCGCCTCATAGGCGTGGCCGATATGCGGCGGCCCATTTGGGTAGGCGATGGCGGTGGTGAGATAGTAGCGGGGCTTGTCAGCCATTCAGTCTTTCCGCGCAATACTTGCTCAGGACGTCGTCATTCCGGGACAAGCGCCGCGCTGCGCCCCGAATTCCGAAAGGGCACCGAACCCGGGCTTGCCCGAATTCCGCATGCAAAATGCCGCAAATCGGCAAGAACCGACTTGCGGTGACGACCCCGGCTATCACGCGTCTTAGGTATCAACCGCGCGACGCCTCGGCAAGCCAGCCGAAGACATTGAAAACCAATGGCTTGCGCTCGAGATTGAAGGTCTCGACGTCGCGCGCGGAGCGGTTGACCCTCTCCCAGACCTCAGCCACGCGCGCGAGCCGCGCGGGATCCGGCTCCCCGCTCGCCAGCCGTGCCGACAACCACGCATTCACGGTGTCGACGAAGGAGGCAAGCGTTACGGGATCGGTGCCGTAGAGGCGATCGCCGAGTGCATGCAGCGCGCGCGGATCTACGGCGGGCAGCCGCTCGAGCAACGCCGTGATGCGGCTTCGCAGATCAAGCGCCTCGCCGTCGAGCAGCGCCAGCGCGCGCCGCACGCTGCCATCGGCGACTGCCGCAGCGGCCTTTATGTCGGCGGCCTCGGCGTCTTCTCCGATCGCCGTCGCAGCCGCCCGGGTCACCTCGGCGGCCAGGAGCGGCCGAAGCGCCAGTGGCCGGCAACGGGAGCGGATGGTCGGCAGAACGCGGGCCGCTGAATGGCTGACCAACAACAGTACAGCGCGCCGGGGCGGCTCTTCCAAAATTTTGAGCAGTGCGTTTGCGCCTTCTCGGTTGAGTTCGTCGACCGCATCCACGATCGCAACCCGCCATCCCCCCTCCCCGGCGGTCGAACCGAAGAAAGTGACCGTCCTGCGAACGTCATCGACCTGAATGTCCTGGCGCAACTTGTTGGTCTTCTCGTTGACCGTGCGTTCGAGCACCAGAAGGTCGCCGTGCCCCTGTGCCGCGATGCGCCGGGCGACAGGATGATCGGCATCGATGTGAAGCGACGTCGCTCTCTGTACCGCCGGCGTGCCTGGATCGGGATGGGCAAGGACGAAGCGCGCCATGCGGTAGGCGAGCGTCGCCTTGCCGATCCCGGCAGGTCCCGCGATCAGCCACGCGTGGTGGAAGCGCCGACCCTGATAGGCTTCGAGCAGCGTGCGCTCGGCCTCAGTTTGGCCATGGAGGACGGTGGTCTCGCGTGGCGCCCGCGGCTCGACGCCCTCGGCATCGGCATCGCTCATGAGGCGGCGCCCGCGCGTCGCACCGGTGCGCTCATCGGATCAAGTCGTTCGCTCACGCTCTTCCAAATGCGCTCGGCAACCGCGAGCTTCGGCTCGGCTGCGTCGATCAACAGGCATCGGCCGGGCTCATCGGTTGCGAGCGCCTGATAGGCGTCGCGTAAGGCCTCGTGGAAGGCGCGCGATTCCGCCTCGAAGCGGTCCGCCGTGCCCTCGCCCCGTCGCTTGCGGGCACGCGCAAGCCCGACCTCCGCCGGCACATCGAGAATGAAAGTAAGGTCGGGCCTGAGTTCCCCAACGGTGACCCGCTCGAGGGCGCGGATCAAATTTGGATCCAGATTGCCCAGGGTGCCCTGATACACCCTGGTCGAGTCGATGAAGCGGTCACAGATGACCCATGCCCCCCGCACGAGCGCGGGCTCGATGGTGGTGCGCACGTGGTCGTCGCGGGCCGCGGCAAACAGCAGCGCCTCGGCTTTCACGCCAAGCGGCTTCGCCACGCCCGAGAGCAGTACATGGCGGATTACTTCGGCGCCGGGCGAACCGCCGGGTTCGCGCGTGAGCACCACGTCTATGCCCAGCGCCTCAAGGCGATCCGACAACAGGATCGAATGGGTCGACTTGCCCGTGCCTTCCCCGCCTTCGAACGTAATGAAGCGTCCACGCATCTCGTCACATCATGCCGAACTTGTCTGATCGTCCAGGCGTCGCGTTCTCGCTGATCTGGTCGCGCCGATGTTCATCCGCGCTCCGCGTCGTGAGCCAATGACAACCGGGATGCGCCGCCATCGCGCGCAGCACGCGCCGACCGAGGCTGCAGTCATGCAACTATAGCCGTTGGAAGCCGGCGCGGAACAGGCCGACGACCAGTTCGGAGGCAGCATCGAAGGCGCGCTGCGACATCGAACCGGTGCCGATACTCTCGGCCGCGCGCAACGGGACTTCGAGCACCAGGAATTCGCCGCGCCAAACCTTGAGCATGCCGATCTTCTGGCCTTGCTGAATCGGCGCCGGCACCGGGCCGGTATAGACCACCCGTGCGATGATCTTCTCGCGCGAACCGCGCGGCACCATCAGCCGTACCTCTTTGGCGGCAACCAGTGGCACGTGCCCTGTCACCCCGCCATAGAGTTTGGCCTGGGCGATTTCCTGCCCGTCGGCGAAGAGCAGTCCGGATTGAAAATTGTGGAAGCCCCATTCCAGCAGCTTTTTCGCTTCGTCGGCGCGCTCTTTCTCCGATTTCAGGCCGTTGACCACGACGATCAGGCGCAGCCCGTTCTGCACCGCCGAGCCGACGAGACCATAGCCGGCTTCCTTGGTGAACCCAGTCTTGAGGCCGTCCGCGCCGATTGTCAGTGCCAATAATGGATTGCGGTTGTACTGGCGAATCTTGTTCCAAGTGAATTCGCGCTCTCCGTAATACTTGTAGTATTCCGGATAGGTTTCGATGATGTGACGCGCCAGCTTGGCGAGTTCGCGAGCGGTCATCAGCTGCCTCGGATCGGGCAGGCCGTTGGAATTGCCGAATGTCGATTTAGCTAGGCCGATTTCCCGCGCCCGCTTGGTCATTAGTTCCGCGAACGTGGACTCATTGCCGGAAATGCCCTCGGCAAGCGCTATGGAAGCGTCGTTTGCCGACTGAATGATGACGCCATGCAGGAGATCATCCACGGCCACCTTGCTGTGGATGGGAATGAACATGCTCGACGTGCGCGAAGGTGCGCCGCCCCGGCGCCAGGCATTGGTGCTGACGATGAACTCATCGGTCGGCTTGATCCGGCCTTGCTTGATCTCGTTGAACACCACCTCCGCCGTCATCAATTTGGACAGGCTGGCAGGAGGAATGAGATCGTCGGCACTCTTTTCGAACAGCACACTGCCGCTGTCGGCCTCGATCAGGATGGCGTGCGCGGCGGAGGTCTGAAAGCCGCCGTCACTCGGCTTGGGGCCTGACACTGGATTGGGGGCGGCGACGACGGCTGAGGCAATGGCGCAAGCAAGAATTGCGGCAAGGCCCCATTTCGCGAAAGGCGAGGAGAACAAGGTGCCAACCACACGCATTTTCATGGCTGCGGCAAGTCGTGCGTGGCGTAAAGGCCGCGTAGCCAAAAGTCGCGTGGCCAAGGTCCACGCTCCCTTCCCTGCCCCGGTCATGCTTAGCAATTTCCGCCGGTCGAAAGCAATGCCGCCAGCGGCGGGTTGACGGACTGGTGAACACCTCGGGCGTCCTGCACCAGGCCGAAACACGGGACGCGTTTAGCTTAACCAGCGCTCAGTAAAGTCCGCGTCCGCTCATGAGCCCCAGCGCGTTGCCTTCATTGCGTATGGGCGCAAATCCAGCCGCGGGAGCGGGACTCGGCGGCGGCGATTCGGTCCTCGCCTCGGCAGCCGAGGCGTAGGTCGGCCGGACGGCGGGTTTGCTCTTCGGCCGGTCGCCGACACTAACCTCATTGGCGACCGCCGGCTTGGCAGGGCGACTGGATACGCTACTGAGCGTGAACTGACGCTCCCCCGATGGCGGCGGATCCTTGCCGTCGCCCGCATTGGGGATGAAAGGCTTTGCCGCCGCGATCATCACTTTCGAGGGTGCCGGCGCCGGCGAGCCCTCGCGCAGCGTCGCCATCAACATTTCATCGTCACTGCCCTCGACCGGGGCGCGTCCGACATATTCGACCCGCACGCGCGCGAGCCCCCGGCTGTAGAAGTCCAGCGCCTTTGCCGTTCCGATCGAGAGGTCAATGACCCGGCTGCGCGCGTAAGGACCACGATCGTTGACCCGGACAACGATGGAGCGACCATTGTCCAGATTTGTCACTCGCACATAGCTTGGCAGCGGCAGGGTGGTGTGCGCGGCCGAGATGCTGTGCATGTCATAGACTTCGCCATTGGCGGTCAGCCGGCCATGAAAATCCCGACCGTACCAGGAGGCCACACCTTCAGCACGGTAGGACGGATCTTCGGACGGGACGTAGGTGCGGCCGTTGATGTTGTAGGGCTTGCCTACCCGGTACATGCCGCCGCCCTTCGGCACCGGTTCGCCTTCCTCCACGACACGCGGGCTGTACTCTTTGCTGGAAAAGGATCCCGAGCAATGGGCAAGCGCAAGACAACAAGCTGCTGCGGCGCCAACTCGCGCGATGCCGCACAACTTTCTTCCTGCAAGCTGCCGCCCCATCTAATCCCCGCGCCGCGACTATGCACCGCCGGCAACCGCTCCACCTGACCTGCCGTGAAGCTGGCGCTTGACGATAAAATGCCGCGGATCGGCCGCTTCCAAATCACCGATCACGACCGATCCCCGCCGCGCATATCGCCGTTCGATCGCGGCAGGAATGGGGCTGGTTAGTGCTGGCGGGGGGTTAAACAGCAGGTTTTGCGCAACGCTGTGGCCGGCGCGCCACGGTGGACGTGATTCGAGCGGGTCGGCGCGGCGGTCGAGGGGCCGCACTTCTTCCAAATCCGTTTTTGGAGCTGTTAGAGGGTCGTTTTCAGTTTCAGATGGTCAAGCCTATTGATCGATTTGACCTCCACTCGTCGCACCTCGCTGCCCTGCAGCACATCGATCGGCACGGTGGCACCTGCGGCGCCCTGGGCCCAGACCTTTCGATAAAAATCCGCCAGGCTCTTCGCCGGCTCGCCGTTGACGCCGACGATCACATCGCCGCGCTTGAGCCCCGACTTTTCCGCCGGCCCGCCCGGCGTCACCCGGCTGACGAACAGGCGCCCGCGCAACTCATCCGTGTTGACGCCAAGCCAAGGCCGCCCGGGTCCGGCGACGCGGCCGTCGGAGATGAGATCGCCGAGAATCGGCAACAGCCGGTCGATCGGCACGAACATGTTGCCCGGCGTCTTATCGCTGCCACCGGCGGCATCGCCCACGATGAGCGAACCGACACCGACCAGCTTGCCCTCCCGGTTGATCAGCGCCGCCCCGCTCCAGGCCGGATGCGGCGGCGCGGTGAACAGCGCCTCATCGAGCATGTATTCCCAATTCCCGGCGAACTCGCGCTTGGCGACGACGTAGGCGCCGGCGACCATGTCGGCGCCACCGAAGCTCGCAACCAGCACGGGATCGTGCTCCTTGACCTCCGCGGACTTACCTATCGGCATCGGCTTGAGCTTGAGCGGCTCCATCGTTCGCAGCAGGCCGAAGCCGCTTTCGTGGTCGTAGCCGACTACATTCGCCGGCACGGTGCGGCCGCTGTTGTCGACAACCTCCGCCGCATAAGCCTCCACCATCAGGTAACCGATCGTCAGCACGAGGCCGTCGTTGTCGATGATGATGCCGGACCCTTCGCGTTCGCGGCCCAAGCCTTCCACGGTGCGCCCTTCGGGATTGACGTGCGCCTTGATTCGCACCACCGCAGAAACGAGGTCTTCGACCCGAGCGTTCTGCGCCAGGGCGGTGGATCCGGTCATGAGTACGGCAAAGGTCGCTGCCGCACAAAGTCGTCCCCAGGATGCGATGGCGGCAGAGCAAGGGCGATCAGCGTTAGGCATCAATGCTCCGGAGGGTTCGAAACCGCTGCGGCGCTTCCTCCCGCAGCATGCGACGTGGGGCGCGTATTGGCCCGTGTGCAATCGTACTTTGCGAGCAATGGTACTCTTGGGAGCGCCGCCCGACTACAGGAGATTTGTCGCCTGCGAGGACCCCTGACAGGGCATTGCTCAAAGGCAACGAGTTTCTCTTCGCGAGTTGAAGCCACACGCCGGCGTGAGCAATGGCATCAACCATCTCACGAAGCCACCGCCCGAGCCTTCCCCGACGATCGTGTTGCATGTCTATATTCTTGCGATGCTGTTCATCGAAATCGTGATCGTTGTCGCGTTGATTGTGCTCAACGGCGTCCTTGCGATGGCGGAGCTTGCGGTCGTGTCGTCGCGACGCGCTCGTTTGCAGGCCCGGATCAACCGCGAAGTGGTGGGGGCCCGCCGGGCGCTTGCACTCGCGTCCGATCCGGGCAAGTTCCTCTCGACCGTCCAGATCGGGATCACCCTCAACGGTGTGCTGTCCGGAGCGTTTTCGGGGGGCGACGCTGGGACAGCGGCTTGTGCAATGGTTCGCTTCCGTCGGCATGCCGCTTGGCATCGCGGAAATCGTCGGTGTGGGATTGGTGGTGGCCGCGATTACTTACGTGTCCTTGATCGTCGGCGAGCTCGTACCGAAGCAGATTGCGCTGCGCGACCCTGAGAGAATCGCGGTGCGGGTGGCGCCCGCCATGACGGTGCTCGCAAAAATCGCCTCCCCTGTCGTCTGGCTGCTGGACATTTCCGGGCGCCTGGTTCTGCGCACACTCGGCTATGGCAGGCAGGCGGAGCAGCGGGTCACGGATGATGAAATCAAGACACTCATTGCGGAAGCGGAAACCGCCGGCGTGATCGAGCCGAGCGAGCGCGCAATGATCGCCGGCGTCATGCGATTGGGGGATCGTCCGGTCCGCGCGGTCATGACGCCGCGCCGGGACGTTGACATGGTCGATCTGTCTGCCGATCCGGAGACTGTCCGACGGACCATCCTGGAGAGCGTCCATTCACGACTTCCCGCTCACGACGGCGCGCCGGACGACATGCTCGGGGTGCTGCAGGCGAAGGATCTGCTCGAAGCCTATTTGCGCGGCGAACCGCCGGGCCTGCGCGCGAGCGTGCGGCCCGCGCCCAACGTCCCCGACGCCTCGTTGGCGGGCGCCGGCACGCGGCCGCTTAGTTCAATGCCGGTCCGGGGAATTCCTTCAAGAGGCAGTTGTCGCCCGCCGCTAGTTGGCCGGGCACCGCTGGTAGTGGGTGAGGTCCTGGAAATCGGGACCGGCCGACAGCTGGCCGCCTTCCTTCGGCAGGATGATGCGATTCAGCTCCGTTTTCTCATCCGGCGCGGTCAGGCTCGTGCAGCGCATATGGGCGGAGTAGATCGGTCCGCTGCCGCCCGCGGTTTCGGTGAGCCATTGAATCTCGCAGCTTGCCTCCGATGTGACGTAACCTTTTTCCGTCACGATGACGGTGGACCTCTTATCGCGACAAAGGCCCGGGCTCGGTGCCCATGTTCCCCAGAAGCGCTCCGGGACGCTCAGGTGCCGGACGCTGTCCGCGAGTGAGGAGCCCGACAGCACCACAGAAACGAGGGTAACAAGAATGCGCATGGTCTTCTCTCGCAGCCGACAGCGCGCGACCTTACCCCGAATGACCTCACAAGTTCCAGCCCGCAAGACGGTTTGGGATTTTCCGGGGCGCGCTTTCAATTACTTGAACGTGCCGTATCTCTGCTCGATGGCATTTCACTGTCGCGTCCGGGGTTCGAACCGCGCGACGGTTCCGCTATGCTCGGTCAGTCCCCTGCTCTTGACAGGACAGGCGAGCCCATCGGGCGAATCCCGTTTTCACACCGGCCTCCACCGTTCGCGGCCGTGGTCTTGGAGAATGTCATGATCGTCGTGCGCGACCCCATTCTGCAGCCCATTTCGATAACCGACTTGCGGCCGACCCAGATGACGGTCGGCATGCGGGAGGTGAACCAAAAGCGCGACCATCTGCGGACGCATGTCGCCAAGAAGATAGGCAAGTTTTTGGGCGGCCATATGATTCCGGTTGTCGTGGGTCCGCGAGAGCGCCACTACATCATCGACCATCATCACCTTGCCTTGGCTCTTCACAAGGAAGGCCTCGAGCACGTGCTCGTCAGCGTGGTCGCGAATTTGAGTACGCTGCAGGCGGGTGCATTCTGGATCGTGCTCGATCATCACGCCTGGGTGCATCCATACGATGCGAAGGGTCGCCGTCGCGAATTCGAAGATATTCCTCGCTCCATCATCGATCTCTCGGATGACCCGTTTCGCAGTCTTGCCGGCGAGTTGCGCCGGGCTGGCGGCTTCGCCAAGGACGTCACGCCATTCAGCGAATTCCTGTGGGCGGACTTTTTGCGCCGGCACCTGAAGCGCGGTCAAATCGAGAAGGATTTCACCGGCGCGCTCGAGCGGGCGCTCATATTGGCGAAAAGTCAGGATGCCCGTTACTTGCCGGGATGGTGTGGGCCAAATCCGCCGTGATAGTCGACGCTGTCGACGGGCTCTCCACCGGGCACGGTTGCTACTTCTGCGGGGCGGCGAACCGCAACGCGTCGCAGCCAGCAGGGCAGCCAAGTCCGTTCAAATCACATCACCGGGCGCGAGGTGGCAGGCCGACTCCTCGCTGATTTCAATCTGCAACGTGGTGTGCCCGATTCCGAACCGACGCCTCAGCTCGCTCGCCGCACGCAGGAGGAATTCATCACCGGGATGGCCAGCGGGAAACACAAGATGCGCGGTCAGCGCGCTCTCAGTGGTGCTCATCGACCAGATATGAAGATCATGGACAGCCGAAACACCCGCGCAGGTCTCGAGGTATCGCCGAACCGCCTTGGGATCGATCGTGCTCGGCACTGCATTGACCGACATCGCCAGGGAGTCCCGCAACAGCCCCCACGTGCCCCACACGATCACGCCGACAATGACAAGGCTGGTCAGCGGATCGAGCCATACCCAGCCGGTGTAAAGAATGACGAGGCCCGCCACGACCACGCCTGCCGACACGGCGGCATCCGCGATCATGTGCAGGAACGCACCGCGAACGTTCAGGTCGCCCTTGCGGCCGGACGCGAACAGCCAGGCGGTCCCACCGTTGATCAGGATGCCGATGGCGGCAACGATCATGACCGTGCCACTCGCCACCGGTTCGGGATGAAACAACCGCAGGATCCCCTCCCAGGCGATCGCACCCACAGCGACAAGCAGGAACACGGCGTTAAACAGCGCTGCGAGGATCGAAGAACTACGCAGGCCGTAGGTGTAGCGGGACGACGGAGGCCGCTTGACCAGAACACTCGCGATCCAGGCAATGACCAAGCCCAACACATCGGAGAGGTTGTGTCCCGCGTCCGCCAGCAACGATACGGAATTCGCCAGCACGCCGAACACGAACTCCACCGCAACGAACGTGACGTTGAGGCCGATGCCGATGGCAAATGCCCTGCCGAAGCTTGCCGCGGCGTGAACATGACCGGCCCCATAATGACGTTCATGGTCATGGTCGCTTTCTTGAGCTTGCACGGCAGGGTCGTGAACCACGGTTGCCCCTTTCACCAGATGTTGGACATGCGCGGGATGTTGGACATGCGCGGGGTTCAAAGCCAAATAGGGATAGTGTTATTGTACCTTTGATGGCCTCTCCCCTGGCGGAGGGTGTCCGCCGCCTTGAGGCGATTTACGTAGTATTATTAGTGGTTTGTGGACTTGCACTACAGGCTTCCTGCAAATCATCCCACAAACGAGCGGGCGTTCTCATGCTCCCAAATACTTCGTTCCTACTCCACCGAAAAAGACCACCAGGACTTTGTCAGATCACTCGCAGCAGCGATGGTGGCCGGATTGCTCGAGCGGAGCATCGATGCGGCGGATTGAATCAGGCGATATTGTCTCAGCCCAGGTGAGGCGCTTCAACCCACGACCAACGTAAGCCTGGGCCAAAGAGTAAAGCAATTCGAAGCTTTTTCGGGGGAGCCAGAGCGTATTACTATGTGCCCGCCGGCACCGCGGCTCGCACATTTCATTTCCCGATAGGACCCTCTTGGGACGACATGCCAGCTCCACGACGCGAGCTCACAAGGTCGGTCGGCGGGGCTTGTGTCCACGATGATCAAACAGCCTGTTGGCCGTGGACGTGCAGTCGGGCAAGATGAGCGCCCTATCTCGGAAGCGGGCGTAGGTGCAGCGGGAAGAAGCATTTGATAAAATCTCCGGAACCGCCCAAAAAATAGTGAGGCCACCATGAGAACCATCGCGGTAGCAGCAGCAATGATCCTACTGCTGACGGCTCACGCTAACTCACAGAATTTGAACATGTTGGGTGGTTTGGGTGACAAGCGTCCTCTATCCAAGGAAGAGGTGGCGAAGCAAAAGGCCGCCGATGAGGCGTACAAATCGGCGGTCGGAAAAATACCCGCCCAAAAATCCGCCGATCCGTGGGGAACTGTGCGTGACACCGCCCCATCAAAGAACAGTCCGGGACAGGTTCACCGTTAACGTCGCCAAAAGATGCCGAGCCTGTGCCGTGGGACCGTGCGCACGCTGAAGGCCCTATGAGGGTCGATCACAAGGCGAATGGTTACGAAGGCTCTTCCCAGGACCAATGACGGGGAAGCGTACGGGAAGCGAGCGCCCTATCTCGCTCGGCCCGTCCTTGGCTCGGTCGCGTTCCCGTCGCATGATGCCGCCATGGCTGAGAGACCTATACCGTTTGCAAATACGGTCGAGTTCTACGCCTTGCTCGGATGCTTCTACGCGGCATGGAGCCGGGCGGAGATCGTTGTCGATTGCGCCATCTGGAAGGCGCTGGGATCTTTCGGCGCTAAATCATGCTCCGGTTCCGAGCACTCCCCTTGGGACGAACATCGCCGCGTCCTCGAAGGGCCAATTGTTCCAGGCGTCCCAGCTGTTCAGTGCCAGTGATTCCGACGACGACACACTGACCTACGCGGTCGTCGATTTCACGCCGGATGCGACCAGCGGTCATTTCACCGTCAACAATCAGGCCATAACGGACAGTGTGATGCTGCTGACGGCGGCGCAGCTGGCTCAGACCACTTTCCAGGCTGGCCTCGGCGGCACCGACCATCTGCGGGTCGGGGTCAACGACACGCCCGGCGCCACGCTCAATTCGCCCGGGTGGATCACTCAGGACTTCAACGTCAGCGCGCCGGTCAATGCGAGCGACTTCCTTTTTGTGTGAAATGCGAATGGTTGAGCGTGTGGCCTGCGCCTTTGATGTGGTGAGCTCCGAGTACGTCAGAGTAGCGTCAATTTTTATTACCAATCCGCAGATTTGGCATTGATCTTTATGAAGGCGTTTGAGCGCACGTGCGAGTCGAGACCGTGACCACGAAGCCGTTCTTCCGCGAAGCGTTCAAGCGGACCCGCTGCATCATCCCCGCGTCCGGCTACTATGAATGGCTGGACACGCCGGACGGCAAGCAGCCGCACTACTTCACGCGTACCGATGGACAAGTGATCTCGTTCGCGGGGCTGTGGGACGAATGGAAGGACCGCGCGACCGGCGAGACGTTGAAGTCGTGCACGATGATCATCACCGAACCGAACGCCCTGGTCGCGGAAGTTCACGACCGCATACCAGTGGCGCTCGAGCTGGACCAGTTCACACCGTGGCTTGAGAACAAAGCCGGCCTGGAGATTTTGGCGCCTGCGGCAGACGGCGTGCTTCGGCGGTGGCCGGTGTCAAGGCGCGTGAATAGCTCAAAGGCACCGAAGGACGATGAAACTCTGACGCAGCCCATTGCTGCCCGGTTCGCCACGGAACTCTATGGGCCGGCAAGCGCTTAATTAGGCGGAGGTGCCCGCTATGAACCGAGTTCCAACGGTAGCGCAGTTGAGAACAGATATTGATTGCGGTGGAAGCAGTGACACTGTGCCTGCGTCCGGCCCGACGGTGGCCCCACTTGGGACCCAACCGTCTCGGCTTGGCCCTGGTGACGGGGGGATACTGGTAGCCTTCACGGCCTCGGTTTCGGCGGGCGTGGTAATCTGGGGTTTGGCTTTGGGTTACTTGAGGTTCTGAGGCGAAGCGGTGAGAGGCAGGGCGGGAACGACTGGACGACCCGCTTCCCACTTGCGTTGAGGCCGTGGAAGAGCCGCCCCGGCGTGCGCCTGAACGAGCATAAGCTGGGAGCCGATGGCAACGCCTCACGTCCGCGTGGAAAACCGCAATTTTGTGTTGGCCGTCACAGCTAGAAGACGATCAGTAACTAGTGTGCGGTTGGCCCGCGCGAATGCGCGCGCCTAGGGGAGAACCGCGATGTCGAGCGCTATAATGGAAACGTCGAGGCCGGCACTAACTGAACTGGTCGAATATCACGGATATGTTCGGTCCTGCGCGCATTGCAGCGAGTGCATGATCCTTGTCGCGCGTTTAGAGCGCTCCACAAGCTGTCTGTTCGTCTTTCAGTGTCCGCGCTGCGATCACGTGGAATCGAAAGATAGGCCCGCAACGCCGTGAAATGCTCTCTTCTGGTCTGTGACTCTGCTCGTCGATTGGCGGTTGGGAATCGTGACGAGCGGAAAGGTCGCGACGCTGGATGAAGCCAAGGCCCGATTCCGGGAGAGCTTGGCAAAGGCGCGCGGGAGGGATCAGCCATGAAGCGCCGCGTCAGCC
>JGI12053J15887_10000206_pt1 | contig 21566 bp, 18 predicted proteins | sample MedBloCAOM1_O3_FD_15887 | JGI IMG/M metagenome (IMG submission 15887)
CGCGTTGGCGCGGCGCATGCCGCAGCCGATGGCCGCCCGCTCCTCTGTCCGAGCGGGGAACGGCGGCCCCATGCTCGACGAGCTTGCAGCCGGGGCGCTGCTCGAGCGCCTTGGCATCGCGCGGGTACCCTCGGTCGCGCTCGACGCCGGCATCGCCCAGGCGCCGCCTCTGCCGTTTGCCTATCCGGTCGCGGTCAAGGTTCTCTCCGCCGAGATCGCGCACAAGAGCGACGTCGGCGGTGTCGTGCTCGGTGTCGCCGACGGGACGGCACTGCTCGCCGCGATCGCAAGCATCCGCGCCAACGTGGCGGAACGAACGCCGCAGGCGCGCGTCGCACGCGTGCTGGTGCAGCCCATGGTCTCTGGTCTCGGCGAGGTCCTCTTGGGCTATCGCGTCGACCGCTACGTCGGGCCGCTGATTATGGTGGCGGCGGGCGGCGTGCTCACCGAGATCGAGCGCGACCGCAGCCTACGGCTGGCGCCGGTCGATCTCGCCGCCGCGCACGAGATGATCGCCGAGGTGCGCGGCCTCATCGCGCTCACCGGTTACCGCGGCAAGTCCAAGGGCGATCTCGAGGCCCTCGCCCACGCCGTCGTCGCGCTGTCGCGTTTGGCGGACGACGCCAGCGTCGCCGAGGCGGAGATCAATCCGCTGATCGTGCGGCCCGCGGGCGAGGGGGTCGTCGCCGTCGATGCCGTGGCGAGGCTTATGGTATGAAGCTTACGACGTGACGCTGATGGGTGTAATGTTCCGTCAGCGAGCCATCCGGAGAGATGCATGTCCCACGCTGAAGCCCTGCAGACGCTTCATCCCGCCGTCGGTGCGACCGAGGCCATCGTCGACTTCGTCAGCAAACTCCGCCACACCGCGCTTTCCGACGAGGTCCGCCACTTCGCTCGGCGCCATCTGCTCGATACCGTCGGCGTCATGATCGCGGGCGCAGGCGGCGAGGTCGCGACCCGCGCCGAAGCCGTGCTGTCTGCGGTGCGACCGGCAGGCCGCATCCCGGTGCCCGGCCGCGCGCGCAGGGCCGATCTGGTCGATGCCGCTTTTCTCGGCGGCACCGCGGCGCACGGCATCGAGCTCGACGACGGCTTCCGGCAGGGTTCGGTGCATCCGGGCTGCGTGGTGGTGCCGGCGGTGCTGGCGCTCGGCTACGACCGCGCGATCAGCGGCGCGGCGCTGATCGAAGCCCTGGTCGCCGGCTATGAGGCCGAGATCGCGATCGGGCGGGCCTGCCATCCCGACCTGCGCGAGCGCGGATTCCATCCCGCGGCCACGGTCGGCGTGTTCGGTTCGGTCATGGCGGCGGGCAAGCTGCGCGGGCTCTCGGCGGAGCAACTCGGCAACGCGCTCGGCATCGCGGCCTCGAGCGCCGCCGGACTGTTCGCATTCGTCAACGGCGGCGCCGACATCAAGCGCCTGCACGCCGGCCACGCCTCGCGCGAGGGCCTGCAGGCCGCGCTGTTGGCGGAGCAAGGGGTCGAAGGCCCGCCCGATGTGATCGAGGCGCGCGACGGCTTCATGCAGGCTTTCGCCTTCGGCCGTGCCGTGCTGGCGAGCGAAGCGAGCGGCCAGCGCGGCCAATTTATGAGTGGGCGCGCCATCACGTTGCCCCCGGCGGTGCCGTTCGGCATCACCGACTGCTACATCAAGCCCTATCCATGCTGCCGCCACATCCAGCCCGCGGTCGAGGCGCTGATCGGCTTGCTCAACGACGAGAGCATCGCCACCGATGAGGTCCAGCGCATCGACGTCGCCACCTATCGCATCGCCGCCGAGCACGCCGAGACCGGCTGGGACGATTTCGCCAGCGCGCAGCTCAGCTTCGCCTATCTGATGGGGCTCGCGCTGAGATTCCGCGCCATCAAGGTCGAGCACTTCACCAAGCAGATGCGGGGCGATCCTGCCTTCGCCGCGATCGCCCGCAAACTGCACGTGACCGCACCGCCGGGCATCGACCGGCTCTATCCGCAATTGCGCCCGGCGCGGGTGACGGTCACCACCGCGCGCGGCACTTTCACCCGCCAGGCCGACGAGGCGCTCGGCTCGCGCATCGTGCCGCTCGACGACAGCGGGCTCCAGGCGAAGTTCCTGGAGCTTGTGGCTCCGGTGTTCGGTCCGGCGCGGGCGAAGGAGCTGATGGAGCGGCTGTGGTCGGTGGAGAAGATCGCCGACGTCGCGCCGCTGGTCGAGTCGATGGCCAAGCCGGCGTAGCGAAGTTGATTACATGTCGCGCGCCGAGCCCGGTCGGCTCCCTCTCCCATCCGAACTCGGGTTTACCCGAGTTCGGCATTTTGAGCAGGCCGAAGTCGGATAGTTCCGACTTCGGCTGGGAGAGGGGTGGGGTAAGGGGTTAAGGTCTATCGATAGATCCGTTCCCCCTCACCCCAATGGGGAGAGGGGGCGCACCGAGTCTGCGGCACGCCGATTACCCAAATTTCGGAAACAGGGCGAGCGCGTTGCTGCGGTCGATGTCCGCGCGCCGCGCCTCCGACAGAAATCCGGAGTCGTAGGTCTTGATCATCTCGTCGATCACGCGCGGATTGGCGAACGGAAAGTCGGTCCCGAACACGATCCGCTGCGGCAAGGCGACGTGATCGAGCGAGCCGAAGGTCTGCTCCCCCGGCGAGAGCGCGTTGTCGTACCAGAAGTGCTGGAGGCCGGCATTGACCTGCTCGCGCGAGAGCTGCGGCAGCCGCTTGTCGATCATCGGCGAGACCGAAAGCCGCCAGGCGAAATACGGCGCCAACCCGCCGGCATGGGGCAGAATGAATTGAATGCGCGGAAAGCGGTCGATGCTCCTGGAAAAAATCAGGTTCACCACCGCGCGCGTGGTGTCGAACAGATATTCCATCATGTAGGCCGGCCACGGCAGCGCGAGCCCCCTGCTCGAGGGATGCAGGCCGGGATGGACGAACACGACCGCGCCGTGCTCGTTCAGCATCGCCAGCACCGGATCGAAGCGCGGATCGCCGAGGAAATTCTCGCCATAACTTGCAAACAGCGAGACGCCGTCAAGCTTCAGCACGTCGAGCGAATACGCGATCTCGTCGAGGGCGCCTTGTGGGGTCCGCATCGGGACGGTGGCGAACGCGCCGAAGCGCCGGGGCCAGCGCGCGGCGAGCTCGGCGGCGTAGTCGTTGCAGCGCCGCGCCAGCGCCTGACCATCAGCCTCGCTGCCAAAGCCGACGCCGGGCTGCGCCAGCGATGTGAGCGCGACCTCGATGCCGCAAGCATCCATCAGCTCGAGCGCGAGTTGCGGCGTCCAATCCGGATATTTACCGATGGCCGGGCCCGTGCCCGCTGCATAGACCGCCTCGCGGTAGAACGGCGGAATGAGGTGGAAATGAACGTCGATCCTGCGCGGCGATGCCATTGCGCCCTCAATGAACAGTTGTCGTGCCCGCGCACCGATCTCGGGTTGACCGGAGATCGGCATTTCAAGCGCGGTTAGTGGGTGCGCGAATACTGCGGTCATCATGGCCGCCATGTTGAAGTTTGCAAGCATCCATGTCTCTATGCCGCGCAACCAAGGAGGCAACCGTGCCCTGGATGGACGCCAATGGCATCAGCACTCATTTCGAGCTTGGCGGACAAGGACCATCCGTCGTGTTGCTGCACGAGATGGGCGGGACCCTCGACAGCTGGGACGGCATTGTTCCCGCGCTGAGCGAGCGCTTCCGCACGCTGCGCTACGACCAGCGCGGCTCCGGACTCTCCGAAAAAGTGCGCCAGCCGATCACCACGGAAACCCTGGAAGAAGACCTCGAGGCGGTGCTGCAAGAAAGCGGCCTGCCGCCGCCCTACCATTTCGTTACGGTCGCTGCCGCCACCATGCAGGCGCTCATCTACATGACCAAGCATCCCGATCGCGTTGCGAGCTTCGTGTTCTGCAATCCGTTCACCGGTGCCGATCCAAGCCGCGTGGCGGCGCTCGAACAGCGGGCGGATCTTGCGGAGCGCGAAGGCTTGCGCAAGGCCATTCCGACGACGCTCGACAAATCGTGGCCGCCCGATATCGGCGACCCTTCGGCGTATGCGACCTATCGCGGGCGCTACCTGGCGCACGATCCGGTCTGCTTCGCCTCCATGAACCGGGCGATCGCGCGGCCGAACGTGACGCATCTTGCCAAGGAGATTCGACGGCCAACCATGGTGGTGGCCGGCCGCTTCGACCAGGTACGTCCGCCCGCCGCCAGCGAGCAGTTCGCGCAGGCTATTCCCAATGCGCGCTTCGAGCTGATCGACGCCGTGCACATGATGCCGGCGCAGGCGGCCGGCCCGCTGCTCGCGCTGCTCAAGGACTTCCTTGGTGCGCAAGCGACATCCGCCACCCAGCAGCGCGCGAGCTGAGGAGATCGAACTGCAATGAAGATCAAGGCCAACGGAATTGCGATCAACTACCAGGCGGACGGCCCCGAGGGCGCCCCCTGGCTCATCTTCAGCAATTCGCTCGCGGCCAATCTGACGATGTGGGACGATCAGGCGCGCGAGCTCAAGCAAGCGTACCGCGTGCTGCGATACGATCAGCGCGGGCACGGCGGTACCGAGGTGACCGCCGGCCGCTACAGCTTCGAGCTGCTGATGGCCGACGTGATCGCGCTGATGGACGCACTCGCCATCAAGAAAGCGCACTTGGCCGGTCTGTCCATGGGCGGCGCCACCGCTCTCGGCCTTGCGGAGACACATCCCGACCGGCTCGACCGGGTCATCGTGTGCGATACCCCATGCCAGTCGACGCCCGCGAGCGCGCAGCAATGGGAGGAGCGCATCGTCATTGCCCAAAAGCAGGGCATGGAGCCGCTGGTCGAGCCCACCATCGGGCGCTGGTTTCCCCCGGAGGTGCTCAAGGCCAATCCGCCGCACCTCGACAAGGTCCGCCGCATGATCCGCACCACGTCGGTGAACGGGTTTATCGGCTGCGCCGCGGCGCTCGCCGACCACGACTACGCCTCGGCGGTTGCGACGGTAAAGCGGCCGGTTCTGTTCATGGCCGGCGAGAAGGACGGAGTCACGCCGGTCGCCATGCGCAAGCTCAGCGCGGCGCTGCCGGGCTCGCGCTACGTGGAGTTCCCCGGCGCCGGCCATATCTCCAACATGGACCAGCCCGACGGTTTCACCCGCGCCATTGAACAATTCCTCGCCGCCAAATGAGAGCGGCGCAGCACCGGCATGCCATTGCGCCAATTGCAAACCTTCAGCCAGGGGCTATACGGTAGGGCAAAGGCCGTCTCCGGATCAGGCGCCGCGCCGCCGNCAACCTCCCGACGGAAACGCCAAACGATCGCTCAGACATCGCAGGAGAAACGTCATGACCGCCGCCGCAGCCACAACCACGCCGAAGGCCGCCCATCCGGCGCTCTCCAACAAAGCGCGCGAAATGATGGAGGCGATCAACGCCGAAGCCGGCAAGCATAATGTCTGGGTGCGTACGCAGGCGAACGCGCCGGCGCAGCGACCCTGGTTCAGCGAGACCGGCGGCGAGGGCAGCGGGCAGCTCGCGTCGGGCCGCGTCGCCGCGGGCCAGATGAAGACCCTTCCCCACCTCTGGCGCTGGAAGGAATACAGCCCTTATCTGCACCAGATTTCCGAGATCGCCCGCAAGGCCGACGTTTCGCCGATCGAGTTCGCCGATCGCCAGAGCATCCTGTTGCTCAATCCCGGACTGAACGGGCGGCTGCAGGTCACCAACACCATCCGTTGCGCAATCTCGATCTACAATCCCCGCGACGTCGCGCCGGTGCACCTGCACTCGCCCAATGCCAGCCGCACCATCCTCTCTGACAAGGGCGGCTACACGGTGGTGGAAGGCGAGCGCTGCACCGCGTCACGCGGCGACCTGATCCTGACCCCGAACGGCACCTGGCACGACCACGGCAACGATGACAGCGAGCCGGTGATCTGGATCGATACGCTGGACTGGCCGCTGATGGAGTTCCTTGACGCCGCCTGGGTCGATCACGACATGCCGGGCGCACAGGGCAACGCGCATGTGCAGGCCGTCACCCACAGCGAAGGCTATTCGCGCAAGCTCTACGGCCAAGGCGGGATTAAGCCGGTCTTCGTCAATCACCAACGCGGCGTCGGTCACGCGCCGGCGCCGCTTTTCCACTACCGCGGTGCAGACGTGCTCGAGACACTGCAGAGCCTGCGCAAGGAAAAAGGCGATCCGCACGAGGGCATCAAGGTCGACTTCGTCAACCCCGTCACCGGCGAGCCGGTGTTCAAGACCTTGAACTATTCCGCCCAACTGCTGCGCCCGGGCGAGGAGACCGAGCTCAAGCGCGAGACCGCCGGTACGTACTATGTGGTGATTGAAGGAACCGGCGCGACCGAAGTCGGCGGCAAACGCTTCGACTGGGGTCACAACGACCTTTTCGTCGTGCCGAACTTCCTGTGGCGGCGCCACATCAATACCGGCAAGACCGACGCGGTGATCTACTCCGTGTCGGATGCGGCTCTCATGCGCAACATCGGCCAGTACTATGCGCAGGGCCGCTCGAAGGACGGCAAGGTGACCGAGCTGGTGCACTGAGCGCCGCCGCGACGCGGCACAATCTTACGGCCGGAGCGCCCGCGCGCCGGCCGTTTTGTTTTTGCGTAGATCGGTAGGGTGGGCAAAGGCGCGGACCAGAGCCTCGCACCTTGCCCGCGGCACGGCGCGCGCAGCCACCTTGTTGGACTCATGCAGCGTGTATGCGCGCCTTTGCCCACCCTACAGCGGTACGGCGCGCTGAACGCTTAGCCCCGCTGGCGATACGCACTACCCCTCGTCCACCACCTTGTTGCGCAGCACCCCGATCTGCGGCGATTCCACCTCGACCACGTCGCCCGGCTTGAGCCATACGGCTGGATTGCGGTGGACACCGGCGCCGGTCGGGGTTCCGGTCCAGATGAGATCGCCCGGCTTCAGCGTCGCGAACGTGCTGATATAGTTGATCAGCCAGGCGAAGCCCCAGGTCAGGCGGTCGGTGGTGTCGTCCTGCCGCAGTTCCCCGTTCACGCGCGTCATCACGCGCAGCGGCTTTGCCGGGTCGAGCTCATCGGTCGTGACCATCCATGGGCCGACACTGCCGGACTTGTCGAAATTCTTGCCTTGCGTGACATTCAGGCTGCCGTGCCGCAGCCAGTCGCGCACGCTGCCTTCGTTGCCGAGCGTAAAACCGCCGATCATCGAGAGCGCACTTTCGCGCGGAACGTGACGGCCCTCCTTGCCGATCACGAGCACGATCTCGCCCTCGTAATCGAACTTGTCGGAAACCTTCGGCCGCACAATCGGCTGCTCGGTCCCGACCAGAGAGGTCGGGAAGCGACAGAACAGGTTGGGATATTTCGGCGCGTCCCTGCCGTCTTTGTATTCGGCGTTGCGGTCGGGATAGTTGATGCCGACGCAGATGTTCTTATCGGGCGCAGGTATCGGCGGCAGCAGCTCGACGTCTTTGATCTGATAATCCGGCGTGCCCTTTGCCGCCGCGCCCGCTTCCGCGATCGCCTGCGCGCGCAACAGGTCGAGCAGCGTCGGATATTTTGAAAGCTTGCGGCCGAGATCGATGATGCCGCCGTCGGTCACCGCGCCATAGCTGGTGCGGCCGTTCGCCTTGAAAGTTGCAAGTTTCATGGGATCGCTCTGCCAATGATTTTTGGTGATGGCCGGCTGGTCCGGCCATTCACGTGACGCGCGCGTTGGTTATAAGGGCGTGGATGCCCGGCACAAGGGCGGGGAAGACCACCCGCTCAGGCAGCCTTCGGCGCGCCGGGCTGGCGCAGGGGATGCGCGCGGGCAAAGGCGTCGTTCTGCATGCACGCGTCGACGATCCGGCGCACGGTCGGAAACGGCGCGAGGTCGTATTTGTAGAAGCTCGCGCCCGCGGCTTGGCTCGCCAGGCAGATGTCGGCGATGGTGATGGCGTCGCCCTGGCAGTAGCGGCCGGTCTCCTTGCTGCCGGCGAGATTGGTTTCCAGCGCCTTCACCGCCGCGCCGATCCAGTTCTGGATCCATTTCAGCCGCGCCGGCTCGTCGAGCTTAAGCTCGTGCTCGAGATATTCGCGCACGCGCGGCACCAGCAGCGGATGGGAGTCGCAGGCGACGATCTGCGCGAGGCCGCGCACGCGGGCGCGCGCACGCGGCTCCTTCGGCAGCAGCGGCGGCTGCGGATGGGTCTCGTCGAGATATTCCATGATCGCCAGCGACTGGAACAGCACCGGGCCGTCGCCGTCGACCAGCGCCGGCAGCACCATCTGCGGATTGACTTCGCGGAACGCGTCCTCGCGCTGCCTGCCTTTGATCAAGTCGATGTCAACGACCTCGTCCGGCACGATGCCCTTGAGGTTGAGCGCGATGCGCACGCGATACGTTGCAAGCGAGCGCCAGAATGAAAACAGCTTCACGGATCTTCCCCCCTGCGGAAATTGTGATCGAATTGCTCCTACCATACTATATTGCCCGGACCAAAAACGACCGCGTCGTCGGCCCCGCCAAGGCGGGGCAGGACAGCCAAGAGGCGGCCTATACGGGAGGACGGCAATGACTTCGGTTGAAGATGCGCGCGCCAAGGCATCGGCGGGCAAGACCCATCGACATCGCAGCGAAGTGCGCGACGGCATGCGCATCGACTGGGACGTTCCGATCGAGATGGACGATGGCCTCGTGCTGCGGGCCGACGTCTTTCGGCCGGTGAAGGAGGGCCGCTATCCCGTGATCCTGAGCTACGGCCCCTATGCGAAGGGCCTCGCCTTCCAGGATGGTTATCCGAGTGCGTGGCAGCGCATGGCCGAAAAACATCCCGACGTCACCGCCGGATCCAGCAACCTTTACCAGAGTTGGGAAGTGGTCGATCCGGAGAAATGGGTGCCGCACGATTACGCCTGCGTGCGCGTGGACTCCCGCGGTTGCGGCTGCTCGCCGGGCGTCATCGATCATTTCTCGCCGCGCGAGACCAAGGACTTCCACGATTGCATCGAATGGGCCGGCGTACAGCCGTGGTCCAACGGCAAGGTCGGGCTCAACGGGATTTCCTATTACGGCATCAACCAGTGGCACGTGGCGACGCTGCAGCCGCCGCATCTCGCCGCCATGTGCATCTGGGAGGGCGCCGCCGATTGGTACCGCGACATGACTCATCACGGCGGCATCGTCTGCACGTTCTGGGAAAACTGGTACGACATGCAGGTGAAGACCGTGCAATACGGCGCGGGCGAGCGCGGCAAGCGTTCACGCGTCCATGGCGAGCTCGTCTGCGGGCCGGAAACCCTGTCCGAGACCGAGCTTGCCGGGAACCGCAGCGCCTTTGGCGACGACATCCGCGCCCATCCGCTCGATGACGACTACCACCGGGCGCGCTCGCCGGTCTGGTCGAAGGTCAAGACGCCCTTGCTCTCGACCGCCAACTGGGGCGGCCAGCCCTTGCATCCGCGCGGAAATTTCGAGGGCTTCGTGCGCGCGGCCGCCAAGGACAAGTGGCTCGAAGTGCACGGCATCGAGCACTGGACCCATTTCTACACCGACTACGGGCGCAAGCTGCAGCTGCGCTTCTTCGACTATTTTCTTCACGGCAAGAAAAACGGTTGGGACAAGCAGCCGAACGTCCAGCTGCAGGTCCGGCATCCCGGCGAAAAGTTCGTGCAACGCGCGGAGAACGAATGGCCGCTCAAGCGCACGAAATGGACGAAGCTCTACCTCGACCCGGCAACTGCTGTGCTTACGCCGAAACGCGTGGCTGCAAAGGCCGTGAAGACGTTCGAAGCTCTGGGTGACGGCATTACCTTCCTGACCGAGCCGCTCGAAAAGGACACCGAGATCACCGGGCCGTCGGCGCTCAAGCTCTTCGTCTCGTCGTCCACCAGGGATGCCGACCTGTTCGCCGTGCTGCGGGTGTTCACCGGCGACCTCAAGGAGGTGGTGTTTCAAGGCGCCATCGATCCGCACACCCCGATCGGCCAGGGATGGCTGCGCGCGTCGCATCGCAAGCTCGACAAGAAGCTCTCCACGTCCTATCGGCCCTACCACAGCCACGACAAGGAGCAGCCGCTTAGGAAGGGCGAGGTGGTCGAGCTCGACATCGAGATCTGGCCGACCTCGATCGTGGTCCCGGCGGGCTGCCGCATCGGCTTGAGCATTCGCGGCAAGGACTACGTCTACGGCGGCCCGAGCGGAGGCAAGCTGTCGAACTTCAAGAACGAGCTTACGGGCTGTGGGCCGTTCCTGCACGACGACCCGCGCGACCGGCCCGCGGACGTATTCGCCGGCGTCACCAGCCTGCACTTCGGCCGCGACAAACAGCCCTACCTGCTGTTGCCGATCATTCCCCCCAAGAAGAGGTAATTCTTACGGGAAATTAATCACCTAGGGGGCAGCGGCGGCGTCCGCGCCGCGGGACAAGATTGGTGCGATATGCCAGGATGATATTCGGCCGTAACGCAGACAAGTGATGGGCAAACCCATCCCACGGGCCGAACCAAGGGAGGAAGTAAACTCATGAACGTCCATCGCCGAACCGTCCTGACCGGCATGCTCGGGGCCAGCGCGCTCGTTGCCGCGCCCGCGATCGCGCGCGCGCAGGGCTCACCGATGAAGATCGGTTTTCTCACCGTGAAGACCGGCCCGCTTGCCTCCGGCGGCATCCAGATGGAGCAGGGGCTCACGCTCTATCTCAAGGAGCGAAACAATATGCTGGCCGGCCGGCCGGTGCAGCTGTTCACCGGCGATTCCGGCGGCGCGCCGGCGGTGGCGCGCACCAAGATGCAGGAATTCGTCGAGAAGGAGAACATCGCCTGTCTGATCGGACCGCTGGCGACCGCCGAGGCGCTCGCAATCGACGACTACATCCGCGACAAGCAGATCCCCACGCTCAGCGTCGCCGCCGCCGAGGACATGACCCAGCGCAAGGCCAATCCCTGGTTCGTGCGCGCGACCGCCTCGTCGGCGCAATGCAGCTACCCGATGGGCGATTACGCGGCGAAGGAGCTCAAATACAAGCGCGCGGCCATGATCGCCGACGACATCGCCTATGGTCATGAGCTCAACGCCGGTTTCCAACGTGCCTTCGAGGACGCTGGCGGCAAGGTGGTGCAGAAGCTGTGGTCGCCGCTGGTGACTCCCGACTATGGGACCTATATCGGCCAGCTCAAGGACAACGTCGACGTTATTTTCATCGGCTTCGCCGGCTCCAACGGCTTCAAGTTCTTCAAGCAATACAAGGAATACGGAAAGACCAAACCGCTGCTCGGGGGACAGACCGCGGTCGACGAGGCGCTGCTGCAGCAGATGGGCGACGACGCACTCGGCATGATCTCGACCTGTTGGTATTCGGCCCAGATCGACACCCCGACCAACAAGAAGTTCGTCGACGGCATGAATCGCGACTACAAAGTCGACCCCGGCTTCTACGCCGCTGCCACCTATACCAACGGCGCCGTGCTGGAGACTGCGCTTGGCAAGATCAACGCCAAGATCGAGGACAAGAACGCGCTGATGGCGGCATTGCGCGCGAGTGACAAGGTCGAGACCGCGCGCGGTCCGGTGAGCTTCGACAAGTACGGCAACGTGGTCGGCAACGTCTATATCCGCAAGGTGGAAAAGAAGGGCGGCAAGCTCGTCAACACCGTGATCAAGACCTATCCCGACGTCAGCCAGTTCTGGACCTACAATCCCGACGAGTTCCTGAAACACCCCGTCTACAATCGCGAGACCTGGCCGGGGAGCAAGAATCTCGAGCCGTGACGCTCACGCCAATCCGGCGGCAAAGCGAACGCCGTCCAATCGAGAACAAGACTATTCCCAGAGGGAGAAAGCCATGACCGTCAATCGCCGTGCCGTCATCAAGGGAGCGCTCGCCGCGGGCGTGGCCTCGCAGGTGCTCAAGGTGCCCGCCGCCCCGGCACAAGCCGGCCCCATCCGGGTCGGATTCCTGACCGTCAAGACCGGACCGCTCGCTTCGGGCGGCCTGCAGATGGAGCAGGGCCTCACAGTGTTCTTCAAGGAACGCAACAACATGCTGGCCGGCCGGCCGGTCGAGCTTCACACCGCCGACACCGCCGGCAATCCCGCCCAGGCCCGCACCAAGACGCAGGAGCTGGTCGAGCGCCTGAACGTCGCGGTCCTCATCGGGCCGCTCGCCGCGTTCGAAGCGCTGGCGATCGATGATTACGTCCGCTCGTCGCGCACGCCGATCCTGTCGGTGGCCGGCGCGGAGGACATGACCCAGCGCAAGCCCAATCCGTGGTTCGTGCGCGCGAGCTGCACCTCGGCGCAACCGAGCCATCCGCTCGGCGAATACGCCGCCAAGGACCTNGGCTACAAGCGCGCCGCGGTGATCGCCGACGACTTCGCGTTCGGCCACGAGAACGTGGCCGGTTTCCAGCGCGTGTTCGAGGATAACGGCGGCAAGGTCGTGCAGAAGCTTTTTACGCCGCTCAACGCGCCCGACTACGGCAGCTACATCTCGCAGCTCAAGCCCAATCTCGACGCGGTCTATACCGGGCATGCCGGCTCGAACGGCTTCAAGTTCATCCGTCAGCTCAGGGAATACGGCAACAAGGTGCAAATCCTGGGCGGCTTCACGCCGGTCGACGAATCGCTCCTGCAGCAGATGGGCGACGACGCGCTCGGCGCCATGACCGGCAACTGGTATTCGGCCGAGCTCGATTATCCGATCAACAGGAAGTTCGTCGAGGCGATCAGGCGGGACTACAAGACCGATCCCGGCGTGTACGCGGCCGAGACCTACGTCTCCGCCGAGGTGCTCGAGCACGCGCTCAAGACGATCAACGGTAAGGTCGAGGACAAGGACGCTTTCATGAAGGCGCTGAGGGAGGCGAAAGTGCCGAACACCTTGCGCGGCCCGGTGCGGTTCGATGAGTTCGGCAACGTCGTCGGCAACATCTACATCCGCAAGGTCGAGAAGAAGGACGGCCGTTATGTCAACGCCGTGATCAAGACCTATCCCGACGTCAGCCAGTTCTGGACCTACAAGCAAGACGAGTTCCTGAAGAATCCGGTTTATTCACGCGACTACCCGCCGGCTAAGAATCTCGAGCAGTGATCGAAGGCACTGCCTTCAACGCAGGCCGATCACGGCGATGTAACTTAAGGTGTCCCGGGCGCCGTGCAGCATGAAGCCTTAGGGGCGTTTACGCCCGTCTTCGCGGGCCATGGCGGAATGATGCGCTGCCGACCCGGGACCGTTCCAGCCTGCTGCGGTCCCGGATCAGCGACGCACCGTTTCGCTGACGCTCGCGCTGCATCGCATCCGGGACAAGGGGACACACGCCGGGGGGAAGCGAATCAATGCAGTGGCAGTTCTGGATCATCCAGACGCTGAACAGCGTCGCCTTCGGCGGCCTGCTGTTCCTATTGTCGTCGGGCTTTTCGCTGATCTTCGGCCTGATGCGGATACCGAATCTGGCTCATGGCGCATTCTTCATGCTCGGGGCCTATTTCGGCTACACCTTGCTGCGGCTCAATCTGCATTTCTGGTTGGCGGCGATCGCCGGCGGGCTCGGCGTCGGGTTGCTCGGCATCCTGATGGAGCGCTTCATTCTTCGCAAACTCGCCGGCAACGAGCAGGGCCAGGTGCTGGTCACGCTCGGCGTCTCATTCATCATCGCCGACATCTGTCTGCTGATCTGGACCGGCGATCCGATGCCGCTGCCGGCGCCGCAATCGCTGCGCCCTCCCCTGCGCGTCGGGGGCTTTGCGTTTCCGACCTACCGGCTGGTCGTGCTGGCGATTGCGCTCGTCGCCGCGCTGGCGCTCTACCTGCTGATGGAGCGCACGCGGCTGGGTGCCATGATCCGCGCCGGGGTCGACGACATGGAGATGGCGCAGGGCGTCGGCATTCCGGTGTCGCGGCTGTTCACCACCGTTTTTCTTCTTGGCGCCACGCTCGCGGGGATCGGCGGCGTGCTGGGCGGGCCGATCCTCAACGCCTATCCCGGCCTCGATACCGACATGCTGCCGCTCGCGCTGATCGTGGTGATCCTGGGGGGCGCGGGAAGTCTGCTCGGCGCCTTCGTCGGCAGCTTCATCGTCGGCTTCATCTACAATTTCGGCATCGCGCTGGTGCCTGACCTCGCCTATTTCGTGCTGTTCCTGCCGATGGTGCTGGTGCTCGTGTTCCTGCCGCAGGGATTGTTCGGGCGGGTGCAGATATGACGCTGCGCACCGTCGTCGCGCTTGCCGTCTGCGCGCTGGCGCTGCTGATTCTGCCGTGGATCATCGGCAACGAGTTCTACGTCAACATGGCGACCCAGGTGCTGATCTATGCGCTGTTTGCGCTCTCGATCAACATGATGCTCGGCTACGGCGGCATGGTCTCGCTCGGCCACGCCGGTTACCTCGGCATCGCCGGCTATGCCTGCATCCTCGCCGTCACCGCCGGCTACGACCACCTCACCGCTGCGATCTTCGCGGTCGCGCTGTCGACCGCGGCGGCGGCGTTTTTCGGGCTGCTGTCGCTGCGCGCGCCCGGACTCGGCTTCATCATGATCACGCTCGCGCTCGGCCAGATCGTCTGGGGCATCGCCTATCGGGCGAACGACCTCACCGGCGGCGACAACGGCATCAGGTATCCGGGCCGTCCGATGCCGTTCGGTTTTGACCTACGCGACGCCCCCAGCTTCTATTATTTCACGCTCGCCGTCTTCGTCATCGCGCTGTTCTGCATCTGGCGCTTCTCGCGTTCCCCGTTCGGAGCGAGCCTGATGGGAACGCGCGACCAGCCCCGGCGCATGCGAATGCTCGGTTACAATGTCTGGCTGATCCAGTGGCTCACGTTCGTCATGGCCGGGTTCTGGGCCTCGGTCGCCGGCGTCCTCTACGTCTATTACAATCTGTTCCTCAGCCCGCACGCGATCTCGCTGCAACAGTCGGCCGAGATCCTGCTGATGGCGATCCTCGGCGGCGCTAGCACGCTCACCGGCCCGATCGTCGGCGCCGCCATCATCACGCTCGTGAAGAACGTGATCTCGACCTATGTCGAGCGCTGGAACACGCTGCTCGGCGTGATCTTCGTGGTCGTGATCATGTTCATGCCCTACGGCCTCGTCCCCGGCTGCACGCAGCTATGGCGGCGATTGCGGAACCGGGGCAAAACGCCCAAGGCGGCGAGCGGCGCCGCCTCGGAGCCGGCGCAATGACGCTTCCCGCACTCGAAGTCTCACATCTCAAGAAGCGCTTCGGCGGCCTGCCCGCCACCAGGGACGTGTCGCTTTCGGTCATGCCGGGCGAGCGGCGCCTGATCATCGGCCCGAACGGCGCCGGCAAGACCACGCTGTTCAACCTGATCACCGGCGATCTCGCCGCCGATGCCGGTTCGATCCGGCTGTTCGGCCGGGAACTGCGGGGGATGCCGACCCAGCGGCGCGTACACCTCGGCTTGGCCCGCACCTATCAGATTCTCACCCTATTTCCGCGCGAGCGGCTCATCCACAACGTGGTGCTGTCGCTGCTGGGGCTCGACAAGCGGCGCTGGAATCCCTGGTCGATCCTGACCGCCAACCGCGATCTCTACAAGAACGCCCACGAGGCGCTGGAGCGCGTCGGGCTGGGGGACAGCGCCGAGCGCATCGTGGTCGAAACCTCCTACGGCGAGCGACGCCGGCTTGAACTGGCCATGGCCTTGGCGCAGAGGCCGAAGGTGCTTCTGCTCGACGAACCGCTTGCCGGGCTTTCCCAGGGCGAGCGGCAGACCGTTCGCGCACTGCTCGGCACCATCCCGCGCGACGTGACGATCGTGATGATCGAGCACGACATGGACACGGCGCTCGGCTTCGCCGAGCGCATCACCGTGCTGCATTACGGCGAGGTCATCGTCGAAGGCACCCGCGCCGAGGTGGTCGCCGATCCACGCACCCGGGAGGTGTATCTTGGCGACTGAGGCGCTCGCGATCTCCGACATCGATACCTATTATGGCGACAGCCACGTGTTGCACGGCGTCTCGTTCTCGCTCCAGCCGGGCCGGCTGCTCGGCCTGCTCGGACGCAACGGCGCCGGCAAGACGACCTGCATGTCGACGATCATGGGTTTCCTCAAGCCACGAGGGGGCTCGATCAGCCTTTACGGCGAACCCGTCGCCGGTCTCGCGCCCGACGTGATCGCCCGCAAAGGCATCTGCCTGGTCCCGCAGGGCCGGCGCATGTTCCGCACGCTCACGGTGCGCGAGAATCTGATGGTGGCGGCGCAATCGCAGAAGAAGGACAACGGGGCAGGCTGGTCGATCGACCGCGTGTTCCAGACGTTTCCCCGGCTCGCCGAGCGGCACGCCCAGGTCGCGGGCTCGCTGTCCGGTGGCGAGCAGCAGATGCTTGCCATCGGGCGTGCGCTCATGGGCAATCCCCGCGTGCTGCTGATGGACGAGCCGTCCGAGGGGCTGGCGCCGCAGCTGGTGGCCGAGGTCGGACGCACCATCGCGCAGCTCAAAGCCGAAGGTCAGTCGATCGTACTGGTCGAGCAGAATATCAAGCTAACGCTCGACCTCGCCGACGACGTCGTCATCATCAATACCGGCCGCGTGGTGTTTCGCGGGCCCGCCAGTGGCATCAGGCTCGACGATGCCATTGTCTCCCAGCACCTGGGCGTGTTTTAGAGTGCATGATCACGAAAAGTCGCAGACTTTCTCGGATGAGATCATGCGACCGAACAAACGCGACTGCAGTGGCGGCAATCGGACCATTCACGAGGCGACAGAAGGAACGAAGCGGAAATGGCGACGCAATGGAATAAGTACGAGGCGACCGCGGCCCGCAAGCACGGCAAACCAGGGCGCGAGGTCAGGCCGAAGAGCACCACCATCGATATCCATTCGCACGTCGCCATCCCGCAGGCCGCCGCCTACATCAAGCCGCATCTCGACATGTCGACGATCGCGCTTGCGCACTTCGCCACGCCCGAGACCAAGGCGCTGAGCCAGAAGCAGGAAGAGGACATCCGCGCGCGCATTACCGGCTACGACGAGCGCCTGGCCGATCTCGACGCCATGGGCATCGACCTCCAGCTCGTGATGCCGCCGCCGAACCAGTGCTTCTACACCGTGCCGCTCGACATCTCGGTCCAGGCCTCGCGCATGGTGAACGATGGGCTGGCGGAATACGTCTCCCGCAAGCCCGACCGCTTTGTCGCGCTCGGCACCGTCCCGCTCATCCATGGCGGGGAAGCGGCGAACGAGCTCGAACGCTGCATGACGTCGCTCGGCATGAAGGGCGTGGAAATCCTGACCAATGTCGCGGGCCGAGAGCTTTCGGAGCCGGATTACGCGCCATTCTGGCAGAAGGCCGAGGAGCTCGACGCGCTCGTCGTCATCCACCCCAACGGTTTCACCGATGCCAAACGGTTCACGCGCTTCTATTTCAACAACGTGATCGGCAATCCGCTCGAAACCACCATCGCCCTGCACTACCTGATCTTCGACGGCGTACTGGAGCGGCACCCCAAGCTGAAGATACTCGCGGTGCACGGCGGCGGCTATCTTCCGGCCTATTCCGGCCGCATCGATCACGCCTGGGGCGCGCGCTCGGATTCACACGGCGACCTGCCGCAGCCACCGACCAGCTATCTCAAGAAGATCTATTTCGACACCGTCGTGTTCACGCCCCACCAGCTCGCGGAGCTCGTGCGCCAGTTCGGCACCGACCATATCATCATGGGAACGGACTACCCCTTCGACATGGCCGACTTTGATCCGATCGGCCACGTCGCCTCGGTCGAGGGCTTCAACCCTTCGACCATCGCCGCCATCGCGGGGGGAAATGCGCGCAAGCTGCTGGGGATTTGATCACGGAATGCGCCGCGGACCCGGTGTGGACTCCCTCTCCCATAGGGAGAGGGATGGGGTGAGGGGTTCAGGTCTCTCGTCGGCGGTAACCCCTCACCCCAACCCTCTCCCCAACTGGGGAGAGGGAGCTCACCGAATTTGTGGCTCAAGTTGTGTAGCTCACTCGCCCTTGACCTTGGCGTCCTGGATCACCTTGCGCCACTTCGGCTCGTCGGCCTTGATGTAATTGGTGAGCTGCTCCGGCGTGCCGGCAATCGACTCGAAATATTGCCGCTCGAGGAAGCTCTTCTTGATCTCGGGGTCGTCGAAGATCTTGCGCACCTCGGCGTTGATCTTGGTCACGATATCGGCCGGCATGCCGGGCGGCCCGAACAGCCCGAACCACGACACCGCCTCGTAGCCCGGCAGCCCGCTGTCCGCGACCGTCGGTACCTCCGGCAGCAGTGCCATGCGCTTGCCGGCGCCGACCGCAATGAACTTGACCTTGCCCGCCTTCCATTGCGGGACGGCGCTGCCGACGCTGATGAACATCATCTGGATGTGTCCGGCCATGACGTCGGTCAATGCCGGGGTCGCACCCTTGTAGTGCACCGCCTGGAATTTCGCGCCCGAGAGCGCCTGGAACAATTCCATATTGAGGTGGCCGCTCGATCCGACGCCAAAGGTGCCGTAGTTGATCTCGCCCGGCTTCTGCTTCGCGAGCGCAATCAGGTCCTTCACGCTCTCCACCGGCAACGCGGGATTGACGATCAGCGCATGGTTGATGGTGACGAGGCCGGAAATCGGCGTGAAACCCTTGACCGGGTCATAGGCCAGCTTGGGGTAGAGGCTGGGATTGACCACGAATGTCACTTCCGGCCCGATCAACAGCGTGTAGCCGTCGGGCGCGGCCTTGGTGACGTATTCCGCGGCGATCTGGTTGTTGGCGCCGGGCTTGTTCTCGACGATGACCTGCTGGCCCCACGCTTCAGTGAAGCGTTGCGCCAGCGTGCGCCCTAGCGCGTCGGTGACGCCGCCCGGCGCCGCCGGTACAACGATCGTCACCGGTTTGGTCGGATAGCTCGTCCCTTGCGCGGCCGCCATGACAGGCAGACAACTCACCACCACAGCGGCAAGCCATGTTCGCATTCGCCAATCTCCTTGAGGTCCTTGCCTTTTGGTGAAGTATCGCTGATTTTCCGCTGCCTGCCTATGGTCGGCGCGATGCGGCAATCCCGCACAATCTGCACGTCATGTCCTGAAAGCGCGCAACGCGCCGAAGGCCGGGGAGCTCGGTAGCGTGATTGTTGTTGCGATCGATATCGGCGGCACCTTTACCGATCTGATCGGGTTCGACCAAGCGAGCGGGCAGTTCGTCCAGGCCAAGAGCCTCACCACGCCCGCACAGCTCGGCCAGGGCGTCATCGACTGCATCCGCAAGAGCGGGCTTGCCGCCACCGCGATCGACGAGCTGATCCACGGTTCCACCATCGCCATCAATACGCTGATCGAACGCAAGGGCGCCAAGACCGGGCTCGTCGTCACCCGTGGCACGCGCGACGTGTATATCATCGGCCGCGGCAACCGGCCGGAGGCGTATAACCTGCTGTTTCGCCGCCACCGGCCGCTGGTGCCGCGTCATCTCACGCGCGAGGTCAACGAGCGGCTGCTCAGCTCCGGCGATGTGCACGCTCCGCTCGATCGCGCCGGCATTGCCGACGCCTGCCGTGCGCTCGCCGCCGAGGGGGTCGAGGCCGTCGCGGTCTGTTTCCTGCACTCCTATGTCAATCCCGCGCACGAGCGCATCGCCGGCGAGATGATCCGCGCTGCCATGCCCGACGCCTATCTTTCGCTGTCGCACGAGATCCTGCGCGAGTATCGCGAGTTCGAGCGGATGTCGACCACGGTGGTCAACGCCTATATCGGCCCCAAGGTCGGCGGCTACGTGAAAGGCCTGAACGCGAGCCTCGGCAACATCGGCTTTCGCGGCGCGCTCTCGATCATGCGCTCGAACGGCGGCGTGATGACGCCCGAGATCGCGACCGAGCGGCCGGCCGCCATGATGGAGTCGGGGCCGGTCGGCGGCATCATCGCCTCGGCGCAGGTCGGGCTGGCACTGGGCTCGGCCAATGTCATCTCCTTCGATATGGGCGGCACCACGGCCAAGGCGAGCCTGGTGCGCGACGGCGAGCCGACCATGGCACCGGGCTATTATGTCGGAGGCTATGCCAGCGGCCATCCCGTGATGCTGCCCATGATCGACGTGGTCGAGGTCGGCGCGGGCGGCGGCTCGATCGCCTGGCTCGATGAGGTCGGCGCGCTCAAGGTCGGGCCGCAAAGCGCCGGCGCCGATCCCGGCCCGATCTGCTATCGCGGCGGCGGCAGCGCACCGACCATCACCGACGCCAATGTGGTGCTCGGCCGGCTGGATCCCGACCATTTTCTCGGCGGACAGATGAAGCTCGACGCCGAAGGCGCGCGCCGCGGCATCAAGGAGAAGATCGGCGATCCGTTGAAGCTCGACCCGATCGCCGCCGCGCAGGCCATCGTCGAAATTGCGATCGCCAAGATGTCGCTCGCCGTGCGCGAAGTCTCGGTGGCGAAGGGTTACGACCCGCGCGACTTCGCGCTCGTGGCCTCGGGCGGAGCGGGGCCGCTGCACGTGGTCGCGATCGCGCGCGAGCTGTTCATTCCCAGGGTCGTGGTGCCGCTGTTCCCGTCGCATTTCTCCGCGCTGGGCATGCTGTTGGCGGACGAGCGGCATGATTTCATCCGCACGTTCTATTCCGATCTCGCCACTGTCGACTTCGCAACGCTCGCGAAGATCCATCAGGAGATGGTCGCGGAAGCGACCGCGAGCCTGCGCCACGCGGCCGAGGCGGAACGGCAGATCCACCTCGATCTGCGCTATGTCGGCCAGGAATTCACGCTGCAGGTGCCGGTAAGCGTGGACCAGATCGAACGCGCAGACCGTGCCGCCATCCGAGCTGCGTTCGACGCGCTCTATGAGCATCGCTACGCCCACCACTCGCCCGATGAGCCGGTCGAGATGGTCAATATCCGGCTCGCCATGATCGGCGAGCGCCCGAAGCTGAGCTTTCCGCGCCTCGCCGAGGGGGAGCGCGCGAGGCCGTCCGGGCAGCGCGAGGTCTATTTCAGCGACGCGCGCAAGCCGTTGCCCTGCCCGGTGTATCAGCGCGAGACGCTCGGCGCCGGAAGCGAGATCGCCGGCCCCGCGCTCATCCAGGAACACGGCACCACGACGGTTTTGTTCGAGCAGGACACGTGCACCGTCGCGCCTTCGGGCGAGCTGATCATCGCGGTGGGAGCAGCGTGATGATCCCCAAGCTCGACGCCGTCACCCTCGAAGTCATCCGCAATGCGCTGCCCGCGGTCGCCAACGAGATGGCGGCCGATCTGCAGCAACCAGGCGAGACCGAATTCCGCACCATGGGCGGCGCGCACCATCCGGTGGCGGTGAACGCCGAAGTGATCGTACGCACCGGCGGCGGTGGTGGCTGGGGCGATCCGCTCGAGCGCAACCCGGCATCGGTGCGCGTGGACGTGGAAGAAGAGTTCATCTCCACCCGGTCGGCACGCGACGATTACGGCGTCGTGCTGCGGGATGATCTGAGCGTCGACCATGCCGCAACGGAACGCACGAGAAGTGCGATAAGATCAAATCCAGGAAACGCGAAACAAGGGGCGAAGGGATGATGGCCGCGATGACCGGGCGTGGCTCGCGCCTGCCCGTTTTGGATCAGCGCACGTGCCACGAGCTCGGCAGGCTCCCTCTCCCCTGTGGGGAGAGGGT
>JGI12053J15887_10000209_pt1 | contig 21448 bp, 26 predicted proteins | sample MedBloCAOM1_O3_FD_15887 | JGI IMG/M metagenome (IMG submission 15887)
CGCCGCTCCTTGTCACGCCTCTGGTAAAGGAAACGGCAGGTCCGCGGCTGGTCTACCGTGTCGGCATGGGCGTTCGGCCGGCCGACCAGAACTGGAAGCGGCAGCTGAACCGGCTGATCCAGGAAAACCAGCCGGCCATCAACAAGATATTGCTCGATTTCGGTGTTCCCTTGCTGGACGAGAATGACCAGCCAATCAGCCTGGAGTCGGCGACAAAGTCGCCATGAGGGGGAAGTTCGTCTGCGCACTTGCGGTCGCGTTTGCGTCCGCCGCGTTCGCGCAGCAAGACGTCGCCGAGCCTGACGATTATCGAATGGACAATTACCGCGCCCCAGTGCCCGCGACGCTTGCCGGCGCAAGGGTGCTGACGACCGCCGAGACCGAGGAAATCTGGCGCGCGAAGACCGGCGTTTTCATCGACGTGCTGCCGCATCCACCCAAGCCCAGGAACCTGCCGGAGGGCACGGTGTGGCGCGACAAGCCACACTTCAATATTCCCGGCAGCGTTTGGTTGCCTGTCACCGGTTACGGGAGATTGGCGCCGGCGACCGAAGATTATCTGCGGCGCGGCCTCACTCGCGCGTCCCGAGGCAACAAGGCCGCGCTGTTCGTGATCTATTGCCAGGCCAATTGCTGGATGTCGTGGAATGCCGCAAAGCGGGTGCTGTCGTTTGGATATGCCAATGTCGCCTGGTATCCGGAGGGAACCGACGGTTGGGAGCGCTTGAAGTTGCCGCTCACGGAAGCGCAGCCTGAGGCGAGGCCGGACGAGGGGCCGTGACCTTCTCGCTGGCGCCATCGCGGCGAGCTCTACTTCAATTGTTGCTGGATCGTGCGGCCGAGCGCGAATAGTCGCCGGTCGATTTCGGTGGGTACCTCGCAGACGTACTTCACCACGCGTCGTCGGTCCTCGAATATCCGTGTTTCCCACAGCAGCTGATTGCTCAGTTCGTCGATTTTGGATTGATCGGGCGGGGATGTGCTCTGCAGCCCCTGCAGGGCAATCGTTTCGGAGCGAATCTTCTCCGCGGCCTCGCGCTGTTTGCGGGTCACCCGCTCGAGGCCCATCATGACCGATGAGCGCTGGGCATTGAGGGTGTCGAACAGGCCTGAGAACAGGAGCTTTCCGGAGGTAACCTTGGCAGGCGAGCCGGCGAGGAACTCCTCGACGTCTTTTTCGGCTTCCTCGAGGGGAGTCCGCCTGGCCGCCAGCTTCGCCACCAACGCGCTGATCTGGGCGTCGTCCTTCCATCTGTCCTGGACATCGTCAAGCGATGGGCCGGCCCACACGGCAACCAACGAGATTTCCGGAACTTTGCCCTGCGCACATGGCCAATCCGGATAGCGCGGATCGGCCGCAAAGCCGCATTGCGTCGAGGCTGCCAGCGAGAGCAGCGCGCCCGTGATGATCCGCCAATTCATGTCGCGCCTCCGGCAGGGCGGCGGCTGAAACCGTGCGGCGGATCATACGCTGGGACGGTGCAGATCGTGAAGGCTGCGGTGCAGCCGGCAACGACCGCATGCGAAGCCCAGTCGGGATTTCCATATGTCAGCGCGGCGACATCGCGATGCCCCATGGCAGCTCTCCGACCTGGATCGTCTTGACCACTTTCTGCGCGGCGACGTCGATGACCGAGACGTCGTTGGAAACGCCATTGGTCGTCAGCAGGTATTTTTCGTCCGGCGTGAAGGCCATGTGCCAGACCCGTTGTCCGACGAGCAGATATCTTGTCACCATGTGAAGGGTGGCATCGATGACCGCGATGCGATTGGCGGGGCCGAGCGCGACAAAGCCGGTTTTGCCGTCCTTGGTGATGTCGATGCCGACCGGCTGGATCGCCTCGCGCCGCAACCCGGGAATGCTGAACTCGATCTTGCCGGTCACCGCATGCCTGGCCGGATCGATGACCGATACCGTGCCTCCGATTTCCGACGATACCCACAATTCGGAACCATCGCTCTTGAACTTGGCGAAGCGCGGCCGGGCATCGACCAGCACATTGGCAACGACCTGGCGCGTCGCCGTGTCGATGAAATGCGCCATATTGGTGGTCTCGGACGTGTTGATCAGAATCTTCCCGTCCGGGCTCACCGTCATGCCCTCGGGCTCGACGCCGACCTGGATGTCGCCGAGGCGGACGCGCTTCTCGAGATCGATCACGGTGACCGTGTTGTCGTTCTCATTGGCGACGTAGAGGATCTTGCCGGCGGCGTCCTGGGTGAACAGCTCCGGATCGGGTCCGGAGGGCAGGGTATCCACGATTTTCTTGGTCGCCGTGTCGATCACATCGATGGTGTCATCGTCGCCGACCGCGACCATCACGAACTTGCCGTCGCGCGAAAATTCGATGCCGCGCGGCCGCTGCCCGACCTTGATGGTATCGGTGACGGTCCAGTTGTCGGTATCGATCACCGATACCGTATTGCCCTTTTCGTTCGACACATAGGCGACATAGGCCTGCGCAGGCGCGGCAGCCGCAAGCCACGCGGCAAGTCCGGGAAGCAGGCGGTCACGCCACATTCGCGTTTCTCTCCGTCTTCAATGCAGCTTGCACTTGGTCTCCGGCCGATCGACGCCGAGCGTGTCGAGTTCCGAGACCTGGTGCAGAAAGCCTTCCTGCGGCGAAATTGAAACGATCATGCGCCCGTCCGCAAGCAGAATTGGCTGGCGAAGCTGCAGGTTCCAGTCGCGCAAGGTAAGAGGCTGGCCCTTGAAAGCGGCAAGCAAAAAATCCGGCCCCTTGATGAAGTCGAACAGCCGCCTGGCGTCGCCGGAGTTGGTGCGCGATGCAGCTTCGCCGATCATGCGGGCAGCGGTCCAGGCCTGCATGTCGAGCGCCGTCATATGCCGCGCGTTCAGTTTGATGAAGCGGTTCTGCAACTGGACCGCGCCCCACTGGTCCTGCGCGGCATCCCAACTGGTCGGCACCAGGCCCGCGGAGCCCGCAATCGGCCGCGGGTCCCAGGTGCGATAGGGCAGATAGGAGGCGAAGACTTCGCTCTCGTCGGCCGCGATCAGAACGTCATAAGCCGGCGCCTGCTGGGTAAGCATGGGCATCTGACGCTGGATCAATGTCACGCCGCTGTCGGTGCGCCGCGCGCCGCCGGTATCTTCAAACGTTCGCTCTTGCACGATCTTTGCGCCAAAACGTGTGGCTGCGCGCCGCAGCGCGTCGGCATAAAGCTTGTCCTTGGCATGTGAGCCGACCACCAGGAGCCAGCGCTTCCACTGCTTCCACACCAGATACTGGGCGAGCCCGTCCGCCAGCATCGAACGCGTCGGCGCGACATGGATGACATTGGCGCGACAGTCCTCCTCGCGTAAGCGGTCATCGTTCGCTCCTGCGTTCAACAGCACGGTGTCGTGGTCGCGTAGCGCGTCGGCGGCCGCGAGCATTTCAGGCGCGGGGAGATCCGCGATTATGAAGCCGTCACGGTTGGCGAGCGCGGCTGCCGCCTTGGTCACGTCGTCGCCGTCCTTGAGCCGCATCTCGTCGAGCGAGAAATGCTGACTGAGAAACTTGCCGGTGGTGTTGTTATCCTCGATCGCCAGCCGCGCGCCGGCGATGCCGTTGTTCTCGGCGGGCTGTTCGACCAGGGACAAGGTCGATTTGATGACAGCATGGTGGAGGTAGCCGATCCCGATTTCGATCGGTTCGGCCGCAAGGGCAGGGGTGGCTAGCAGCCCCAAGGCGATCGCGCGGACCAGCCATCGGACCATGAGTCCTCCCAAACACTTATCCTTCGCCTGACCGGCAACAGGCCTCTTGGCTTCAAGGAAGGCCGAATTATGCCGGCCGTGCAAGCCCGTTTGTGCTATGTCGTCACGTCAGGGATCACCATCATGAGAGCACGGCTCGCCGCCATTTTGCTCGCCCTGACGCTTGCAGTCCCGACGCGTGCCGATCCGCCCAAACTTGCGGTGTTCGATTTCGAACTGCTTGATACGAGCCTGCAGGGAGAACTGAATGGACCGCGCAGGGACGAGCGCGAGCGCTTGATGCGGGCCGGCGAGCAATTGCGCAAGGAACTGGCAGAGTCCGGCAAGTTCGAGCTAATCGATATTTCGCCAATCAATGCTGCGGCGCACAACAGTAATTTGCTGGCGTGCGGTGGCTGCGACGTACGTTTCGCGCAACAGCTCGGGGCCGATCTCTACATTATCGGCGTGGTGCAAAAGGTCTCCGAACTCATTCTGATCATGAGCATCCAGGTGCGCGACGCGCATACAGGGCATCTCGTGGCGGCAATGAATGCCGATCTCCGCGGCAATTCCGACGAAACCTGGTCCCGGGCGACGGCCTATCTGGTGCACCACCGGCTGCTTGCGCCCAATTATGGGGCGCCGCGGCCGCAATAGCAGGTCAGGCGGTTTCAGGCCTTCAGCCGCGCAGCGTGCCAGCGCAGATGATCGCTCATGAATGTGGAGATGAAGTAATAGCTGTGGTCGTAGCCCCCTTGGCGGCGCAGCATGAGGGGAATGTTCGCTTTCTCACAGGCGCTCTTCAGCAATTCCAGGCGAAGCTGCTCGGTGAGGAACTGGTCGGCGTCGCCATAGTCGACCAGAAATTCGGAAAATCTGGCGCCGTCTTCGATCAAGGCGACGGTGTCATGCTTTCGCCAGGCTTGCCTGTTGCTGCCGAGATAGCCGCCCAGCGCTTTGGTGCCCCACGGCACCTGCGACGGTGCCACGATCGGGGCGAAGGCGCTCGCCGCGCGGTAGCGGTCGGGATGGCGCAGCGCAGCCGTCAGTGCGCCGTGACCGCCCATCGAATGGCCGAGAATGGATTGACGCCCGGTATCCACCGGAAAGTTTTCAGCGACGAGTTTCGGCAACTCTTCCGTGACATAGCTCCACATGCGGTAGTTGCGTGCGAAAGGTTCTTGCGTCGCATCGACATAAAAGCCGGCGCCGAGCCCGAAATCGTAGGCGTTGGCGGGGTCGCCGGGGACATCCGCGCCGCGCGGACTGGTGTCCGGTGCGACGAAAATGCAGCCGAGTTCCGCACATGAGCTGCGGTACTCGCCCTTTTCCATGACGTTGGCATGGGTGCAGGTCAGTCCTGACAAGTAGTAGACCACCGGCAACCTCGCACCGTCCTGGTGAGGCGGAACATAGACCGAAAATGTCATATCGGTCCTGGTCTCGCGGCTGGCGTGTCTGTACACGCCCTGCGTGCCACCATGGGATTTATTGAGGGAGACGGTTTGCATTGTCATGATCTGATCCTGCGACAACGAATAGGACGGCGGGCGGTCACGGTGCTGAGCCCAACTCAGTTGCCAGCGACGCTCCATAAGGCGTAAGCGAGGCGACCTCAAGCCACGCCACTCTTAATCATTCCGTCGCCAGGAGCGACAATTGACGGCATGCGAGAGAACCGAACATGAGAGCACCGACGGTACCGATTTGGATCACCGTAATCGCCATCGCTTGCACCGTCGGCTATCCGTCGTCTCGCGGCGCCCCGGTCGGCGACGCAGGGGCGGTCGTCGAACGAACGATTGCCTTTGACGACCTGGCCCCCGCGGGCCTCACGCTCAAGCACTGTTGGAATGCGATGGGCATGGACAGCCAGCAACGGGTCTACATCGGCTTCACCAGCAGGCGTTCCGACGCGCGAGAGGATTTCGCCGTCTTCCGATACGACCCCGCCACGGGCGAGCGTCGCTTCCTCGGCACTTTCATGGATGTGTCGCAGGCGGCCGGGAATCTACATTTCGGGGAAGAGATCCCAAAGGGGCATACGCGTATGCTCGAGATCGATGGCAAGATGTACATGGGCTCCCAGGGCTTTCATGACCTCAAGGCGACGATCGACACCTCCCCAACTACCGGGGATCGCATTTGTACACATACGATCCTTCTCGCGGGGAATTGGAAGATATCAGCGGTTCACTTCCCGGTGGCGTGGTGACGGAGCACCAAGGCATCATCGCGCTGTCCCACGCACCAGGGACCGATCTCCTGGTCGGTTTGGCCCACCCCTCGAGCGACATCGTGCTTTTCGACTACAGCCACGGCCGGGTGCAGCAGCTCGTTCCAGGGATCCCCTGGCGGCCGGGAAATCCGTTGAGCCGGGAAGTCGTCGTTACCAAGAAGGGCAAGATCTATACTTATCGCGGAACGGAAGACCCGGCGCAGCGGGACGAGGTGTACCGCATCTGGGCGTATGACCTCGAGACAAATGCAAGCACCGAGACCGCCTACACGGCGACCGGAGGCTTCTGGAACGGGCAGACCTGGACCCGAGACGGCGAGGCGATCTATCTCGCGACGGTCAACGGGGAACTCTACAGATTGGATGTCGAGACGGAGGTCTTCACGCATCTCGGTCACTTCCTGCCCACGGAAGAGTATCGGGCCGGGGTGCGAGTGGATTCCCTATACGGGATCACCCTGTCTGCCGATGAGAAGCGGATCTACGGCATTCCCCGCCGAAGTGGTTCCGGCGCGTCAAATTTGTATTCCTATGAGATCGCCGCGGGCGCGGTCACTTTGGTCGGGCAATTGGAGCCAGCCATCTACACCGGTAGCCATATGCGTGATTCGCGGGGCAATATCTACTTCGCCAAGTTCGGTGACGGCGAGTCTTGGGAAGTTAAGGCGCGCCTTAGCATCCTCCGCCCCTGATGGTCGTTTCTCAAGCCGAAGGAAACGGGCCAAGTCAGAAATTGGCCCATTTTCCGACATGGCGCCATGCTCAAGCCAGCGCCTTCGTCAAGGTCGTGTCGGCGGCCGTGCTGCAGTCGATAAGGACTGGGTGCAATTGCGGTAAGGAAGCAGGCAGGCACCGTCCAAGAAATGACTGTAACCCTCCGGCGGAGGCCGTCTTGTTGTGATGACGGGATGATGCATCAGGTGTCGGAACTCGACACGCTCAGCTATGATCGCACCGAGACCAAATGCAAGCTCAAATAAGCGGAGCCTGGGAGTGAAACCATGTGGCGATGCAGCTGGCTTCTCATCGCGGGACTGGCGGCAATCCTTCCCGCGCACGCCGACGCCGATACGGCCTACGTCTCGAACTGGAAAAGCAACACCATCAGCGTCATCGACATCGACAAGCTGCAGGTCGTAAGGACCATCGAGGTCGGTCAACGGCCGCGCGGCATCCTGGTGACCGAGGGCAAGAAGCACTTCCCGGTCCTCGATGTCGCAAGCCTGGAAGTCGTCAAGATGATCCAGGTCGGTGAGCAGCCCTCGGCCGTCTTCATCGCGGCGCCATGATGGTCGCGGTAGAGCATCACGCCGAGGCACTGCCTGAGGCGGCCTCCCCACCTGCCCTGGCGATCGATGGCGTTAGCCATTCCTATGGAGCCCGCCAGGCTCTTGCCGATGTGAACCTCTCGATTCCGCCGGCGACCTTTGTCGTCCTGCTCGGGCTCAATGGTGCGGGAAAGAGCACGCTTTTCTCCCTGATCACGCGGCTCTTCGCGACCCAGCACGGGCAGATTCGTGTCTTTGGTCACGATATCGCACGGGCACCCGGCGCCGCCCTGCGCCGGCTTGGCGTGGTGTTCCAGCTGCGCACGCTCGACCTCGATCTGTCGGTGATGCAGAACCTCACCTATCATGCGGCGTTGCACGGCATCGGGCGACCAAGTGCACTTCAACGCGCCAAGGATCTGCTCGCACGAGTCGAGCTTTCCGATCGGGCCGCCGACAAGGTTCGCAAGCTGTCCGGCGGTCAAATGCGACGGGTGGAGATCGCTCGCGCGCTTCTGCACCGACCGCGCTTGCTGCTGCTCGATGAGCCAACTGTCGGCCTCGACATCAGGGCGCGCGCCGATATCCTCTCCTATGTGCGCAGCCTGGTTGCCGAAGAAGGCGTCAGCGTCCTGTGGGCAACCCACCTTATCGACGAGGTGTCGGAAGCCGACACCGTCGCGGTGCTGCACCACGGGCGCATCCTTGCTCACGGTCCGGCACAAGACGTGATCGCGGCTGCACGCGCCAAGGACATCGGCTCAGCTTTTGCGCGGTTGACCGAGAGCAATGTGACCGGCCCGCCGGAGAAGCCGGCATGAGTTCCGACACCCTCGCGCCTGCGCCTCGATCGGGCTTTTCGCCGGCTCAATATGCCATCTGCCTGAATGGCATCGTGTGGCGGGAAACCTTGCGTTTCCTGCACCAGCGCGAGCGGTTCATCGCCGCTCTGGTACGCCCCCTGGTATGGCTGTTCATTTTCGCCGCCGGCTTCCGCCAAGTCCTCGGCGTCTCCATCATTCCCCCTTATGAGGTTTATGTCCTCTATGGGGTGTACATCACGCCAGGCTTGGTGGCGATGATCCAACTCTTCAACGGCATGCAATCGTCGCTCTCAATGGTCTACGATCGCGAGATGGGCAATATGCGCACGTTGCTCGTCAGCCCATTGCCGCGCTGGTATCTCTTGAGCGCGAAGCTCGTCGCCGGAACCTCCGTCTCGCTGCTGCAGGTCTACACCTTCCTCGCCATCGCGTGGCTGTGGGATATCGAGCCACCCCTCATCGGCTATCTCACCGTGCTTCCAGCGCTGATCCTTTCGGGACTGATGCTCGGCGCGCTCGGCATGCTGCTTTCTTCCGTCATCAGGCACCTGGAGAACTTCGCGGGGGTGATGAATTTCGTGATCTTCCCGATGTTCTTTGCCTCGTCCGCGCTCTACCCGCTATGGCGGGTGAAGGAAACAAGCCCCGTGCTGTACCAGATCTGCCAGCTCAATCCCTTCACGCACGCCGTGGAGCTCATTCGCTTTGCCCTATACGGCCAGCTCAACGGGATTTCGCTCGCCGTCGTCTGTGGATGCACAGTGCTGTTCATGGTCGGCGCGATCCTAGCTTACGATCCATCTCGGGGCTTCTTGGCACGCCGCGGTGGGCCCGGGGAAACGGCATGACTCCTTCGAGTTTCATTCACCGTGGCACACATCATGCCTAGTGTGCACATCATCGTCTTCAGCGCGTGGCTTTGGATCGCCAGCCTTGTCTGCCTGACGACGGGACCTGCGCGTGCGGCGGACCCGGTCCGGCTCGCCGTCCAGAAGACCGGGACGCTGGCGTGGGAAATCGATGTCGTGCGCACCCACGGACTGGACACTGCGGCAGGCATCACCATCACATCGCTCGAGCTGGCAAGCCCAGAAGCCGGCAAGATTGCCCTGCGCAGTGGAACCGTGGATGTCATTGTCGCCGACTGGCTGTGGGTTTCGCGGGAGCGCAACCTCGGTGCAAACCTCGTCTTCTACCCTTACTCGAGCACGCTCGGCGCGATCATGGTGCCGACGCCGTCCCCGATCAGGAACCTTGGCGACCTGAGGGGAAGAAAGCTCGCGGTCGCCGGCGGGCCGATCGACAAGAGCTGGTTGCTGCTGCAGGCAGCGATGAAGCAGGATGGTATCGATCTCAAGACCGAGGCAACGATCGCCTACGGTGCCCCGGTGCTGCTTGCCGAGAAGACCCGACAGGGCGAGATGGATGCCACCCTCAATTTTTGGAATATATGCGCCGGACTAGAAGCCAAGGGCTTTCGCCGTATCGCAGGCATCGAAGATATTCTGCCGAGGCTCGGCGCCAGGGGGCGACTCGCTATGCTGGGCTACGTCTTTGACGGGAGCTGGGCGGCGAGGAATCGCAGCGCCATCTCCCGCTTCATCGACGTCACCCGCAAGGCGAAGGAAATCCTTGCCACTTCAGATGCCGAGTGGGACCGAATCGCTGCGCTGGTGGGGGCCGCGGATCAGCCAACCCTCCAGACCTACCGCAGGCGTTATCGCGAAGGCGTTCCGCGCCGCTCGATCGACGACGAGGAGGGTGACGCCCGGACACTTTACCGCGTGCTCTCGAGGCTCGGAGGGCGGCAGCTCGTCGGACCTGCGAGCGAGCTCGCGCCCGGCACATTTTATCGACCTGATTCGCGAAGCTGACATGGAGCGGATACTTTGATGGCGCGGCTAGCATCGCTTATTATTTTCATTGCCGCCTGGTACTTTGGATCCGCTCTCGCCGGCGATCAGATGCTGCCTTCGCCGACGATCGTCGCGGGCGCGATTGCGGCAGAGGCTCGCTCAGGTGATCTGTTCTTCCATCTGGCTGTGACGCTGACGCGCGTTCTTCTCGCCTTCGCACTTGCCATGGCCGCCGGCACCGCAATCGGCATTCTGATGGGTCGCGTGATGCTTGCCGACCGTTTGGGCGACCCTTGGCTCGTTGTCCTGCTCAATCTGCCGGCCTTGGTGATCATTGTCTTGGCCTACGTCTGGGGTGGACTGACGGAGGTGGCGGCAATCCTGGCCGTCGCGGTCAACAAGCTGCCAAACGCGGTCGTGGCCATACGCGAAGGGGCACGGGCACTCGATCCTGGCCTGGATGAGATGGCGAAAGCCTTTGCCCTGCCGCGATGCAAGATCTTGCGGCACGTAGTGTTGCCGCAGCTTGCCCCCTTTGTGGCGACCGCGGCGCGATCCGGCCTATCGCTGATATGGAAAATCGTCCTTGTGGTCGAATTGCTCGGCCGGCCGAACGGCGTCGGGTTTGAGATCGGAATTGCATTCCAACTGTTCGACGTGACGCGTATTCTGGCCTACGCAATGGCCTTCGTTGCGGTCATCCTCGCGATCGACACTTTGCTGGTGCAGCCCCTTGAGCGACGCGCGTCCCGCTGGCGACTCCGGAAGGCTTGAAGTCCGCATCGTGCGCAAAGCCTTTGTGGCAGCCTCCGGCGAGCGCGTGGAAGTATTGCGTGAGGTAACGTTCGGCCTCGACCGCGGACTGATCGGCGTGCTGGTCGGCCCTTCCGGATGCGGCAAGACGACAATGCTCAGGATCATTGCCGGCCTCGATACGGATTATCAGGGAACCGTCGCACGCCCTGCTGCCGGAAGACTGGGCGTGGTCTTCCAAGAGCCGCGTCTGCTCCCATGGCGGACCGTTGAGGAAAATGTGCGGCTTGTCGCGCCCGTCGCCGACCCGGCCAAACTCGAAACCCTGTTCCACGTTCTCGAGCTCACACATCATCGCTCCCACTACCCGAGAGAACTTTCGCTCGGACTGGCGCGCCGCGTTGCTCTCGCCAGGGCGTTGGCGGTAGCCCCTGATATCCTTCTCCTCGACGAGCCGTTTGTTTCACTCGATGATGCGCTGGCGGCCCGTTTGCGCGACGAGCTGGTGACGCTGGTCGGCAACCGTGCGCTCACGACGCTAATGGTGACACACGACGTCGACGAAGCCGTTCGTGTGGCGGATCGTGTCTTTCTCTTGTCTGCGCGCCCGGCAGGTATTCTGGCTGAAGTATCAATCCCGACACCGCGCGCGGCACGCATTGAGGCTGACATTGCCTCGATCAAGGCCGAGATCGCCCGGCAATTCGGTGCAGCCGCCGAAATGCCTTTTAATGTCACCAGCGACGTAAAACGGTGAACGCAAAAACAGCCCTCCCCGCTCTAGTGCTCGCCCTTCTCCTGGCACCCTCCGCGGTGCATGCAGGCGATGTCGATACACAGTTCCTTTTCGGCTTTACCCAGGGTAGCGATGTGGGAGAGTTGGGAGAGAAGGAAATCGAATCGGAAACTGTTGGCCGATTCGGCAAAGCCGATGGGTCGTATGCGGCGCTGACAAGCGAGCTTCGAGCGGAACTCGTTCCTCTCGAGAATTTTCGCTTCGAGGTCGGCGCCATCGTCAACTACTCCTCAATCTCTGGCGTGAGTGGATTCGACGATCGGAACTTTGTACAATTCGGTGGTTTCGCTCTTGAAGGCCGATACCGTTTGCTCAACCGCAGGGTCGTGCCTGTCGGGCTGACCATCAGCGCGGAGCCGCATTGGACGCGCATAGACGACACGAGTGGGGAACTCGTCGCGAACTATGGCAGCGAGTTCGTAGTCGCAATTGACAAGGAGCTTATCGAGAACCGCATCTTCGCCGCACTCAATCTTCGCTACGATCCGGAATGGACACATCTGCTCGCCGGCGACATCTGGCGGCAGCAATCGACGCTGGGGATTTCGGCGGCGGTAACAGCGCAGGTCGACGAGGGGGTATTCTTCGGCGTCGAAACACATTACGTCCGAGGCTATGATGGCACAGGCGCCAATGTATTCTTGGGCGACGCCCTGTTTGTCGGACCGACGACGTACTTGCGGCTCTCGAAGAATTTCGCGGTATCGGCAGCCTTGAGCATTCAAGTCGCGGGCAGTGCTGTCGATGAGCGGGGCTCGCTCAATCTGCGCGACTTCGAGCGTCTGCAAGCCCGGCTGAGATTGGAGTACAATTTCTGACTGCAGCGCAGCAGGGGGGAGCACAATGAATTTCCCCGTTCGCAGGCCACTCGCGGCTATGGTGGCGGGAGCGGCAGCGGCGGTCGCCACGCCGCGGTCGCTCCATGCCCAGCAGCCCGCAGTTCAAATGCCCACGGTGCAAGTCATCGGCGCGTCGCCCCTGATCGGCTCGGGCATCGACCGCAATTCGGTGCCGGCGGCAACTCATGTCCAAGACTACCGCGATATTGAGCGTCGGGGCGTGCCCGACCTGCTGTGGTCGCTCAACCAGGAGATCGGCGGGGTGTCCCTCGATTCGGCGTCGGGCAATCCCTTCCAACCGACCTTCAATTATCGCGGCTTCGCCGCCTCGCCTCTACAGGGCAGGCCGCAGGGCCTCGCTGTCTACGTCAACGGCATGCGCTTCAACCAGCCTTTCGGCGACACGGTGGATTGGGATCTGATTCCGAACAACGCCATCGACCGCCTGAACATCGAAGGGTCCAATCCGGTGTTCGGTCTGAACGCGCTGGGGGGCTCGATCAACGTCCAGATGAAGAACGGTTTCACTTGGCACGGCGGCGAGCTCAGCCTGTCTGGCGGATCGTTCGGGCAAAGGCAGGGCGAGTTCCAATGGGGTTATCAAAGCGGGTCGCTGTCGAGCTACCTGGCCGGGACGGTGCTGCACCAGGACGGTTGGCGCGACTTGCAATCGTCGGACCTGCAGAACGCCTATGGGGATCTCGGTTGGCGCGGCTCGCATGGCGAGCTGCATCTCAACCTAACTGTGGCGCACTCTGACCTCAACGGTCCCGGCACGTCTCCCGTGCAGCTCCTCGCCGTTAATCGCGCCGCACAATTCACCGCGCCGAACTTCATCTCGAACAACTACACGGCCGTCAGTCTCAATGGCACTGCCGATCTCAGCGATCAGGTTTCCTTGCAAGGGCTTGTCTACTATCGCTACTTTCTGCAAAACGTGAGCAACGGCAATGCGCCGAACGACACGCCCTGCACCGACGATGACCTGGCGGGCCTGCTGTGCACGGAGTCGGGCGTCAGCACGACATTCGGCGGCGTGCCGATCCCGAACTTCCTGAACGGCGGGCAGTACGGCGAGCTTGACGTGCAGAGGACCAGCACGAATGCCTACGGCGCCGCGGTCCAGGTCACCGACACCCACGATGTGTTCGGGCTGAAAAACCACTTCGTCGCAGGCTTTGCCTTCGATGGTGCGCAAACCCAGTTCAATGCCGCGTCGTATGTTGGCGCGCTGACGGCCAACACGCGGGAGTTCCTTGGTCCCAGCACCGTCATTGTCGAACCAGGGCAGAATATCCCGGTGAGCGTTGGCATCACCAACGCGACCTACGGTGTCTATTTCGCCGACAGCCTCAATCTCACCGATCGCCTGACCGCGACCGTGTCGGGCCGCTTCAACGCCGCCGTCGTCGATTCAACCGATTTCAACGGCGGTGACCTCAGCGGCTCGCACAGCTTCACGCATTTCAATCCCGCGGCCGGCCTCGCCTACCAATTCGCGCCCTGGCTGACAGTCTATGGTGGCTATGCCATGGCGAACCGCGCGCCGACCCCGGCGGAACTCAGCTGCTCCTCGCCCGCCAACTCCTGCAGCCTGGCCAACTTCTTCGTCGGCGACCCCGATCTGCGCCAGGTGGTCGCCCAGACCTTCGAGGCGGGCCTGCGTGGCAGCCTCAAGTGGGGCAAGGACGCGAACCTGCGCTACAGCCTCGGCTTCTTCCGGACCAATCTCGACGACGATATTGCCATGGTGAACAGCCCGACCGTGGGTCGCGCCTTCTTCACCAACGTCGGCACCACACGGCGCCAGGGCCTCGAGGCGGATCTGCAGTACATCGACGAGCGCTGGCGCGTCTCGCTCCACTACGCCCTCGTCGATGCGACCTTCCAGTCTGGGTTCGTCGAGTCGTCGAGCCTCAATCCGGCCGCCGACGCCAACGGCAATATCACTGTGCAGCCGGGCAACCACCTGCCCGGCATCCCCTTGCATCAGTTCAAGGCCAGCGCCTACTACAACGTGACCGACAAATGGACAGTCGGCGCCACGCTGCTGGCCGCGAGTGGCCAGTACCTCTTCGGCGACGAGGCAAATCTCATCGCGCCTCTGCCGGGCTACGTCACCTTGGGCGCCAGCACGAGCTACAAGGTACTGCCCAACCTGGAACTCTTCGCCTGGGCCCAGAACATCACCAACGCTAACTATTACACCTTCGGTACCTTCTCCCCAACCAGCTCGGTATTCATCGCGCAGGCGCCGGGCGCCAGCTTGACCCAGAGCTACAGCCCGGCGGCGCCCGTCGCAATCTTCGGAGGTCTGCGTGCCAAGTTCTAGACTTGGCCCGATCGGTTTCCCATCCGCCACGATCAGGCCTTGAGCGCTCGGGTGAGCGACAACAGGATGGGTATTTGTCGACGCCGCCAATTGCCATGCAACTTTTCCTGCGTGATAATTGGATTGTTCAGCCATAGGGAGGAACAAAGATGCGAAAGTGTTGGAAAAGGCCGCAGATCGTCGAAGTGGCCGTCGGCCTGGAAATCAATAGCTACGCTTGCGCTGATCTCTAAAGCGGAGGGGCTGGAAGGCATCCGGTTGAAAGCTCGGCTGCGCGATTCTGCGGGCGCTAGCGAAATCTCTCAGTGGAACTGAAGCTGCCCGCTTTGCATGTTGGGGGGCAAAGAAGAGAGCGCTTCGCGCTGCGGACCCAACCATCGGTGGGATGTCGAGCAGCAGCGGGTTTTGCTCTGAAGCAACGGACCTATCGAACTTACGGCATCGAACGCTTGCTTGTGACCCTGGCTGGCAACTGCGTCCTCAATAATGGCCGCATCTCTCTCACCAGTTAGCAGGAGCATGCCGCTCCTGGGGATTTGCGCGGCGTTCGGCGGCCCGGCGTAGGTTTGGAGGAGCCAGTTAAGATGGCTGCGTTCCCCCGCTATTGCGCGCGGAAGTCCTGGGAACCTCAGTGTTCAAGATTCCACGAAAAGCAGCGCCAGAGATATTCCGCCGCCTCGTCGGGGACTGAGACGTTTCAGATCCAGCCCATCGCCGGCGCCCTCGGCGAACATGCCCACCATCGTGCTCAAGGTAAGTTCGCCCTCCGAGTCGCTCAAGGTCAGGGCCTCATTCATGTGCTGTTCGAATGCTGGCTCGCCGTGCCCTCGGCGTAGGCGATCTTGTCACCACCGACCATGCCACCCATCCAAATCTGCATCGCGCGCGGCTCTTACCTGCGCCAAATAACTCGACCGTCGGCGGGCGCCGGTAAGGCATCTTGAAGATTAGCTAACATCTTATAATGAGCAGTTGCTGGAAACGCGCGCTCGCGGCGTGTAGAGGTCCATTAAGCTGCAGGCGCGTCATCAATGGCACGTTCACACGCAGCCACTGCGGTTTGCCAACCTTTGCATGACGCAATAGTGAACACCCGGAGTTTTCCTAGGCCGTGCGCACTGGCAGGGCAGCCGCCACGACCTGCTGGGAGAACCGGCTACTGGCCGTGGCAAATGAAGAAGCTGGCAATGCCCAGGCCATCCAGTGGGCGCTCAGGAACCGGTCGCGCGCTGCGAGCGGAAGGCATCATGATGCTCAGCGCGTCGAACATCGCGGGCCCGATGGCGGTGCGCTCCGCACCGAGCGTTGTGAGGTGATCGATCCGCGGCGGCTGTCCCCTGAACATCGGGAAGGCCTCAGAGCAGCGCTGCTCGCGGCAGCGGCCTTCCTGGCGAGGGGGAAGCGTAGCTTTCCCCGGAAATACCGTCAGACCTGCCGCCGGCGCGCCGGAGATATTTTCGGAGGCCGGTCTGCCGCGCCAAATACTCATACGCACGCCTTCACCATCGGTAACCACAGTAACAACGGTAACCGGGAAGGTCCGTCGGCGGCATCTGGTTGCCGTGGTTACCGACTTCAGAGGCACGCGAAGAATATGTTAGGAGGCAGCCGTGCTGGGTGATGACCGGGCGCAGGGCCTGATGGCCCGGTACGCCGACGCCCCAGTGGTCCTGACCGGCCCACAGGCAGCCGCTGGGCTCGTCCAACGGCTCGCCGGCAAAACCGTGGGCTTCGACATCGAAACCCATGGCGCCTTCATCATCGGCGCCGATAGTGGTGCCAGGAGCGTCAGGCCACTGCGCCGTCGGGAATGCCGGGATAGTCGGGATCAGTTTCCGCTACTTTGAGCATGTGTGCGACGTGTGCGAGCACAGGTGCTCGGATTGGACGTCGAAGCAGAGAGACAAATGCTCCTGACAAATGAGCGAGCGCCACGACGATTGCCAACACACGTGCGGTAGACTCCGATAGACTCCAAGATCCTCTGAATTGGTCTGTTTCGATCCAGCGCAGGGATTGGGGCCTCTCCTCCAGTAGTCATATAATTATTAGCCAAATCAATTACTTAGCGCCGAGATATGGTTCGAACTCACGGCTCGTCGGAGAGAAGCGCTCATACCGCCAACAGGTTGGCCTTTGACGCCCGCGCGCGCGGCACGGCGCGAATCTACGCCAACCACAAAATTGTGCTGCATGCTTCCCCCGTGCATCCTCAACATTCCAAGCCGCGTCCAGGTGCAATGAACCACCACGACGCGTTGTGGTTGAGTGGCGGGCGGCGCTGAGGGTGCAGGCGACGGAACAGGGGCGGGCAATAGTCGCGTGGTGACGCGCGAGCCGCGCAATGCCACTGCTAGTCGTATTCGGTTTGAAGTGGACCCCATCACGAGGACCAGTTCCGTCGGTTTCTTAGGTGGAAGCCGTGCCGTTCCTCTGTTGTGAACTTTCCTAAGCTATCATTCTTCTCGGCTGTTGTTGCGGCTGTGGACATGTGGGCAACGCGCCAGCGTTGTCCAAGCGCAGCGTCATGTCCACAGCCGTTCCGTCGATCGTGCCGATGACGCCGTCGCGCCACACCGCCATCGGCGTGCGATTGGCGAGTGCGCTATGCGGACGCCGTCCGTTGTAGAAGGCGATCCAGTCGGCGATGCCGAGCGTGGCCTCGCGCCCGTCGGCGTAGCCCTTGAGATAGATGTCCTCGTACTTCAGCGAGCGCCACAGCCGCTCGATGAACACGTTGTCCATCCACCGCCCGCGGCCGTCCATCGAGATGCGTACGCCGGCTTCGGCCAGCACACCGGTGAAGGCGGTGCTGGTGAACTGGCTGCCCTGATCGGTGTTGAAGATCTCCGGTACCCCGAAGCCGCCCACACCTGGTTCGGCCGGTCGATCACAAGCCCGCGCAGCAGATACGGGAACGCCTTGTGACCGGGCGCCGGCTTGGTCGTCCGCGGCTTGGGACCCAAGGCCGCGATCCCCATCCGACGCATCAGCCGCTGCATGCGCTTGCGGTTGATCGGCAGACCTTGCTCGCCCAGCATCAGCGCCAGCCGCCGCGAGCCCAGGAACGGGAACTGCGTGAACAGCTCGTCGATCCGGCGCATCAGGTCGAGATCGTTGTCATTGGCCGCGCGGCGCGGCCGATAGACGCCAGAGCGCGCCAGCCCCAGCAGGCGGCATTGCCGGCGGATCGACAGATCGCCATGCCCATGGCCTACCCTGAGCGCAGCCGAAGGGTCGAGCAGGGCTCGCCGGTCCGGAACGCTCATCTTCCGGACCTCCGCGCTAAAAAATCCCGCTCCACCACCAACTCGCCGATCTTGGCGTGCAGGCGCTCGATCTCCCGCTCGCGGTCCGGCGCAGCTCCGCCGCCGGCGTCGAATGCCTTCGCCGCCTGGTCCTGAAGCTGCTTCTTCCACGCGTAGATCTGGTTGGGATGAACCTGATAGCGCTGCGCCAGATCGGCCACCGTCGCCTGCTCGCGCAACGCCTCCAGCGCAATCTTCGCCTTCAACGACGCGTCGATCTTCCGTCTCGTCTTCTGTGCCATGCTCCGCTCCGTCTAATACGGAACGGCGACAACTCCAACTAAGCCGCTGGTCCCATTTTCGGGGTCCACTTCACTCGACGCGCTCGACGTTCTCCATGGGCACGCGGTTCCACTTGCACATAGCCGAAGGAGGGGTCGTTGATAGGCACGCCGTCCAGCATGACGAGACCGCGAATACCGCCCAGCCCGCGCATGCAGAAGCTGTTGGCGGAGGGGTGCACCCTGGTAGCTCGCGGTCAGGGGCACATTGATGCCAACGACCGTGCGCAGGACATCGTCCAGCGACTGGGCCGGCGTCTCCTGGATCTGCTCCTTGAGCACGACCGTGACGCTCATCGGCTGATCGGCGAGTGTCCGCTCCGACCGGGTTGCCGAGAAGAACCAGCACCAAGCTGGTCACGCCGATGAAGCCCCAATGCGGCGAAACACCGATCCATCGCAGAAATATGACCGGACCTGCCCAGAGGAACATGATCGACGTGACGTAGGCGCGAATGGCAAACAGGATGCTGGCAAGAAGTATGAAACCGGCGGTGTTCAGTGCAATGTTCAGGCCTGCCACATCCTCGAGCGACACCCTGTCGTCTGTCGCCATGGCCCAGATGCCGAGGAACAGGGCATGCCGTGGATCGTCGCCGAATGAGTGTTCTGAGATCGGTACTAACTTGTCGTCATCGCAAATGGCCAGCCACACGCCCTGTAAGCGCGCGCACTCAGCGCTCTTGAGCCACATATTCGTCGGAATCCAGTCGGCTTTTCGAAGCCCAGTGTAGCGATCGGCTTCCTCAAGGCTGGCGGTGAACGCGCCAAGTCCAAGGCCAACCACTTCAACGGTCCTCGTTTGTCGAAAATTCTGCGGAAGACGCTGAAATAGCCTGTAAGCCCCCAATGTGAACTCAACCACCGCTTCGGCCACCTGTTGCTTTGGCAACGTCGGCAGCAGCTGGCACTCCGCCGGAAGCGGTCGCGTGGGCATAGACGTGCCTGGCCCAGTCACGCGAATCCGCGCCCCCGTGTCCCGCTCGCTGGCCCAGCCATGCGGCGATCGGGACCTCGAACCCCGTCTTGGGACGGTTCAGGACGGCCGGCGGCAGTCGCCAACTGCCCACCGACGCGAGATCCGCCTTCGTCAGCGGATCGGACGACACAAGCGCCGGGGCGAGGGCGCGAAACAGCTCACTGTCGACGAGCGGCGTGCGTATCTCTACCGAATGCGCCATCCCGGCCCAATCCGTCTGGCGCAGGAGCTGGCTGCGCATGTAGAGACCGAGCTCGCAGGCCATCACCTTNGTGCGGCCCCGCCTGATATGTCTGTGCAGGCGGTCGATCATCGCCAGGCCTTGCAGGTCTTGCCAGCCCNGTCGCGCCATCTCGGCATCGATGATCTCCGGAAGCTCCCATGGCATGAAGAGACCGCGGCGCAGCAAATATGCCCCGCTGTAGCTTGAGCCATATTCGAACAGGCCGGCGTATTTCGGCGAGATCTGACGACGGATCAGCGACGCGCCGACGAGACGGAACGCCGATCCCAGCCGATGCGCGGCGCCGAACGGAAGCAACGATGCCGGGGCGAGTGCGCGGACCAGTCGAGGAATTTCGCGAAAGCTCGGGTAGCCACCGAACAGCTCGTCGCCACCGACACCCGATAGAGCCACCTTGAGACCGGCCTGATGCGCGGCCTTGCTGACGAAAAACGTATTGAGGCCGTCGATCGTCGGCTGATCCATGGCATCGAGCGCCAGCTTCATGTCGCCACGGAACTCGTCAGGCGTTATCCAGCTCACATGATGTTTGAGCCCGAGAATGCGCGCGGTCATCCCAGCGAGCGGCACCTCATCTTTTGCTGTCCGCTCGAATTCGCGAAATCCCAGCGTGATTGCGGCAAGCGGATCGGTCGCCTCCTCGCTCGCCACGGCGGCAAGTATGCTCGAGTCTATCCCGGCGGAAAGGAAGATTCCGACCGACGTATCGGCAACGAGGTGGCGGGCGACCGAGCGGTGCAATTTCTCGCGCAGCAGCTCGCTCTTGGGCAAGTGTACCGGTACCGCCCGCGACTCCGCCTCCGACAGGATATTCGCGGGGTCGAAATAACAGCGCTCCTGACGCTCGCCGCCACGGTACACGACGAGCGTCGAGCCTGCCGGCAATGAGCGGATTTCGCGATACAATGTGTATGGTTCCGGGACGTGACCCCAGACGAGAAAGCCGACGTGCCCAGCCGGCTCCGGGGTGCGCCCCACTTGGCGATCGCGCAGCAGGGCCTTCACCACCGACGCAATCCGGATCGTGGAGCCGTCATCGGCGTAGTAAAGCGGCTTGATGCCGAACGGATCGCGCGCCAACACCAATTTTTGGTCCTCAGCGTCCCATAACGCGAAGGCAAACATCCCGCGCAGATGTTCGATCATATCTAGCCCAAGCTCCTGGTAGAGATGGAGCAGGATCTCGGTATCTGAGTTCGTGCGAAAAACGTGCCCCCGCGCGGCCAGGGTTGTTCGCAGTTCGCGATAGTTGTAAATTTCGCCGTTGAAAGTGACGACAAGCGAGGGCTCCGAGCATCCCTCCTCGTGCAGGGCCATCGGCTGGCCGCCATCGGCACTGAGGTCAATGATCGCGAGGCGGCGATGGGCCAATCCCAGTCGGCCGTCCGCGCTGATCCACTCTCCCGCGGCGTCCGGGCCGCGACGGTTCATAGCAGCTGAAACGACGGCAAGAGCCTCGCGATCTATCGGGGGCGCACTCCGTCGATATGCGAAATATGCTGCAATTCCGCACATGATGCGCCGACCGGCTACCCCTCACGGATTCGAATGGTGATTTCGTCGGTGGGCAACCTAGTCGGCGAGAGAAAACTTAATAGCTATCAGTTTGTTGTAGGCGTGAAGTCCGGGCATCCGACGATTGTCACCTTCTGCTGAGCACTTCTGCACGAGCGCTTCTACGACGCGTGACATTTTCGGAGATCGCGCACTTTCTCGGCTGTCCGCCGATAGTCCACGCCGATCTCGTTGGCTGAACGGATTTGGGTGTTTCTTGAGGCTGCGCACCGGCTCGTCCCGTGACAAGGTCGACTCTTTCAGTACGCACCTGCGTGCGAAGACAAATTCATGACCACACAAATCGAACCCTCGTCGACTGCGATACCCACTGCCGGCTTGGTCGCCGCGGGCGATGACAACGTTGTTGCGCGCGCTCGCTCGCCGCGCCTTCTCGCCTCGATAACGGCACTGGTCTGGCTGATTCCCTTGCTGTTGCTGATGGTGGCGGCGTGGCAGACCTGGCGCATGC
>JGI12053J15887_10000210_pt1 | contig 21414 bp, 23 predicted proteins | sample MedBloCAOM1_O3_FD_15887 | JGI IMG/M metagenome (IMG submission 15887)
CAGCGAGCGTGGTGGCCACCACCTCAAGCTCATCGACCACCGGTGGTCGGCCGGAGCGGGGAAGATCGCCCAGCGCGCTGATTCCGGCCGCAGCATAGCGGTTACGCCAGCTGATCACAGTCGGGCGGGTGGCTCCGGTCCGGCGGGCGATCTCGGTGTTGGTCAAACCCTCTGCAGACATCAGCACTATCCGCGCGCGCTGGACCAGGCTGGGCCGTGCCGAAGCCGACCGGACCAGCGCCTGCAGGCGAGCATGGTCGCCCGCCTGAAGGATCAACGGAGCCGCGGTAGCCACGCCTCATCCTCTCCCAAGTCGCACTGTAAAACAACTATCAACACATAGCGCTGCCTGGGGCATCTTCGGCGGATTTGGGCCCTCCTGGGAGGGCGTAGATCCTCTTGACACCGCCTACCTAATCCGTGTGGACTAGTGCTCCGCGTCACAGGTACATCGACGCGGGGAGCGGGCGACCCCATGAGACGCCGGCACGGGAGCGAAAGGGGCCACAGACGATGGCGATCGAGTCTGACGGACACAGTCGAGGTAACCCCCGGATCTTTGAGCTGATCGAGAACGCGCCGAAGACCGGGAAGAGCCCAACAATCTTTGCTTGGCCAGAGGTGGTGGACTGGCTTCGGATAGCCGGTCAGCCAGTACCTGGGCCGTGGCCGCCCCACCAGCAGCCGCGACCCAACCCGGAGGACGAAAGCGTCCCGACGGCAGTGGTCGAGCCTGAGCGCCCGGAGTCACCGCGTCGAGCGGCCGCGCCGCGTCCGGCGCCTGCGCCAGCGCCAGCCCCGCGTCCCGCGGCAGCGCCGCAGGACGAATCCCCCTCGCGCCAAGGGGTCGGGTCGCTAGACGACGCCCCGCCGCGTCACGGACTCGGGCTGCTGGACTCCTGAGCCGGTCGTCAATGGCTCGATAAGTATTTGACTCGAGCGCTTGGCAATAGATAGCCCGTCCGTGGCATTCGAATAATAATGCCGCGACGGGCGNCCTCAAAGGTGTACAGCTTTTCCGCGGACTGTTCAGGGACATAGGAGGGTCTGGATGTATCCGTCTCGTTTTCACTACGAGGCTCCACGTTCGCTTGACGAAGCGTTCGGCGTTTTGCAGGCCTACGGTGACGAGGCGAAGATCCTCGCAGGAGGGCAAAGCCTCATCCCGCTCATTAAGCTGCGCTTCGCCGCGCCGGCCTGCATCATCGATATCAACAATATCCCCGGTCTGGACTTCCACGAGGAGGACTCTGACGGATCGTTGAATATCGGCGCCCTGTGCCGGCACAGAGCTCTGGAACGGTCCCCGTTGCTCCGGAGTAAGTACCCCACCATGTCGGCGACGGCGCCGCTCATCGCCGATCCCATGGTTCGTAACCGTGGAACCCTCGTCGGTTCCGTTTGCCACGCAGACCCTCAGGGTGACTGGGCGTCGGTGATGTTGGCGATGGGCGGGGAGATCATCGCCCGGAGCGCTGATGGTAGCGAGCGCGCCATTCCGGTTTCACAGTTTGTGGTTGGGCCCTTCCAGAATGCCCTTCAGCAAGGCGAGATCGCGGTCCGGGCCCGGGTGCCGGCGGCGAGAGGCACGCGTTCGGGTACGTATCTGAAGCTTGAGCGGAGGGTTGGCGACTTCGCGACCGTTGGTCTGGCCGTAGCATTGGAGTCCTCTGGCGGCACGATCAACCGGGCGGGTATTGCGCTCACCGGTGTTGGGCCGAACAACATCCAATGCACCGCGGCCGAACAGTCACTCGCGGGTAAGTCGCTCAACGCCAGTTCGATCGAGCAGGCAGCGCGACTGGCGGCGGAAGCGGCTCAACCCAAGACCGACGTACGCGGTAGCGCAGAGTACAAGCGGCACGTGGTCTACACCTTCGTCACGCGTGCATTGAGCAACCAACACGCTGCAGCGGCCTGAATCAGCTGGCATTCGACTATGTTCAGAAGCATTGGTGACGTCAAGGAGGCGGCGTGGAAGAACGACGGATAAACGTCGTAGTAAACGGGGAACCGAAATCTGCCGATGTCGAGCCTCGGATACTCCTGGTCCACTTCCTCCGTGAAGTGCTAGGGCTGACCGGGACGCATATCGGCTGCGATACCACAAACTGTGGCGTTTGCACTGTACTGGTAGACGGATTGCCCATGAAGTCGTGCACGATGTTCGCAGTCATGGCTGACGGGCACGAGGTTACGACCGTTGAGGGACTTGGTCTACCTAGTGAGCTCCACCCCATTCAGGAGGGGTTCAGGGAAGAGCACGGGCTGCAGTGTGGCTACTGCACGCCTGGGATGATGATGGCGTCGAAGGCACTTCTCGACGAAAATCCCAATCCCACTGAGGAAGACATACGTTGGGGGCTTTCGGGCAACCTCTGTCGTTGCACCGGTTACCAAAATATCGTGAAGTCGGTGCTCTGGGCCGCGGAGAAAATGCGGTCCGAAGCAGGCGCGATTAGTCGCTGACAGGCTAGAGTCGACGACAAAGGGAGATGTGACGTGGCGCAGGCGTTAGACGAAATCAAGATCGGTGGCTTGGGTTCAAGCCGCAAGCGGGTCGAAGACGACCGCTTCCTTCGCGGTAAGGGCAACTACACCGATGACTTCAAGTTGCCCGGTATGGTTCACATGGAGATCCTTCGCAGCCCCCTGGCTCACGCGCGGATCAAGTCGATCGACACTAGTAAGGCTTGGCAGATTCCCGGCGTGCACATGGTGCTCACCGGGGAAATGGCCGCTCAGCACAACCTGGCTTGGATGCCGACGCTGTCTTACGACACCCAGGCGGTGCTTGCCACCGACAAGGTGCGGTTCCAGGGCCAAGAAATTGCTTGCGTGTGCGCTGACGACCCTTACATCGCCAAGGATGGCTGTGAGGCGATCGTCGTCGAGTACGAGCCGCTGCCACCGATCGTCAACCCTTTTCAGTCCCAAGCAGAGGGTGCCCCGATCATTCGGGACGACAAGGAAGGCCAGACGGACAACATCTGTTACCGCTGGGAGGTCGGTGACCGAGAAGGCACCGAACGCGCCTTCGCCCAGGCCGACCTGGTCTCGAAGTTGGAGCTGCACTACCCGCGGTCGCACCCTTCGCCCATTGAGTGCTGCGGATCGATCGCGGACTACAACTCGGCGACCGCCAAGCTGACCGTCTACATGACGACCCAAGCCCCACACATCATCCGGGCGGCGGTGGCGATCGTCGCGGAACTTCCGGAGCACATGATCCGGATCATTTCCCCGGACATCGGTGGCGGGTTCGGCAACAAGGTTCCTGTCTACCCGGGATACGTCTGCTCCATCCTTTGTTCGATCCTGCTGGCCCGGCCGGTGAAGTGGATCGAGGACAAGACCGGCAACCTCATTTCCACGCACTATGCCCGGGACATTTACTACAAGGGCGAACTCGCGCTCCGCAAGGATGGCAAGATTCTTGCTGTTCGGTTCCACTGCGATAGCGACAACGGAGCATTCTTCTCGGATGCCCAGCCCACGAAGTTCAAGATTGGGCTGATCCACTCCGCGTTCGCCGCCTACGACATTCCATACGGGTACATGACCGCGCAGGGCGCATATACAAACAAGGCGCCAGGTGGTGTCGCCTATCGGTGCTCCTTCCGGGTCACCGAAGCGATGTTCTTCCAGGAACGCGCGATCCAGGCTGCTGCTAGCGATCTCGGTATGGATCAGGCCGCGTTCCGGCGGCTCAACCTGGTCAAGGACGATCAGTTCCCGTTCCGCACGCCCTACGGCTTCCTACTGGACTCGGGACAATACGAGAAGTGCCTTGANGTGGGGCTCAATGCCATCGGCTACGACGACTTCCTGCGGGAGAAGGAGGAGGCTCGCGCGCAGGGCCGGCGGCTCGGAATCGGCATCTCCACCATGACCGAGCCACTCGGGGCAGGTAACAGCCGCGAGTACGACATCCTCGGCATCAAGATGTTCGACGCCGCGGAGCTGCGAGTGCACCCGAGCGGGAAGGCGATCCTGAAGATCGGATCGCAGACCCAGGGCCAGGGCCATGAGACGACGTTCGCCCAGATCGTCACCCACGAGCTCGGGATTCCTGCCGCGGACATCCTGGTTCAGCACGGTGACACGGACAACACCCCGTTCGGCATGGGGACTTACGCGTCCCGCAGCACGCCGGTCGCGGGGGCGGCAACGGCCATGGTGGCCCGCAAGGTTCGGGCCAAGGCCCGGAAGTTGGCGGCACACCTTCTCGAAGTGTCCGAAGAGGACGTCGAGTGGGAGCTCGGTCGGTTCCACGTGCGGGGTGCTCCTAGCAATGGCGTGAGCATTCAAGAGTGCGCGATGGCGGCCTACGGCAACATGCCCGATGGCATGGAGCCCGGGCTTGAAAACAACGCGTACTACGATCCGCCGAACATGACGTGGCCGTTCGCAGCTTACATCGTGACCGTCGAGGTCGACCCTGAGACGGGCGTGTGGGACGTGTTGCGGATGGTCGCCGTCGATGACTGCGGTGTGCGTATCAATCCAATGATCGTCGAGGGTCAGATCATGGGTGGTATGACCGAGGCTTACGCGATGGCCAACATGCAGTTCATTACCTACGATGCGGAGGGTAACTGCGTCGGCTCGAACTATATGGATTACCTGCTGCCGACGGCGTGGGAGACTCCTGGTTTCGAGCTGCACGAGGTCGTGACGCCGTCACCACATCACCCGATCGGTGCGAAGGGCGTTGGTGAGTGTGCGGCTGTCGGTGGGCCGGCGGCGTTTGTGAACGCTGTCATGGACGCTATCGACGACACCGGGGTACGCAACATCGACATGCCTTTGCTTCCGGACCGCGTGTGGGAGGCTATGAAATACCGGCGTGACATTTCTGGAATGCCCCCGGTCAAGTCCGACAGCTAGACAGACTGGATGGACAGGTAGATGAGCATGGACGGGTGGGACGTCCTCGAGCATGCCCGCGAGTTGTCGAAGCGGGGTGAGACGTTTGCGCTAGCCACCGTTGTGTGGCGGCGTGGCCCGTCCTCGGGCAAGGAGGGTTGCCGGGCTGTCATCACAGCCTCGGGGCAGGTGTTCGGTTTCATCGGTGGTGCCTGTGCCGAACCGGTCGTTGTTCGCGAGGCGCGGCACATTCTCGCAGAGGGTGTGCCGCGCCTCGTATTCCTCGGGACAGCTGAGGAACTCGGGGAGATGGTAGTGCGGGAGGGCATCAGCTACGTACCGATGTCCTGCCAAAGCGAGGGAGCCTTGGAGATCTACATTGAGCCGGTAGAGCCCAAGACCCACTTGGTTGTCGTCGGACGGTCACCGATGGTGGAAGCCCTGGTGCAGATGGGCCAAGCGATCGGGTGGCGAACGGTGCTGGTGGACCCTGACGGCGGCTCTGCGGAGAGTCACCCCATGGCGCAGTGCGTCGTCAGCGAACTGGACTTCAAGCTCGCTGGTGTCGATGAACGCTCACTAGTCGTGGTTGCCACTCAAGGCCATCACGATGAGGAAGCAGTAGAGCAGGCTTTGATCGCGGGCCCTGCCTACGTTGGGCTGGTGGGGTCTCGGCCGCGAGCCAAGTCGGTGTTTGAATACCTGGAAGGCCGGGGTTTGTCTCGGGAGACACTGGACCGAGTAAAGGTGCCGGCCGGTTTAGATCTGGGGAAAGTCGCGCACCGCGAGATTGCGGTGGGAGTATTGGCCGAGTTGGTGAAACTAAGGGCTGCCGGCGAGCTGGGTGCGGGTGTGCGGCCGGAAATACTCGAGGTTGCCGAGGCGGTCGACCCGGTCTGCGGCATGACAGTGGAGGTCGCCTCCGCGCGTCACAAGGTGGATCACGACGGAAGCACGTACTATTTCTGTTGTCCGGGATGCCTGAAGGCATTCTCGGCGGACCCCGCCGCATTCCTTGGGTCGGGTGCAAAGTCGTGAATCTCAAGTTTCGGACCCAGCCTGTTGTGAGGAGAGCGAGTAGTCGATGCTGATCGAGAGCGAGTTCGAGGTTGCCGCGCCGCTCGAGCAGGTGTGGAAGCACATGCAAGACGTGCCGCGGATCGCACCCTGCCTGCCAGGTGCCGAGCTCACTGATGTCAACGGCGACGTTTACAAGGGTCGTGTGACGACCAAGATGGGCCCGGTAAAGTTGCAGTTCTCCGGCACCGCCCAGATCGTTGAGCGCAACGAGTCCGCCAAGCGGATTGTGATGGATGCGTCCGGGTCGGAGGAGAAGGGTAAGGGCCAGGCCAGCATGAAGGTGACCTCGACGATGGTTCCCGCTGGAAGCGGAACACGCGTGAAGGTGACCCAGGATCTTCAGCTCTCCGGTGCGGCTGCCCAGTTCGGCAGAGGCATGGTTCAGGACGTCACGAGCGTGATCATGCGAAGCTTCGCCAAGTGCATCGCGGACGACATCGGGCGGGCCCACCGGGGAGAGGCACCGTTAGAGCGTGGTGCGGCCGTTCCAGTAAAGGGTTTCAGCATCGGCATGCAGGCTATGATGACAGCCCTTAAGCGGTTCTTCGGCGGACTCTTCGGCCGGAAAAGCTCATGATAACGATCGGTGAAGGAAAGAGAGGCCGGGCATGTTCTTGTGGTGGATTGGTAACCTGATCCTACTCGTCGTCGCGTTCGTCGTCTTTGCGTTGATGCAACGTATCGTCAAGCCGGTAGATCGAATCCGGGAGACGGTGGACGGCATCCTGTACAACGGCGTCATCCTGACGGGAGAGCTCGACAACGTCCCAGACCTGTTGGCTGAGACGGACAGCACGGTGAAGGAAGTCTCTATCGGCGCGACTCGTTACGTGAAACGGGTCGGTCATCTGCTGGGCGCATTGGGCGTCTAGCTAGCAGACCTGAGGGTTCGAACCAGTAAGAGGAGGTAGCCGTGCCTTTAGTCGCATGGGTCACGCTGGTNCTCGTCGCGGTGNTCGTGGCCATTGTCGGTCTTTCGCTCTTGAAGGTAATTTCGCAACTGAAGCACGTGTCCTGGACATTGGGGGCNGTCATCGTGGGCGTCAATGCGATCGCGTACCAGACGAGGACGGTTCCTGAGGTTCTGCCTTCGGTCAACGCNAACCTCGCACCAGTTCGGGCCATGGCAGAACAGGTTTAACACCAGCAACGACCAATGAGGTCGAAGTTGGAAACAGAATTAAGGGGCATGATATGCACGAGTTCAACTGCGGTCACCAAGAATGCGCATCTCAGTTCACATCGTCCGACAAGGACAATCTGATGCGGCAGGTTGCGGACCACCTGAAGGAAGTGCACAACGTCCAGACGGCGACGCAGACGCTGTTGGGTTACCTGGAGACCACTTGCGTGACGACCACACCGGATCGTTGATCCTGTGATCTTGGACTGAGAACAGAAACTGCTACCGAAAGGAGGGCTGCGGGATGATGTTGTTGTTGCTTGCGGAACCGGCGCCCGGGCCCGCTGAGGCTCATCTGTTCGGCTGGTACCTGGGCTTTGCGATCGCTGTCGTGGTGATCACAGTGGTGGTCGCACTGGTGGCCCCGGTCCTCGTTCTTGCCGCCCGGATCGCCCGGCAGGCGCCCCAAATCAATGCGGCGCTGCAGCAATCATATCGGAACACGCTACCGTTGGCAGACCTGCGACAGACGATCGACCACGCTGAGGTCATCATCGGCGGTCTGGAACGCGGCCGTGCACGGCTGGGAGGTTAGCGATGCCATTTATATTGGGGTACGCGGGCGCGCCTGATGGCTATGCTCCTGAAGAGGCCACGTTCTGGTGGCTCGCAATACTCATGGGCGTCGTCGTCTTGATCGTGGTTATTCTATTGCTGAGCTCGCTTGTGTCGATGGTGAAGTCCATTGACCGCAGCGTGGTAGGCGTGCGGGACACCCTCCGGGCTATCCCGGAGAATACCGCCAATTGCGCGCTCATTCCTATCACCGCTGACAGGGTCGACGCGGTACTGGCAGAGGGTCTGCAGCATCACTTGTTCCTGACCAGGGTTCTGACTGGTTCAGGAACGCCGGTTGGAAAGGGCTAGCCATGACTCTTATTGTCCTGACCGTAGTCGTCATCTTGGCGTTGACCGCTGTTCTGGCGATTTTTCTCTTCATCATCGGCGTGCTGCTCAATCGGATCGCAGACAATCTCGATGACTGCTTGGGGAACGTGAAGACGATCGCTGCGCAGGCCGAGACGATTATCCCTGGTGTGGAACACATCAATCGTACCGGTGGGGTTGTGGCAGGCGCGCTACCCCTGCTGTACGGAGGTGCCGAGCGCATCGCAGCCAAGTTGGCGCCTCCGGTGCCAGCTCCGGTTAACGGTCACACCAACGTGCCAGCTTCGGGCCGGCGCCGTTCCCGTCTGATGGACACGGTAGGCATCCGCGACCGTCACCATTAAAGATCTCTCTGAGTCCTCCGTCGGTAGCAGAGGATTGGTAAGAAATAGTGGGCAGTGACTTCAGGGTCGCTGCCCACTATCACGTTCGACGGCAGGTGGGTCGCTTACTTGGATGATTCTTCGCCGGGCGTACTACCAGTGACAGCATCGCCAGATGCTCCACCGCTACCCACTGCGTTCTTACTCGGGCCACCTCCGGGCCCTCGTTGGGCGAGCGGTCCAGTCAACTCGGACTGATATGAACCGATCCACTCGTCCTTCCAAGCCGTATCGTACTTCTGCTCGTTACAATACGGGTTATAGACGGCAGTGAGTTCCTGGACGATCTGCTCCCGGTGCGGGCGCGCCCAGCCAGCGACCTCGTAGGTGCAGATGTGCAGCTTCCAGCGCGTGCCGGCCCGGGCGATCCAGCAGTTAGACCGCGGATGCTTGAACGGCAAGCCAGACTTGGCCATGTCGTCAGCGTGGCCGACGTAGATGACCGCATAGCGGTCGGGCTTGCCCTCGGCATCGGGCTTGTACATGATGGCGAAAACAGCGGGTCTCGCGGGTGGAGTCCAGCCGCCCAGGATCCGCGGGCCTTCGAACGAGTAGCCGGCTAGTGATCCAAGGCGAATCATTTCCAGACCTGCGTGTTCATCAGAATCGTCCTCATTGTTGTCAGCCGTCAGCGGCCTGGCGGTGTTATGAGACGACCATGGGACGGCACTCTACGGCTCCGCATCACAGGTCGTCCGCCTCGTCTTCGTCCTCGCTAGTTGCCTCGACCCGCACGATCGGATAGATGGGCAACCCAGCTTTCTGCACTGCACTGGCAAAATGTTCCTTGCCCTTAGCAATCGCGTCCTCGCGGTTGTCCGCGAACACGATAACCTGGGCACCGTAGCGGTTGGTGCCGATCCCAGTTGCGATGCCGTTCATGGGCGCGACTGCGTCGGCCAACTCGACGACCTCTTCGAGCTTCATCACGCGGTCACCCTGCGCCTCGATACCGACGCTCCATCTGATCAACATAGACTTCGGTCTCCTAGCCGAGCTTCGGAAGTAGGACGGCGAGTTCTTCAAGGCTGCTGAGGTCGTGGCCCGACAGAATCACGTCAATGTGTGGTGCCGCCGCCATCATGCCCACGGTCTGTGGTTGATAGTCGGCGTTATCGCCCTTGTGCGGGTTCATCCACACAATGTTGTGACACAACCTGGAGAGCCGCTCCATAGAATCTGAGAGCAGTTCGGGATCGCCCCGATCGAGTCCATCGGAGCAGATCACCACGACGCCGCCGCGGCACATTCCTCGACGGCCCCACTTGCGGACGAACAGGTCGATCGCCTCGCCGATACGCGTGCCGCCTTCCCAGTCGACCACCAGCTTAGCGGCGCGCTCGAGCGCCTCGTCGGGCCTACGGCTCTGCAGCGGCTTGGTGACGTGAGACAAACGAGTTCCGAAGCAGAACACCTCCACCTTTTGGGAGGCGCGCTTCGCGGAGTAGGCGAACTGCAGCAACGCTCGAGAGTAGTTCGACATCGACCCGGACACGTCGAGGATGAGAACAAGCGGACGCAGCCGGACTCGACGGCGCCGCCAGTAGAGGTTCACCATCTCGCCGTTGGTACGCAGCGACTCGCGGATCGTGCGGCGCATATCGGGCCTTCGGCCGTCCTTCGCGGTCTTGGTGCGGCGGGTGCGACGTTTGGGCGGTGTGAACTTAATGCGCGCCATGATGCGTCGAATCGCAGCGAGCTCATCGTCGGTGCACTCGCCGAAGGAGCGGTGCTTGAGCGTCTCGACGTTCGATGCCATCAGTCCGAGAAGGACTTCCTCCTCTTGCTCCTTGCCAGGCTCCGTGGCCGGAATCTGGAACGTCGCCTCAGCTTCGGCAGCCGCCTGGGCCTTGACCTTGAGCATCTGTTGGACCGGGGCGTCGGACGCGAGGAAAAACGATCTGAAGACCTCGTCGTACACGGGCAAATCTTCGCGACGCGTGATCATGGTCGTCCGACCGGCCCAATACAGGTCAACGAGGTCTGTCGGATCGAGCGGAGCCATGGCGGCGCAGTAGGTCAGGATATCTCCCGACCCGATCGCTAATCCCTTGGAGCGCAGTGCCCGGCCGAAGTCGACCAGCACCGTAACGAAGCCATCATTGCTACGTGACATCGGCGTTAGAGGGATCCGTGAAGTGTCTCAGGCATTGGATGTCACTTCCCCGAGGTTGTCTCTGACCAGCTCGAGGTCGTCCCGATCCTTGATGATCGAACCGAGAGTGACATCAGCGGCGCTGGCCGTCAGACCGGTTTCGCCAAGGAACGACAGCGTGCGAGCCCAGTCGATGGTCTCAGCCACGCCAGGGGGCTTCGCCAGATCCATCTCGCGGAGCCGATGGACCGCTGCCACCACCTTGCGGGCGAGCGCTTCGGATACTTCGGGGGCCTGCACGGTGACGATTTCGACCTCTCGGTCGGGATCCGGGTAGCCGATCCAGTGGTACATGCAGCGGCGCTTCAAAGCGTCATGCAAGTCACGCGTGCGGTTCGAAGTCAAGATCACCAGCGGTGGGTTCTCCGCCTTGATGGTGCCTACCTCAGGGATGCTGATCTGGAAGTCGGACAGCACCTCCAGCAGGAAGGCCTCGAACTCGTCATCTGCTCGGTCCACCTCGTCGATCAAGAGTACGCACTGGTCGCCGGACTGGATGGCCTGCATCAGCGGCCGCTCCAGGAGGAACCGGGGACCGAACAGTTTCTCAATCGCCTCCTCCTCGCCGAGGCCCTGATCCGACATTGCGCGGATGTAGAGCAGCTGACGGGCGTAGTCCCACTCGTAGAGAGCCTGGTTAGTGTCGATGCCCTCATAGCACTGCAGCCGGATGAGCTTGCGCCCGAACACCGAAGCCATCACCTTGGCGATCTCAGTCTTGCCGACGCCCACCTCACCTTCGAGGAGGATCGGTCGCTGCAGGGACATCGCCACAAACATCGCCGTCGCCAAGCCCCGGTCGGCTAGGTAATCGCCCCGGCGCAACGTTTCGGTGAGTTCTGTAACGGTACTCGGATAGTTCATCGAGCGGTCTCCTTGACAACCCTGGCGGCCGCTGAGCGGCGAGATCGGTCCGGTGCTGGAACTAGCCACGCCCACATGCGGACGTGGCTCGACACCGTGGGACTGCCCCATGGAGATCAAAGCCATCGCGGCCAAATCTCAAGGGAACTTTAATTGATCGTTTCGTATCCACGACCGTCGTGTTGCATTGCGTTTACGTAGGATGATGTCCTGGTTATGCCGGTGGTCGCCGGTGCGGCGTCCTGGCCGATGCGGTATGAGGTGGTGCGTTCCGATTCGGTGGTGCTGTCAGCAACCTTCGCTTCTGGTTTCTTGCGTCCGAACATCAGGTGTCCCTCCCTTGGTACCCGACCCGCCGCTCGAATGACCGGGGGCTCGATGTGCTTTGTCCGCTACTCTTTCTTGTCAGACGAGCCGAAGACGAGGTCGCGCACGCTGCCGGCCTCAGAATTGAGCTTGCCCTCACGCTCGAGCTTAGTCTTCCATGCGGAGCGCAGGTTCTTGCCCACAGCCTGTTTGGTCTGGTCGGGTGCCTCGACGTCGTCAGCCAGCCCTCCGAAGCCGACCGTTTCCATGCTCTTGCACGGCTTGGTGTTGCCACACGCCTCATCGAGGTCAGCGCTGGTCTGACCTTGAGCTTTCCAGATGCCGCGCAGCGCCGACAGCGCCGCCGCGCCCTCGCCCTCGTCGCCGTCGGTCGGCTTTGAGTTCTCGTGCTCTTGGCTCATGTTCGAGCACCCTCTCCGATGCAACTAGTCAGGGGGATTGATGTGAAACCGTACTGCCTTGGACGCTCGCTGGCGAACGCCTGCTCCGTATCGCCGACACCAGGTGGCTACGATCACGCAGCCTCCTCAAACCGCCGGCTTACTTCGTCCCAGTTCACAATATTCCAGAAGGCTTCGACGTAGTCAGCGCGTGCGGCCGGATACCGGAGGTAGTAGGCATGCTCCCACAAGTCGAGGCCGAGGATCGGGGTCTCTTCCGCGGTGAGCGGGCTGTCCTCGTTGGGAAGGCTGTAAACGATCAGCCGGCGGCGTGCTCGCACCAACCATGCCCAGCCGCTGCCGAAGTGAGCGGTAGCCACGCGCGTGAACCGGTCGCGGAACGCCGTGAAAGAACCGAACTCCTCCGTGATCGCCTCGGCGAGGCGGCCGGAGGGCTTGCCGCCACCATCTTTGCTTAAGACCGTCCAGAAGAAGGAATGGTTCGCGTGCCCGCCGCCGTAGTTGCGCACCGCATTGAATGATTCCGCGGGGACTTTGCCGATGTTCCACAGCAAGCTGTCGATAGGCTGATCACCTGCAGAGAGCTCGCTGCCGCTCGCGCGCAACGCTGCGTTGAGCTGGTCGACGTAGCGACGGTGGTGCTCGTTGTGGTGCAACTCCATGGTGCGCGCGTCAAGATAAGGCTCGAGCGCGTCATACCCATACGGCAGGTCTGGAAGGCTGTAGGCGCTCATGTGCCCCTTCCTGAGCTGCGACTCTTGCTCGTCCGTAGTCGCCCATCGTACACGGAAAATCAATGCGGGCACGCGCCCCGTGAGCCCGAGCGGGCCGACGAGTGATCATCTTCGGCGAGCCGAAGCGCGGTCACAACCGGCGCTGACGGGACAGCGCGAACCATCGGTCCGCAGTCTCTGCGGAACGTTCGTATGTCGAAGGGGATCGGTTCGGTGGACGGTCGGCGGATGCCGACGACCGGCTTGGCTGAGTACGGTGGGCTGCAAATGGCCGTATCGATACCGCCGTTTGGACTAAAGCCCAGCTCCTCGTCGCGGATTTCGCACCTGTGGGCGCCGTCAGCTGCCGGCTGCCCTCAGGTCTGGGACTGCTGACGACGGCGGGTCGTATGGTCCGCCGCGGCGACAGTGGTCCCCGGGGTTTCACCCGGCGCCACCCGTCCCTACCCGTGATGTCCCGGCGGTACAACTCCGGTGCGGCGGCCGTGCTGGTGGGTGCCGACCGCGGACGTCAGTGACCGCTAGTGGTCCCACTGGTGATCACTGTCCTGCTTACTATCTCGAGAGAGGTGGCGTTGGTGACTCCCCGCACACCACGCGTGGTTCGCTGGAGCCTGTCTGCTGTCGCGGCCGTGCTGCCGATCGCGATGATCGCACCGTGGCCGGCTCAGGCGGGCCCCGATCCGGCTGCGCCGGTTCAGGTTTTGCCGCTGCAGGCCGCTGCGCCGGCGACCGAGGTAGTGCCAGCGGGCCGTGCTCCGGCCACCCAGACCGTGACTCCGATGGACGGCACAACCGCTGCACTGACCGACAATGCAGCTGAAGAGCCAGATCCGAATCCGGACCCGGGCCGTCGAGGACGAAACAATGAAGGACACGGGAAGCCGAACGGTGGGAAAGGCAATGCGCCCAACGCGAACTGCTCGCTGATCGTGCCGCCGGCACCACTGACCGCGCAGGGCCTGGCCACACCCTACGAGCTGGTATCGACCAATCGCCGCAACGGTCCGTGCCGCGAGGCCAACGACAACCAGTGTCCGCGTTCGTCGAAGCCACGATCATCGACCCGGCGACGGGTAAATTGGCGATCTACCGGCCGCTGGTGGTGGACCGGGGCACCCAACCGGCGGCCCCGCCGGTGATGCCAAGGTTGCCCGCGGGCTCGGTGGTCGGGCTGTGGTTCGGTTTCCAGGGCACCACCTTGACGCTGCAGGGAGCTAACGGCGGTTGCGTCAACGGGTTGCCCGGCTCGCTGTTCGGGCAGTTCGCCTACTGCGGCGCCACTGACTTCTTCCGGGCGGCCAACGCTGCGATCGGCGCTGGCAAGCTTAAGGTTCCGCCAGTCGGCATGGCCCACGACGGCCGCCCCTGTCCCACCACGCGCGACTTCGCGGTAGTCGATCAGGACCAGAGCGACAACCTCACGACCCGTTATCTGGTGCTGGCCAACGGGCGTACCGCGCAGGACAACCCGGCGAATGTTGGGGCGCTGCCGGTGCGGACGGTGCTGAAAAACGCCAGCGACAACGGGCTATTGACCGGATTCATCAACCCGGCGCTGGGCTGTACACCTTTTACCGCACCCGATCTCACCGCTGGCGGGACGCCCGCGCCATCGTTGGCACTCAACGAGCTGCAGGCGGCGGCCACGAAGACCACGCCGATGGCGCTCGTACCGCCCAATGACCCCATGGCCCAGGTCAAGGGGAAACCAAGCGTAGCGAAGATCAACCTGTACCGGGCCGGTGTGAACCAACCACCGCTGAACCCAGCAACCGATACCGCGAAAAGCTACTGCCGCAACCTGGTGACCGTCGCCGCGGCGCGACTAACCCTCGATCGGGCCCTCCTCCGTGATTCTCCGTCGCCGGACCCGGCCGCGGCGAAGAACCTCTTCGCCTTCCTGCAGCAGCGGTTGAAGGGCTCGCTCACCGACCTGGCCTGCGTCCCGGTGCGCCGGAAGGGCTGACGACCTCGGTGAAACGTCAACAGGTCGCAGTCCGCACTTGTCCCGGCTGACTGAACTCCAGTCGCACCTTGTCACTGCGGGGGATCAAGATGGCTGCACCGTTGTCGTGTGTCCAACCGGCGGGTAGGAGAAGGTACTGGTTGCCAGATTGAAGCGTGAGCTTGAGCCCGTCGTACCGGAACCGGTAGGCCGCGTCGGGATCTTGGCAAGTCACTTCTCGGACGCCCGGTGCTTGCAGGCTCAGCCTTTTCTCGCTGTACGCCACCACATCTGGATGGGTGGGCAGCGAGGTCTCGAACTGTTGCGCATAGTCCACCCCGACGCCGATCGCGTAGGTCCCGACTGCCCAGAACAGTCCTACGCTCACCAAAATGAAGACCGCGCCCCACTCGGCCACGGCCACGGCTCCCGGAGCCCGCTGCGGTGCCTGCTTTGGCCGTCGCGCCGCGATGAGTGGGCGCAACAGCTGGGTGGCGTAGCTCAGCAGCAGGACGCCGATCGAGAGACTGAGCCCACGTCCTTCGGGGAATGCGGCAGGAAACACCGGAGCCATGACGAGATCGACTACTGCCAGGCTCACCATGGTTATCCCGGCAATGGCCGCGGCGGGTATCAACACTCGTAATACGATCTGCCGGGTCGCCGGAGGCACCGCTTCCACCAGCAACTGGTGGAGCCAGAGCGCGAGTAGCGTAGCCCCGGCGGCGGCGATCAACGGAGGGATGAAGCCGGCCACGCTGTTATTCAGATAATCTTGTACCGTCAGATCTAGCACGGTGACGTCCGAGCCGAAGTACCACAAAAGTCCCGCATACGCTTGGCGCCCGAAGTAGTACATCAATGCCGTCAGCAACGTCGTGGGCGCCACTACCGACCCGAGGATCTTCAGGGCCTTGGGCAGCGCGGAGGCATCGGACATCGGTGACTCGGCGCCAGCCTCGCGCGGTTCGTGCGCCCGAGCCGCGGCCATGCCGTCGAGCCCAGGCGCCCGACCCTGCGGCAGCGCTACGGGCGGACTTGCCACCGGCGATGCTGCCTCGGTGGACGGTTCCGCGGCGCCGCCCTCAGGCGTCTTCGCGGTGGTCGTCATGAGCCTTGGGGACCCGTCTCATTGCTGGGATCTTTTTTCTTTGATTTGTCAGGTCCGTTTGTTCGAGCGCACTCGATGTTCAATGTGACGGGTGTGCTGGTCGTCACTCTATCGCCCATCTTCGGGGACTGTGAGTCGACTTTGCATTTATCGAGAGGGTGGGGTCCATTCTTAGGGTGGAAGTTCTTATTGAGGTTCAGGCATCCCGTTTGATAGTGCGCGTCTTGACACGCACTGTCCATATCGCTCAGCCAATCTTTAAGTGGAACTTGCCCGCCTGGCAGGGTGACCCGTTCAGTCCCGGGAGGTGCGCCTCCCGGCCGCCTCGGTGGCACCACAGCGAGCGGCGGTCGGTCCGCTGGCACCGGTGGGGGTGCGACCTCAGGCTTTGGTGGAGGCGCAGCCCTGGGCGCCGGAGGGCTCACCACTTCTGGCGCCAGTGGGGGTGGCGCCGCTTGCACCGGCGGGGGTGGGGCCGCTTCCTGGAGACCCCCCTGCGGTCCGGGTGCGGCCGCCGGTACGGGTGCGACGACGTATACCGGCGGACCTCCGCAAGAGATCACTAAAGCGCAAAGCAAAGTCGAGCAGATCAGCGGCATGCCCCGTGCCCCAGCAGACATTTTGACCCCGTCCTGACATGCGGCGGTCCCCTCACAGAATAGAGGCCGCTGAGGTCGTGCTGATACACATAACTTTGTTTAGTTTTTCGCTACCCTTCCTCTGGCGCACTGGCAGTGGACGGTGGCGCTGACTGCATCACTGTCAGTGTCCAGCGAAGGTAGCTCCGGCAAAGACGGCCCGAGTAGGCGTAGGGGCGCCCGGCCCAGCATCCACCCTCCTGCGTCCGCGCGATGGAGAGTCGGATCAATGAGAACGATAGTAACTAGTGGGGACGAGGTTCTGAAGTCCGCTCCATATCCCACTGAGAGCCTCGCCGGCCTTGTCAAGGGCTGATGGAGCTGAGTGGGCGATGAAGGGTCCCACCAGGTTCAACAGCACGATGATCAAGATTATGACCACGAAGAAATTCACCACCCTGAGGACCGAATGACCCACGTTTGGCGCTGCCATCAGATTACCTTCCTATGTGTGTGGTGCGATCGTATAGCGGCCATGTCCGAGACCTGAAGGCGTGCTGAGCACCCGGGCGCATAGCCCGGGTGGACGGCGTCGAGCGCCGCCGCGAGGCGCGGAGCCTGATCGCCGTGCGTAATCACAGGCACTAGGGTACGTCCTGCGTCTAGACCCCCACGCACCGCAACGGATTACATCGCCCAGAAGGGCGAAGCGCCCGGCAGTCTGGGTCCTCATTGGCCGAGCGTCGCCGCGCGGTGGCACTACCGGGCGGTGGTTGCCCGAGGGTGCTCGGGGGTGTCGGTCGGGTTGTGCAGGTGTGAGTACATCAGCGTGAGCAGCAGGTCGGTGTCCACGGGCTTGGTGACATAGTCGTTNGCGCCGGACGCCAGGCTCTTCGCCCGGTCCTCCTTCATCGCTTTCGCGGTCACCGCGATGATGGGCAGGTCGGCGTAGCGACTNAGGTTGCGGATCGCGGCGATGGTCGCGTTACCGTCCAGCTCGGGCATCATCACGTCCATCAGGACCAGCGCGATGTCCTCGTTTCGCTCCAGCGCGCGGACTCCGGCCACTCCGTTGTCGGCGAAGACGACGTGCAAGCCGTGAGCCTCGAGCATGCTGCTCAACGCGAAGACGTTGCGAAGGTCGTCGTCGACGATGAGGATCTTCTCCCCGTGGAAGCGCGACGGCGCCTCACCGGCCGCCCAGGGCGCAGAATCGGAGTCCAGCTGCGGTAGCGACCGGGCGGCCGAAACCAGCTCCGGAGCGAGCTCCTCGGGGGTGAGGTCCTGCGCCGTATCGTCAGGCGCCGCCAGCTGTGATGCCTCGGCGATCTCGGGCAGGTAGAGGGTGAACACGGTGCCCACGCCGGGTTCGCTGCTCACCGCGAGCTCGCCACCGAGCAACTGGGTCAGCTGGCGGCTGATCGACAAGCCGAGTCCGGTGCCGCCATAGCGCCGGCTGGTCGTGCCGTCGGCCTGCTGGAACGCCTCAAAGATCACAGACAGCTTCTCGGCGGGGATCCCGATGCCGGTGTCGTGCACCTCGAAAGCCACCCGGGAGGCTGCGGCGCGTAGCGCCGCGCCCTCAACCTCATCAGCAGAGGCTGGCCGGATCCGCAGCGCCACGCCGCCCTCATCGGTGAACTTCACCGCGTTGGACATCAAGTTTCGCAGCACCTGCTGTAGGCGCTGTTCGTCGGTGTGCAGCAGCGCTGGCAGCGTCGGATCGAGCTCGACGGTGAAGTGCAGCGCCTTCTCGGCGGCCAGCGGCTCGCACAGCGTCTTGACGTAGTTCACCACACCGGTCATCGCTACATCGGATAGTGACGGATCCATCCGGCCCGCTTCGACCTTGGCCAGGTCGAGGATGTCGTTGATCAGCTGCAGCAGGTCGCTACCGGCGGAGTGGATGGTTCTGGCGAACTCCACCTGCTTGTCCGACAGGTTGCCGTCGAGGTTATCCGCCAGCAGCTTGGCCAGCACCAGCGCGCTGTTGAGCGGGGTACGCAGCTCGTGAGACATGTTCGCCATGAAGTCCGACTTGTAGCGCGACGCGGCGGCCAGCTGAGCGGCCCGGTCCTCGATCTCCTGGCGGGCTAGCTCGATCTCAGCGTTCTTGATCTCGATGTCGCGGTTCTGGGTAGCCAGCAGGGCGGCTTTCTCGGCCAGCTCGGTGTTGGACTTCTGCAGCTCGTGCTGCTGGGCCTGCAGCCGCCGCGAACCCAGGGTCAGCTCTTGGGCCAACCGCTGCGACTCGGCCAGCAGCGCTTCGGTACGGGAGTTGGCCAGGATCGTGTTGACGTTGACGCCGATCGCCTCGCGAAGTAGTTCGAGCAGATCCCGGTGCACCGTGGTGAATTCGTTGACCGAGGCAAGCTCGATCACACCCAACGCCTGGTCCTCGAACAGCAACGGCAGCACCAGAACGTTGGTCGGTGCGGCGGAGCCGAGACCGGAACTGATCGCGGCATACTGCGGTGGCGCCTCGGTGACCAGGATCGTCCGCTTATCCAACGCCGCCTGGCCGACCAGCGACTCGCCCAGGGCGAAGCGGCGGATCGTCGAGGGATCTTGGACGCCGTAACCAGCGGCGAACTCCAGAACGGTCGGCCCGCCGTCATCAGTACGGACCATAAAAAAGGCCCCTTGTTGAGCCTCGACCAAGGGGGCGAGCTCGCTGAGCACCAGTGAGGCCACGGTCGCCAGGTCGCGGTGACCCTGCATGAGACCGGACAGCCGTGCGAGGTTGGTCTTGAGCCAGTCCTGTTCCTGGTTCGTCAGGGTGGCCGACTTGAGGTTGGCGACCATCTGGTTGATGTTGTCCTTGAGCTCGGCGACCTCACCGGAGGCGTCGACGGTGATCTGGCGGGTCAAATCNCCAGCAGTCACCGCGGTGGCCACCGCGGCGATNGCGCGCACCTGGGTCGTGAGGTTGCCGGCCAGCCGGTTGACGTTCTCGGTCAGCCGCTCCCAGGTGCCGGANACGCCGATCACCTCGGCCTGCCCGCCCAGCTTGCCCTCGGTGCCGACCTCGCGGGCCACCCGGGTGACCTCNGAAGCGAATGCCGATAGCCGGTCGACCATGGTATTGATCGTGGTCTTGAGCTCGAGGATCTCGCCCCGAGCGTCCACATCGATCTTCTTGGACAGGTCACCGCTGGCCACGGCGGTGGTCACCTGGGCGATGTTGCGCACCTGACTGGTCAGGTTGTTGGCCATGAAGTTGACGCTGTCGGTGAGGTCCTTCCAGGTGCCGGCGACGTTGGGTACCCGGGCCTGACCGCCGAGGGTTCCTTCGGTACCCACCTCGCGGGCCACGCGGGTGACCTCGTCGGCGAAGGCTCCCAAGGTGTCGACCATCCGGTTGATCGTCTCGGCCAGTGCGGCCACCTCACCGCGAGCCTCCACAGTGATCTTCTTCGACAGGTCACCGCCGGCTACCGCAGTCGCCACCGTGGCGATGCTACGTACCTGACTGGTCAAGTTCTCTGCCATGCCGTTGACGTTGTCGGTGAGCGCTTTCCAGGTGCCGGCCACTCCGCGCACCCGGGCCTGGTTGCCGAGCTTGCCCTCGCTGCCCACCTCGTGCGCCACCCGGGTCACCTCGTCGGCGAAGGCGGAAAGCTGGTCCACCATGGTGTTGAGGGTGTTCTTCAGCTCCAGGATCTCGCCTCGGGCGTCGACGGTGATCTTGCGACTGAGATCACCCCGAGCCACTGCGGTGGCCACCTGGGCGATGCTGCGCACCTGGCCGGTGAGGTTGCCGGCCATGACGTTGACCGAGTCGGTGAGGTCGCGCCAGGTCCCGGCCACTCCGGGCACCTCCGCCTGACCGCCCAGCCTGCCTTCGCTGCCGACCTCGCGAGCCACCCGGGTCACTTCGGCCGCGAATGCGGAGAGTTGGTCCACCATGGTGTTCAGGGTGTCTTTGAGTTCCAGCAGCTCCCCGGAAACCTCCACGGTGATCTTGCGGCTGAGGTCCCCGCGGGCCACTGCGGTGGCGACTTGGGCGATGTCGCGCACCTGGGCGGTGAGGTTGCCGGCCATGACGTTGACCGAGTCGGTGAGGTCGCGCCACGTCCCCGCCACTCCAGGNACCCGCGCCTGGCCGCCCAGCCGGCCCTCGGTGCCGACCTCGCGAGCCACCCNGGTTACCTCNGCGGCGAACAGTGACAACTGNTCGAGCAATCCGTTGACGGTGTGACCCAACCGAGCGAAATCGCCCCGCAGCGGCTGCTCCGACACCCGTGACGACAGGTCACCTTCAGATACCGCGGCCAGCACCCTTGCCAGCTCGGTGGTGGGCCGGGTCAGGTCATCGATCAGGCCATTGATTGCGGCGGCGGCCAACGACCACCCCCCACCGCTGCCGTCGCCGAGCCGTTCGTCCGTCCGCCCGTCCTGACCGACCGCTCCGCGCACCCGGACCAGCTCACCGACCAGGGACTGGTTGCGTTGAGCGATCTGGTTGATCACTGTCGAGATCCGGCCAGCCAGGTTGGTGTCGGTGACCGCCAGGCGCCGCCGGAAGTTGCCGTCGCGAAGCTCCTCTAAGGCCAGCAGGATTCGTTCGAGCGTGGCGGGATCGACTGGATCCAGCCGCCCGGTGAGTGATTCTGCAGCCGCCGCGGGGTGCGCGCTCACGATGAGCCTCCTAGGACATCAATCCTTAACGCCCGCAGCGTGCCACGATTAGTCCCGGGTTTCGACCCCGAGCGCGCCAGTCGGGGACTACCCTCACTGCGACGCGGTCGGATCTGGGAGGAGATGTCGTGGCAGCTGACCGGCGCCCGGTTACCGAGCTGCTGGTACCAGGGCTGCACCGGCTGCTTGATGATGTCGACCAAGCCGTGATTGTGGAGGACGGGTCGGGCCGGATACAACTGCTCAACGCGG
>JGI12053J15887_10000211_pt1 | contig 21395 bp, 14 predicted proteins | sample MedBloCAOM1_O3_FD_15887 | JGI IMG/M metagenome (IMG submission 15887)
ATGTTGGCAATCGAAACCGAGGGCGTAAACTGGCCTAGACGAGTATCGAGTGCGTAGCTCATGTCCGCGTCGAACCCATCGACGTGTATATCGCCAAAATTGTAGTACGTGTCGTTCAGCTGCGTAATCACGCCCAGAAACCCCTGTTGTAGATCTTGCGGCGTAGCGGGCGCACGGACAACGGCGCCCGGGAACAGATTGGGAAAGTCAACAAGCACCTGGAGCTGTGGGAAGCCAATGTATTGCGAAATCTTCAGGTCATACCAGGTGAGAGAAGCTCGTAGGCCGGTGCTCGCGGCGTCTGAGTATTCGATCCGAAGCGAGGATGACGCACCTGTTTCAGGCTTCAGGTTGTAGTTGGGTCCAGTGACAGCTGTCACGTTGTAGCCTTCAACTTCGTTGCCGCGAAACGGATCGGTTACGAACTGCGGACCAACGGACGATGTCTGCGGCCCTGAGATTTGATCCAATTTCGGCTCCTTGTAGGATGTCCCATAGCTACCAGTCACGGAGAACACGTCGAACGGGCGCCACTGCAATGCACTTTGCCACGTAGCCTTCCCGCCATAATCATCAGAATGGTCATAGCGGCCGGCGAAAGTAAGGGTCAGCCGCTCATGGCGTTGCGCAGGGCCGCCTTCGGCAAGCAATGGAACGCGCGCTTCCCCGAATGCCGCATAAGCATTGCGATGCAGATACAGCGACTCAAGGCCCGCAACGACCGTATCTTGCTTCTCTCGATTGAATTCGCCGCCGATCACGGCAAGTACTACGCCCGCTGGAAGATTGAACAGGGGGCCACGTACAGCACCTAGGCCGCTCACAATTTCGTCGTCAAGTACAATAGACGAGTCAGGATTCATCAAAGAGCCCAGGACTTGTGGTGTTCCCGGCGCGCCGCTCGTAAATGGGTTCAATGCCGTGGCCGGGTCAGTAGATGCGAGCGCCGCTGACACGGCTGCGTAATTGATTTGGGATTCACGGTCATCGAGGCGGTCCCGCGATAGCGTGGCCGTGGCTTCATAACGCCAGTCTGAGAACAAGGAACCCCGCGTGCCGACTAGCAGTCGAATCAAAGACGAGGAATCGGTCTCCCGCGCCCCTTTGCCCGGGTAGACGAAACTCACGTTGACATCTTGACCGAACGGGTTGTAGGGATTGTTCGCAGCGACCGTACCGTTAAAGTTGCTGTACGCCGTGAATTGAGCTTGAACCCGATTCCGCACCTCTCGATGCGAGAGTAGCGCCTCCGTAAAGAGATCCGCGTACTCATTCACCTCATAGTGCGCAGACAGCAGCACGCCCTCGCGCTGCGATCGGGGCGTGATGTCGCTATACCGACCGGCATTGCACACGTTGAGTTTGCCAGCCGTCGCCGTAAACTCTCCGATGTTCGGCTTGCCAACGATGCCTGACGGGATACCGGCGTACGGCGAGGAGAGTCCCGGAAGATTACTCACGCCATCGACCGAATACACATTGCCCGGAGCGCAGGTGTCACTTCCCAGAGCCAGCGCCGTAGATTCCGAAATGTTTACCGGGAATTGGGTCAAAGAGAACGGCTGGCGCTGCGTTCCTGCGAGCTCGCCGAAGTGTTGGTAGCTCGCGACGAGAGACACGGACCCGCGTTCCCAGCTCTTGCCCCATGCGAGATCAATCCTTGGGTCATTGACCCCCGGAGCGTGATCCAAGTTGGCATTCATTTCAAAGCCGTTCAAATTCTTCCGAAGAATGATATTGATGGCACCGGCCAGGGCGTCGGAGCCGTAGATGGCCGAGGCGCCCACCGGCAATATCTCAATCCGCTCCACTGCCGCCGTGGGAATGTTGCTGAGATCGAAGAACCCCAGGCTACTGGTTTCCAGTCGCCGCCCATCAAGCAAGGTCAGTGTAGTCCCGATCGGCAATCCGTGGAGCTGCACGCTTTGCGTACCTGCCAATCCTGTCTGCGCTGGCGCGTTGTAAATCGTTGATACCTCCGGCAGAGTGCTCAAGAACTCTCCCATCGTGCTCTGCCCGCTGGAGGCAATGTCATCGCGCTTGTAACTGTGCACTGGCTGCACCTGCTGCTGCCCTGCCAACAGCGGAATTCGTGATCCAGTGACGACGACCTCTTCGAGCTGATCAGGCTTCTTCTTAGAAGCCGGTTCCTCTTGTTTTTCTACGGTAGAAGGGCTCGAAGCTTGTCCTTGATCCACTTGAGCCACGTGAAATCCGTCGGAAGAGCTCTTCTTCCCCTCCTTGTCCGACGAACTCGCGCCACCTGAACCCTCAACCTGCGCTTGGGTCGAAGCGCCCTTTTGCTCCTGCGCATCCACCGGAAAGATCGTGACCGTCTTCTCATCCAGATATCCGTAAGTGAGGCCGGTCCCCGTAAGAAGCTGCTTGAGAGCTTCGTCCAGGGTGAGATCCCCAGCGGCGCCAGATGTACGTGCCTCACCGACCAGATCGGTGCGAAAGACGACTTGGAAGTCGCGCTCCTTCGACAGCGCCTGTAAGGCCGACCTCAATCCTTGGGCCGGGATGTTAGTGGGCCTTCGCACCGCAGCCTCGACGTCGGCGGCCGCCGATAGACCGACGACAGAAACACAGATCGCCATCGCGACGGTCACTATGCGCACGAGCACTCCCCCGCCTCGCAAGAGGCTTGTCATTGTTGCCGTCACGCGAAGTGACCGGCTCATGCACATAGAGACTGAAAGCCGAGTGAAATCGGATACCGCGCCGCCGCTATCGGCGCACGGAGATCTGAGTCTCATCGTCCCTTTCAACGACGCTGATGCCGGGTTGCGTCTGCAGAAAACGCACGAGGGATGCGGGGTCAGTCGAGGAAAACGTGGCGCTGATGGGAAAGCTCTCGAGCGTCGCATCGCGGATCACGAGCCGGTGTGCGTTGTAGCGGTTGAACTCCTCGACAACGTCGGCGAGGGTCGACGCATCGAATACGAGTCGCCGCTGCGTCCAGGCGGTCGCCGCCGCAAGATTCACGCGTGTCGGGCGGGGTGTGGCCGTAGCCGTGACGGTAACTTGCTCGCCGGTAGACAGCAGGATTGAGCCGGATATCGAGAGCTGCGGGGTGGGTAGCGAGGTGCCCTCGGCCGCCGCGCGCGCCACCGTCACCCGGCCTTCGAGTACGGTCACGGTCGTGCCGGTTTTCCTTCGGTACACGTCGAATTGAGTACCGACGGCGCGAACGCGTGTTCCGTCACTGGCGACGACGAACGGCCGAGCGGGGTCTTTCGCTACACGGAATAACGCCTGACCTTCAAGCAAATCGATGGTTCGCTCATTGGACGTGAATCGCACGCGTACGCTGGAGCGCGCATTGAGCTCGATCATCGATCCGTCCGGAAGCGCGATGGAGCGCTGCTCACCTACTTGCGTCGTGTATGGCGGATTGCGAGCGAGCATGAGCCACGTCAGGAGGGTCCCCGCGACACAGGCAAGCACGGCGGACGCCGCAATGGCGGCCCGGCGCCGAGGAAGCACTCCTGCGCTCGATACCGTCAATTGAGAGACGTCACCCGCCTTAGGACTCAAGCGGACGATGTTGCCGGTACTTCGCGCCAACGCAATGAGCGCGTCGGGACCTGCATCCGGATGCGGGGGTGGCAGGGCGCCCTCTTCCCAAATCGGAAGGATCTCAAGATATGCGCGGACGTGCTCAGGCGAAGTACGGAGCCAGGTGTCGAACTTCTGCCGAGCGCCCGCATCGACGTCGCCGGCACTGAACTCAACGAGCCAGTCGGCCGCCTCTTCGAGAATCTGCGCATTGAGATGAGGTTTGGACTCTTCCGGTTCCATGAGAATTTCTCACTTCACTCCATCGAAGCGGCGTCGGCAGTGTATGACGGCCTTGGCCAGATACTTCTTGACCATGGGGCGGGAGACGCCGAGCTGCCCGGCAATCTCCTCGAGCGAGTAGCCATAGCGCCGGTGCAGAACGAAGGTGGCGTACGCTCGCGGTGAGATCTCCTTCAGTGCGTTGTCCAGCTGCTCGAGGCGCTGATGCGTCTCCAGGTGTGTCGCGGGATCTTCCTCGACGTAGGATTCGATTTCGGCAAGCACGTCGGTCATCTGTACGGCTTCAGGCGTTGCGGACTGGTGTAGCCGATGCTCGTACAGGACGTGGTGGGCGATGGTAAACAGATAGGCCTGCGGGCTACGAATCGTCTCATGCCGCGGCATGCGCAAAAGGCGCAGATAGACTTCCTGCACGAGGTCAGGAACGTCAGTGGTTGCGTTGCGAAGCCGCGCCGCCAGGAACCGACGCAACCGCTGACCGTGGTCGCGTACCAGGGCAGCTACGAAGGCTTGCTTATCGTCTGCGGGCAACGTGGCGCGGTCCGGAAAACGACGGTCCCATAGCTATTAGACGGATTTTTGGGGACAAACGGATACCGAACTGGACCCATGATGTGCCGTCGGGAGGCATTCCACGCCAGATTTTTATGAGAAACAATAGATTACGGCGGCCGCGGTGTCGGTTCGTAACTTTACCGTGTCTGGTCTTTTGACGAAGTCAACGCGTCGGATCGACCAATTTCAGTCCCTCGAATCGCAGGAAATCCCGGTCCGTCGAACAGAGCGTTGCGCCGGACTCGATGGCAAGTGCGGCCAGCGCAGCATCCGTCACCAACGGTCCGAGTACTTGCGCCCGCTTCACCTGCTCCACAAAGATCGACCAGAAGGACTCGCCGGGCGCAACGACCACTACCTGCGGCAGCGTTAGCCATTGCGACACAATGACGCAGGCGCGCTCGCCGGACAGCGGCACGCGAAAGGCGCGGGAGTTAGTGGCGATGCGCACAAAGGCGAGCAGCGTCTGCCAAGGCAGACCGATCTGCTCTCCGCCGTTGAATGCCTCAGTGAGCCAGTGCCGACAACGCTCGTGAGCGGGCGAACTTGAGTCGTACGCATAGAGCAAGACATTCGCGTCGAGGACGATCACCGATAGTCTGGCCCCTCGATCCGTTCGAGCAGCTCACCAATGTTGTCGAGCGAGACCCCAGGGTGCAATCCCCCGAAATTGTGCGATTCGATCGTGAATTGTTGCTTCGGTCGCGGCAGACGCTTTTGCAGGAGACCGGCCCGCAAAGCCTCATTGACCAGCGTCTTGAAGGGCCGGCCCGTTCGCCGTGCCTCGGCTCTCAGCCGCGCGGCCACGTCGTCTTCAAGTGTCAGTGTAGTTCGCACATCATGATGCTAATTATACAGCATCATGATGTCAAGTTAACTGACGCCGCTGGTTCACGGCAATTGACGGCACGCACGGGCAGCCGATGGCGTTCGGGACGTAGGAGTCGCAGGTTCAAATCCTGTCACCCCGATCAATGAATTCATTGAAGAAAATCTCTGCGATTTGCCTCGGGGTGCCATCAAATTTTCACTCGGGGTACCGTCGGGGTGTCACTATTTGTTGAGCCCTCGACCCTACCGATTCGCCATCGCCATGGCGCCGAGTACCATGACCAGGATGATGGCGACCGGGGTCAGCCAGGCGAGAATGTTGGTTTGAAGGGAGGTGGCCCCGGTCAGGAAGGGCGAGGCCTGCGCCAGCGCCAGGCTCGGTACAGCCAAAAGGCCGGCGGCACCGGCCATCGTCGCGATTCGATCGCGCGTAGAAGACACCTGGCGCATCGTGCACTCCCGATCTGGAGACCCGATGCCAAGCTACTAGACGGGTGGCGCTCTGTGGTCGGAAGATTCGCTGATAATTCAGTGCAACCGGGCAGGTTGTCGGGAGACGAAGTCACTGTCGACCAGTCCGAGTAGCCGAGGGCATTGCTGCCCTCGGCCCTCACTGACCCGCACGAGCGCCATTCGCGCATGCGGTTCGTCATTGCACAGGTTCGCTCACGCCATGGGGTAGCGATGGACGATCCGAGGTTGAGGCAACGGGAAGCGCTGGAGCAGCCGCGTATACCTCGTCCAGGGCAAGGTGGCCGTGTTCAACTTGCCTGAATAAATTCGGAACTCGCAGCCGGTGGTGCCCGCGTGGTCGCATTCTTCCAATTCGACAAATCTCGATGCAGCAGATCCTCGAGCATCTCGATCTCCGGCCGCAGCAAATGGCGCAGCCGCCATTTGACCAAAGGATCAAGCGGTGGAAACTGCGGTCCTCCCCCAAAACAAAATCGCCATACCCCGGCCGCGGTCAAAAACCTTCGGGTCCGGTACATACGCCGCGAGCCGAGCCAGAATCTGAATTGCCGCGCGCGACGGGCGAGCCGCGCACTTCGTGGGGCGACTTCGATCTTGTTGGCTTTGCTGCTCGCGAGGACCGCTTCGTCAACAACTATCCTGTCAATTCCAATGAAATCCGTAATGCTATCCAGATAACCCTGTGGATCTGTCGCGAGATCATCATTGAGAACGACGAGAACATTCTGTGTGCCAAAATCCATCTGCCACTTAGCAACGTGCAGCGCGTAGCGGCTGGACGCCATCATCTGATCATGTGTGACGAGGGCTTGCTCGAACGGCAACTCAGTGCGGCCATTGTGGCGCATCAATCTATAGTATGAGTACAGCCGTTCGACGGGATCACGCAGCGTGCAGACAATTTTACAATTTGGAACATGCGTCCGAATCCGCTCTCTCGCCTGCGGGTTCTCGAAATAGGCGGCGCAGATCTCGCCGACCACAGGCCCAGTGGCACAATGCAGGAAATGGCGCGCGTACCACGTCAGCCCCTGCTTATAGTTGCGCGCGAAGAAATGAGTCTCTTTCACCTCGAGCGGCAGACCGACGTGCCCACGCATTACCGCGTCCAACCATGTGGTCGCGGTCCGTGGGGGCCCGACCACGATAAAATCGGGCATGCGTGTCATACGGGCTCTACCGACTGAGAGTGTTTTTTCTGGCTGGCGCTGTACGCACCGCGGGCTAGCCTTGGACACCGCCACCGAGTGCCCTGTACAGGCTCACGAGCGCGTTCATCCGCGCAAAGCGCGTCTGCAGCACGGAATTTTGCGTGTTGAGCCAGGTATTCTGAGCCGTGAGCATCGTGAAAGCGTCGATTGCGCCGCTGCGATAACGTATTTCCGCAAGGTTGAACGCGCGTTTCGCTTGCCGCTCGGCTTCATCCAGCAAGTCTTCCTGCGCGCCGAGCTTCTGCAGAGCTACCAGGGCGTCTTCTACGTCGCGCAACGCTCCCAGAACCGTTTGATGGTAGTCCTGCAGCAGTTCATTGTAGCGCTCGGTGGAGCGGTCAACGTTCGCTCGTAGAGCGCCGCCGTGAAAAATCGGGGCCAGCAGGCCGATACCAAAAGCGAGTGTGCTGTTGGGGTTTCTGATCAGGTTGCTCAACTGGTCGCTGACGTAACCGCCTTCTCCGGTGAGCACAATGCTGGGGAAGAGTCGCGCACGGGCCGCGCCGATATCCGCGTTCGCCGCTATGAGATTCTCTTCTGCCTGGCGGACGTCCGGCCGACGCTGCAGCAATTCCGACGGCAGTCCCACCGGCAAGGTGGCGGGCAGAGAAAACCCCGTTAAACGGCGCGGCTGGACGGTGAGGTCAGCCGGGCTCTTGGCAAGCAGAATCGCCAAGGCGTGCAACGTCTCCTCCCGCCCCTGCTCCAGGGCTGGCAGGCCAGCTTGAATATTGGCGAGACTGGTCTTGGACTGAGCTTCATCCAGATCCGACACGGCACCGGCTCGATGGCGCGTGTCGATGAGCGCGTCAATTCTGCGCGCCGTCTCGATGGTTTGGCTGACCAGCTCAATACGCTCGTCAAACGCGGCCAGCTGGAAATACGAACTCGCCACATTCGCGGCCACGGCCAGCGCGGCGCTGGCGCTGGCCTCGGACGCGGCGAGCGCCTGCGCTTGCGCGGCCCGCTTAAGACCGTGCAGCTCTCCCCATACATCCGGATCGAAGGCGGCAATCAATTCGGCCTCATTGGCCCGCTCGCCTGATATCTTGCGGGTGTTCTTGCCGCGCTTACCGCGCAACCTGGCGTCCAGCGTCGGATAGAGATTGGCGCCGGCTATTCTGGCTGTGTCGCGGGCCTGGGCCACACGACTCACAGCGGCCTTCAGATCGTGGTTGCTCGCGAGCGCCGTCTGCTCCAGCTCATTCAGCGTAGCGTCATCGAATGACCGCCACCAGTCGCGCGCCGGCCATGCTGGCTGCGTATTCGTAAGCGCTTGCGCACCTTGCCAGCTCGCCGGCATGGCTACGGGCGGCCTCACATAGGCGGGGTGAATGGTGCAGCCGCCCAAGGCGAGCGCCGCAAGCCACCATCGCATGTTTGTTGTCAGGCTCACGATCAGTCCCGCGCGAGCGCTTCGACCGGATCAAGACGTGCCGCCTTCCTGGCCGGCAAGAACCCGAACGCGATGCCCGTGAGGAACGCGCAACCAAAAGCCAGCGCGCAAGGCGTGGCGCTGATTACGGTGAGCCACCCCATGGCCCGCGACGTCGCTAACCCGCCTGCAACACCCAGAACCACCCCGATTATTCCACCTATCGCACACACCACGACTGCCTCGGTCAAGAATTGCAGCAACACATCGAAGCTGCGGGCACCTACCGCCATCCGAATGCCGATCTCACGTGTGCGCTCGGTCACAGACACCAGCATGATGTTCATGACCCCTATTCCGCCGACAATCAGGGAGATTACCGCGACGGCGCCCAGCAGGTTGGTGAAGGTATTTTGCGTTTGATTGGCGGTATTTATGAGGTCCGCCATGTTGCGGATGTTGAAGTCCTCTTCGCCGTGACTCCTGACCAGCACTGCATGGATCGATTGCTCAACCGGCTTCATGAGGGACGCGTTCGTGACCTTGACGTTGACGTCCTCGAAATAACGACGACCAAACAGCAGCGAGCTGGCGGTCGTATAGGGGATCCACACCTGGTAGTCCAGGTCGTAACCACGACTGGAGACGCCCTTCGAAGTCATGACGCCGACTATTTGGAAAGGCGCCGTGCCGATCATCACGTACTTGCCGAGGGCGCTCTCATCATCGGGGAACAACTCTTGCGCCACGCTGAGCCCAAGCGCTACCACCAAACGGAAGCCGGTGACATCAGCGGAGGTAAAGAACACCCCGCTTTGCAGCGGCCAGTTCCTGACGTCGGGAAATGTCTCACTGGTGCCGACGGCGGGTACCTGGAGATCCTTATTGCCATAGCGGACCACCACGGTCCCGTCCGATTCAGGTACCGCCGCCACCACGCCCGGCAGACTGCTGAGCAGCGGCAGATCTTCGGGAGTCAACGTCACCACACCCTTGCTTGAGCCACGCACGGCCGCCAACCCTCGCTTGATATCCAAAAGGTCGGTTCCCATCGCCTGGATTCGTTGCAGAACTTCCTTCTTTGCGCCATTACCGACGGCCAACATCGCCACTACCGATGCAACGCCGATGACGATTCCCAGCATGGTCAACGCGGTGCGCAACCGATTGTGGACCAGCGAGCGCAGCGCCATGCTGAGCGCCTCGGCGAACACTACCGGGGCCGGAGGGTGCGCCGAGTTCGGAGGAAGATTGCCAGGTACGACCACACCCGCCGCGACAGATCCCACAGTGCGCACCTGATTCGAGACAATGCGCCCGTCATGGAGCCGGATGATTCGCTCCGCATGCTGCGCGATCTGCTCGTCGTGGGTGATCAGGACAATCGTATGTCCCGCGCGATGCAGCTCATGTAGCGTTCGCAGAACCTCCTCGCCGCTGTGGCTATCCAGCGCGCCGGTCGGTTCATCCGCGAGAATCGTCGCCGCACCGTTCATCAAGGCGCGCGCTATGCTGACCCGCTGCTGCTGCCCGCCGGAGAGCTGACTGGGACGGTGGTGCAGGCGATCCCCCAATCCAAGCTGCTTGAGTAACTCGACTGCCCGCGAGGTGCGTCTGACTTCGGGCATCCCGGCATACACCGCGGGGATCGCAGCGTTCTCGACGGCACTCAAGTCCGCCATCAGGTTGTAGCGCTGGAATATGAAGCCAAAGGTATTGCGGCGCAGCTGTGCCAGCGCATCCGCGTCCAACAGCGCCGTGTCGATCCCATTGACCCGGTAGCTGCCTGCAGTGGGTCGGTCAAGACAACCGAGGACATTCATCAGCGTGGATTTACCGGAACCGGACGGTCCCATGACGGCGAGGAACTCGCCCGCCTGAATCGACAGGCAGATATCCCGCAGAACAGTGATTCGCCCGTTGCCAGATGGGAACTCCCGTCTGACTTGCCAGAGCTCGAGTAACGCTTGACTCATCGCGGCTTTACGCTGTGAAGGGGGTTGGCCTTGTACCGGTCCTGCGCGAGATTTGCGGCACCTGTAACGACGGTATCGCCCTCGTTCAAGCCCGAGAGAATCTGAGCGGAGACGGCATTCGTTATGCCAACCTCGACCTTCCTGGTTTCGATGCTGCCATCGTCCTCGAGGACTCGCACGCTACGAGAGTCACCCCGTCCCGACCGGCCGGCAACGTCAAAGTCAGTGGCCGATGCGAAGCGGGTGATGGGACCTTCACGCCGGTCACGACCACGATGGGTCTCCCCCAAAGCCGACAGGGGCACGTACAGCGCGTCGTTCGCCTGCGCCAGGACAAAAAACACCTGTGCGGTCATTTGAACTTTGAGTTCCCGTTGCGGGTTTGGGACGTCGAACAATGCGTTGTAGAAAACAACGTTGGCAATGACTTGAGGGGACGGCAGAATTTGCCTCAGCCGGCCGTGCCAACGGCGCTCGCCGCGACCCAGTATGGTGAAATAAACGTCCTGCCCCACCGTCAGACGCGAGACATCGGCTTCGGGAACCAGCGCCCAAACAGTCATGGTGTCCAGCTGGCCGATGCGCAGAATAGTGGGGGCTTGTTGAGTGGCATTCAGCGTTTGACCTTCCAGCGCACTGATCGATATCACCTCACCGTTCATGGGAGCGGTGATGCGGGTATAAGCGAGATTGACCTGTGCCGTCTCGAGCTCGGCCCGGGCCTGCTTTATCTGCGCTTCGAGCGCTTGCAGTGCCGAGTGCGCCAGTTTGTAATTGGACTGTGCGATTTCGGAGTCGCTGGTCGCCTGTGCGCCTTGGCGCAGTAAATCATCGCTGCGCGATTTTTGCAGACGGGCAAGCTCAAACTGCGCTTTCTTGCCTTCCCATTGAGCCTGAAGGTTTGCCAGCGTCGCAGTGGCCTCGGCCACTTTCGAGGCGCTGATCAGCGGGTCTATTTCCGCCAACAACTGCCCCTTTGTGACCTTAGCGCCCAATTGCACGTGCAGGCTTTTGAGCTGCCCCGACGTTTGCGCCCCCACATCGACGTAGGCATACGGCTGAAGCGTGCCCGCCGCAAGCACCGTGTTCTCGATGGTGCCCCGCAAGACCCGGGCGGTGAGAAACTCGGCCCCCGGCCCGGCGTCGGCGAGCCAATACCAACCGATCGCCCCCGCGACGGCAACACACGCTGCCAGCCACAACCAGCGAACCAGCGTGCGAGTGCGACTGAAACGATCGCGCCACCATCGCGTGGGGTCCGTTGTCCGCTCAGGTGGCTGAAACGGAGTACTGACGGCCACGTCCCGTCCCGCATCGTTCGCGCTGGAGGCTCCCGTCAACTCACGCATCAGCAGGCAATGCGCCTTGCGATGGTTGGCAAGCAAGAGAAGCAGCTCCTCAATCGCTACCAACTCGCCGCCGGTGATGCGGGCATGATTGAGGAAAATTTCTAATGGTTGGCGACGCGACGCTGCGACCGCGATGTGCCGTCCCAGAATCTCCCGCGCGACTCCTTTCTCGCCCACCGCGTAGCGACACCAATCAACGCGTACCGGCGAGCCAGCAGAATCCGCGCTGGCCGCCAGGGAAGGCGCCGTGACGTCGCCCGAGATCAGTGAGAAATTCAGATCCGCCTGGCTCTGTGCGCTCGCCTCGGTGCAAAGGCTCGCGGCTTTGCGCGCTGTGGCATCGACGAGCAGCTCCCCGGCGGCCTTGTGAGCCGCCCGGGTCGGCGCCCTTGCCGGGAAACTGCGCCCGATGACTCTGTGCTCATGCAGCGCCAGCCTTCTGTTGGTCGCAACCAGCCGGGCCTGAAGGTTCCTGGCAAGGGAGTCGCTGAGGAGATCGGGAATAACGCCGAGATCAATCGGTATCTCGTGCGCCGCGAACACATCGAGCATCTCGTATAAACGCTCGTCCTCCCACCCTACGTTGTCATCGCGGAATAAAAACCTGACCGGTTCCGGTGACCGGTCGAGTATGCGCCGCAGGGGTTCAAGCCAGTCGCTCACGCGGAGATCGCCTTGCACGATAATGGGCGAAATGTTGGTTGATCCACTCGGTGGTGTTGGCGGCACCACCTAGTTGCAGCCGAGCAGAGTCGGGTCGAAATGTCTCGAGCGCGCGAATCGCGTGCGCGAGTGTTTGGCCGTCGAGCCGCGCGGGGTCGAGTACCTGTAGAAGCCCCAGCCTTTCCAGGCGACGGGCGCGCTTCAGCTGCTCGTCCTCATGACCTTCCCCAAAGGGAGCCACCACAGCCGGCACGCCGGAGAAAAGAATGTCCAGACTCGTGTTATAGCCGCAGCGGCTCACCGAGGCGCCGACCTGTTCCATTGCGGCCCCGACATCGGGAACGGTCCGCAGCAGCGTCAAGCCTGGCAGGTTGTGTCCCGCAACTCGCAGCCCGCGCCACTCTGCTTCGCTCAAGAATGGCCCGGCGATCAAAGTCATCGGCAATCCTTGCCCTTGCCAGAGTATCGGCTGCGCCTGCAGGGCGGCGCGAAACAGAGCCGAGCCCGTTTGTCCGCCGCCTGATGACACCAACACGCGCCGCTCGCGTGCCGGGGCGGGGCGCCGGGAGCGTTTGCGACCGACGAAGCCCGTGTAATGCACGGGTACCTCGAGCGGCTGTCTCGGGTTGAACGTTTCTTCCAAGCGTACGAAATTCGGGTCGGAGTGCACCAACACTCCATGAAAATAGCGATTGAGCAGCTCGGCCGCTCGATTGTCATGGAGTTCCTGGTCTTTGCGGCTCACGAGAACGTCCCGGACGCTGCACAGGACCAAGGGGCGATCCCGGCCGCGCTGCTGCGCGCGCTCAAGCAACGGCAGGATCTCATCGGAGAATTTCTTGCGTCCGAACGGAAAAAGCTCGATAAGAATGACCTGCGGGTCGACGGTTTCAAAGCAGTTCAGAATCTGCTGGCGACGCCGCAACTTCGCCTCATCCACGCTATGGCTCTCGTCGTGGCTGATCAGAGTGCCGTCAGCTGCGGCCCCGAGCGGTGGCAGGTGGATGGTGTCGACACCCTCCGGCAGCGAGATTCCGCTGGGTATTCGACCACCGTTCAGAAGCAACACGTGCCAATGCTCGGCGAGAGCCTCTGCCAGAGCGATCGAGCGAATCAGGTGGCCCACCCCCACCGAGTGCTGACAGTAGAGCATCAGGGTCGACTTCATGAGATCGTGCCTCTCAATCTGACACGCTGCTCAGGCGGGTTGGCTTCGAACACCTTGCCATTTCGGATGGTGAGGATTTGATCGAATTCGTCTGCTGCTGAGAGTTGGTGCGAGATCACCAGTACGGTCTTGCCCGCCTGGTAGTGCCGGATCGCATCCCGGATGAGAGAGGTTGAGGCGGCATCGACGGCGGATGTGGGCTCATCCAGGATGAGAATCGACGGTTCTTTGACCAGCGCTCGGGCAAGACACAGGCGCTGGCGCTGGCCGCCAGAGAGGGTGCATCCTCTTTCTCCGACGTGCGTATCGTAGCCGTCCGGAAAAGCCATGATGAACTCGTGGGCGTGAGCCCGCCGGGCGGCTGCTTCGATCTCCGCCATGCTCGCATCTGGCTTGCCGTAGGAAATATTCTCGCGAACACTGGCTCCGAATAGCACCGTATCCTGGAGTACGATGCCGATTTCCCGGCGTAGGGATTCCCGCTGATAGTCGCTGACGTCGACGCCATCGATGAGGATGGAGCCTTGCTGCGGCTCGTACAGCCGCAGGATCAAACTAACAAGGCTGGACTTTCCGGCGCCCGATGCGCCCCCCAACGCGACCCGTTGCCCCGCCAGAATGTGGAACGACACCTCATCCAGCACTGGATGTCGCGCCTCATACCCAAAGGAAACATTCCTGAATTCGATGTCGCCCTTCAGGTTCGCGGCGGCGATCGCGCCTTCCTTGTCCTGAATTTCGGGCGGGATGGCGAGCACGTCCTCGATACGGTTGGCACAGACCGTCGCGCGTGCGAGTTTGATGGACGTCTTTCCCAAGTCTCGAATCGGCTTGTTAAGGGTTCTCAGATAGGAAACGAAGATCAGCAGATCGCCGGGAGTCATATGGCCTTTGAAGGCCTGCCATGAGCCGACAAGAATCGTAGCGGCGGTACTGAAGGCGCACACCAGCTCGATCATCCTGGTGACGGCCGCCGTAGTGCGTGCCGCATTGATGCCCTCGGCAAGATTTTGCGCGCTTTCCAGCTCAAAGCGACTCTCCTCAAACTCCTGCCGCGCGAACGCCTGAACCAGGCCGATGGAGCCGAGAACCTCGTTCATGCGCGAGGCAATCCTGCCTTCCTGCTTGCGCTGTTTGCTGACCGACGCCTTGATCTTTTGATTGAGACGGGTAAGCACCACCAACAGCACCGGGAGGCTGGCAAACACCACCAGGCTCAATCGCCAATTGATCGCGGCCATGACGACCAGCATGCCGCCGACCATCAGAAACTGATAAGCCGACCTGATGCCCCAGTCCGCGAAGTAGTCTCTGATGACTGTCGTGTCGCTCGCGACCTTCATCAGGAGCTCGCCAGAGCGAGCTCGGGTGTGAAATGAAAGGGAGAGCCGTTGGAGGTGGGAGAAGAGCTCCTGCCTCAACATCGCGGCGAGCTCGTAGCCGGTTTTTGCGGTCAAATAGACTTGCACATAAGAAAACGCACCGCCGACGACGACTATCAAGAACACTGCGGCGGACAGGACGACTACCGCCGGCAGCGTCCCCCAGTGGAACAGTGCATCGAGAAATGACAAAGAAGGAGACAGCGCCTTACCCATCAATACGTGGTCGAAGATAACCTTCAGCGGCCACGGCGCCAGCAGCTCCATGAGGATAGCGCCCAGCAGACAAATCACCGCGAGGCCGACGCTCCACTTCGCACGGCGGAGATGGGCGAGAACCAACTGTCGCAATCTCGTATGTCCACTGGTCTTCATGCCGCGACCCCGTGAATGGCCGCGACAAATAACTCTTTTAGCCGACTTGTGGTTTGGCGCGAATCGAAATGCTGGCAGACCTTGCGTCGCCCGGCTGCGCTGAGCTGATGCCGCAGCTCCGGCGAGTCGAGCAGTCTGCGGGTGGCAGAGACGAGAGCCTCGCTGTTGCGAGCTGGCACCAGCAGTCCATCCACACCGTCATCGATGAGCTCGGGGATGCCGGAAATCGCGGTCGAGACGACGGGTATGCCCATGGCCATGGCTTCCGCGAGCACGTTGGGAATACCGTCCCGGTCACCGTTATCCAATAGCAGACACGGCAGAACGAACAGCGTCGCCCGTTGGTAAATGCTGCGCAGATCTTCCTGAGTCACGGCATTTTGCGTGGTGATGACGTCTGAGAGATGCAGAGAGTCGATCATCCGCAGGATGCGCTCGCTGTAGTTGTCTTGCGGGCCAACCAGCAAGCAGCGGAAGCGCACGCCTGCGGCCTTGAGCTTTGCGCAAGCCTCAATCAGAAAGTCAAAACCCTTCTTTTCGACGAAACGTCCTACACTGAGGAGCAGCGGCAGGTCCTCGGTGGCCGCCTGCGCGAGCGGCGCGAAGTACTCCGTGTCCAAACCGTGGTAGACAACATGGAGGTTCTGGTACTCCGGGCAGACCTGTGTGAGGTGGCGGTAATTGGCGGCCGTGCAGGTCACCACAAAGCGCGCCGCCATCAGTTTGCGACGCAGGAGATCGCCGGGATTGAGCTCTGAGGTGTAGATGTCCTTGGCGTGCGCAGTAAAGCTGAAGGGCAACCCGGTGAGACGGCTGACAAACCAGGTGATGGTCGTAGCGCCATGACAAAAATGACCGTGCAAATGTCGGACGTTGCCGGCAGCGAGCACGCGCAGGGCGATCTCGCCCGCCTGGAGAAACTCCTTGCAAAAAATCTTTCTCGGTTTCGAAAGCGGGGTGAGTCGGTATTTCCACGACATCCACAGCACTGCAGCCAGTGTCTTGCTGTAGGCCCACGGCCTCTGTCTCGCGAGTTGCACGTGGGAAGCCGCGAACCCAGGCAAGTTGCGGTACAGCCAGACCACGAAATTGCTATCCGATAAACTGGTGGCCGGCGGCAAATAACTCACGGGTGCCTGGATGCGAGAGATGATGGCCTGTACCTTGGAGTCGCTCCCGCGGGTGACCGAATACAGCCGCAACTTCATCCCCATGGATTCCAACAAGTGGATTTCGTTGGCAATGAAAGTTTCGGACAGCCGTGGAAACCCCTTGATGATGTAGGCGATTTCGGCGTTGGACCTATCCATGGTAAATCACCGCACCATGGGCAGCAGTAGACGGTCGGTCAGCGTTACATGACGCGGCGAGGAGCAAATCCCGTACCGTCTCGAGATTGGCGTCATTGCGGAACTGCGTCGCGACTGTCCGGCGCCCCGCCGCGCCCAAACGCTTACGCAACGCGGGCGAATCCAGCAGGCGGCGGATCGCATCCGCCAGCGCCTGCGCATCGTGAGGCGCAATCATCAGTCCGTTAACGCCGTCGCGAATGACCTCCGGGATGCCGGACACGCTCGTTGAGATGACGGGTATCTCCATCCCTAAGGCTTCCAGTAGGACATTGGGAATCCCATCGCGATCGCCATCGCTCGCGACCTGACATGGCAGCGCGAAAACTGCCGTCTGCCGATACAGCTCGAGCAACTCATCGTGCGTCATTTTGCCGACGAGCTGCACCGTGTCTTCCAGCGCGTGACGACTGATCAGGGACTTCAGTCTGTCGTGCTCATCTCCGTAGCCGACAATCTGGCATTGCATTGCCGTCCCGGCTCCGCGCAGTATTCGGCACGCTTCGATGAGCACCGCAAATCCCTTCTTTTCTCGCAGCCGGCCGACGCCCAATACCAGCGGTCTCTGCGCTTCGGTCTCACTGGCTCGTGCGGCGCGAAACCGGCTGAGATCAATACCGTGATACATCCGCACTACCGTTGCCTCGGGGCCCGCGATGTCGGCCAGTTGCTTCCGGTTGTATTCGGTGCATGTGACTGTAAAACGCGCTCCCTTGATCTTGCGGCGCAGGCTCCCTGGCGGTGAAAGGTAGATATCTTTGGCATGAGCCGAGATGCTGTAGGAAATGCGCGCCAGCTTGCTGACTAACTCTGCGACGCCGGCTGGATCGCTTGCGAAGTGGGCATGCAGATGAGCGATGCCGGCCTTGGAGAGCTGGTTCGCGAGGTACCCGGCCTGCCACAAGGCGCGCGTTCGCTTGGGCTCTTCGCGCCGCAGCAGGAACAGAAGCGCCTTCAAGTAACGCCAGGGGCTCTTCACGATGAGTGCGACGTGCGCCGCGATCATGAGTGTTACATCCAGCACACCACCCGGCGTTAAATAGGTGACCGGCGCCCGCACGGCCGTGGTCGCTGTATGGGAAATGGCGTCGCTGGGTCTGCGCAGCGAAAAGACATGGAGCTGCAGGCCGTGCCGTTCGAGTCCGAGGATCTCCTCCAGGATGAAGGTTTCCGAGATCTTGGGGTAGGTTTTAACCAGTAGCCCGACTGTGCTCGCCGCAATTGTCGTGTTACTCGTCACTGTCAGGCTCTTTACTTACACGGCCGCCGCTTGCGCGAGCAGTGCGCTGCTGTCGTGCAAGAGCGCGAAGATGCAGTCGGCGATGCGCGACATCCCATCGAGGTCGATTTCGTAAACACTTTGCGGACCGGCTTTCTGGGTGTGGAGCTCCTCAATGATCGCGCGCATCAGCTCGGTCGGCGTCAACTCGTCAGGGTGGATGGTGCGAAGCAGACCCAAGCGCGCCATCCGATGCGCACGAATCCACTGCTCCTGCACCGGTCTTACGCGGGGCACGATGATGGCGTGTTTGCGCAGAGTGAGAATTTCGCAGATGGTGTTATATCCGCCCATGGACACAATCAGGTCAGCAGCATCCATGTAGTCCATCATGTCGTTCGTGAAGTCCTGGATCATGAGTCCGGGAAGGTTGGCGGCCTGGTGGATACGTCGCCGATGCAGCTCCGACATTTCCGGCCCGCATACCAGCAGGGTCTTGATGCTGGTGACGTCGGAAAGGGTGTGGAGGCCCTGCAGATAAGTGGAGAGCAGGTGGTAGCCGTCTTCGCCTCCGCCGGCGGTGACCAGTACCAGCGGTTCATCCTCGAGTCGCAGTTCGCGCCTGATCTGCTCGCGCTTGTACGGTCCGCGATCGCGGCGCAGATAGCCGCAAAATTGGACCTTGGAGCGGGTCGACGCGGGAAATTGATACTCGGTAGTCAGGTTGAAGACTTCCTGCGAGCCGACCACCAGGATCTGGTCGTAAAAACTCCGCACAGCCTCGTGGTATCCGTGCTTCTTCCACACCTCTGCGGTCGTTTCCGGGCTGTCGAGGATATCGCGGAGCAGAAGCACCAGCTTGGGGAGGACCGCACGCCTTTGCAGCAGGTCCAGCCCGGCCGATAGCTCGTTGCTCACGCCCAAGGGCTTCTTGTCGACCAGGATGAGATCCGGGGAGAAGTCCAAGAGCGCGTTGGTAAGTAGATTGCTGCGCAGTCGGATGGTGTCCTCGTAACCGAGGTCGAGGGATTTCACGTCATACGAGCCGCTCAGCGTCCGGGAAAGGCACGGGAGTTTGATGTAATCAATGCGAGTCGGGATGCGAAAAGCATGCACCATCGGTGAGCCGGAGACGAGCAACACCGAGACATTCGCATGCGTAGCAACGAGGTGCTTGGAAATATCCAACATTCTCTTGATATTTCCGAGACCAAAAGTGTCGTGCGAATAGACCAGAATCTTTTTCACTTGCTCACCTGCTCCTCGACAGGGTCGGTGGAAGCGATACCCCTCCTGTGTCGGCGCCGCTTGATCGAACGCTACCTATTCAGCACGCGAGTCAACGACACTACAATGGGTAAAAATTCCCACGTACGATGGAGCAAATTGCGGCAACAAGTTTCACGCGTGCCTCATGTTGGTGCTGCCAAGGTGCAAACGCATACCCGTAGGGCACACGCGAGTGTCATTGTCGCGTTCGCAAGCAGGCACCAGCAATTTCACGAGCTGACCCGCAACCAGCGAAAGTAAACACTACCTGCCGAGTGTTGTTCAACACTGTAGTCGTCGTAGACCTGCGACAACGGCGATTTAGCTGGTACAAATTGATCCACTTGCTGTGGGGCCGGTTCGACGGTGCGTGGATACCAGGCGGCGATTCGTCCAATTCCTGATGACCAGAGCAGGCGCCTGGCGAGCTTGCCGATCAGATGGAAGAGTGCGTATTACCGATCGCGGGTGAGCAGTCTGTTGGTAATTCGCTTGTAATCCTTCGCGACCAGAATGATCCAGGGTAATNTCCGATCGGTGCAGGGATCCTTCAGAACGTCGCAGCCACCCAGAACGGCCGCCGTCCCCGCGGCCACGTCGGCAGTAGCATCGGGTCGAATCGCGACAAGTCCTTGCAGGTCAATCCGAGCCCAAGCGTGACGGGCAAGGTACCCTCGACCGCAAGCGGCCCTCGGAAATCGCGCAACTGCCTGGTGGGTTCGCTGCCGCCGCCGGGAAAGGTGAGCGAGTAGCTGCCCAGCCGCGTCGTGTTGCCGCTTCGCTGCTCGAGATCGTGTGCTTCGATACGCCCCTACCGCTGGGTGATGACGCCTTTTCTCAGCCGTCCGGTCTCGGCGAAGGAGTACTCTCGCGCGTGGCCCATGATAAGGTGGTCCAGGACGGGGACGCTGATGAGCCCGAGGACCTTGGTCAGCCGTCTAGTCTGTGATCTTGAAGCGAGGTCGCAGCCAGAATGTTCCCCGCGCGATGGCGAGATGGGCCAGATGGACGTCTTTGTCGTCGCGGCATTCGTGAGGCTGCGCGAGAGGCTCGCCTCAAATGAGGCACGGGTCTCCAGGGCGTGCGATATAAGGTGGGGTGTAACATGGACGCAACATTCAAGTTTGCGCCGACCTCCTCACCGTCCGAACTCAGCGGAACTTGGGCGAACCGTCAAGGTTCATAACGGAAGTTCTTCGGACCGGGCGTGACAATGCTTTGGGGCCAGTTCCTTTTGGTCATCGAACTTGAATTATGGTCAAGGCTGTCAGGGGCGAGTCAATGAGGAAACTGATCCTTATGGAAAGGCGTCATCATCCAGTCTTGTACGCTGGTGTTTTCACGATCGCCATGGTCCTTGTTGATTCTTCACCCTTCGCCATGGAATGGGCTTGTCCAAAACTTGAACCACTGCCTCTGAGCGCAATGCTATTACCTCCTCCGTGCGACGAGTGTGAGGAGACCAAGGCGGAGCTGGCGGAGCTCATGGACTTACAGAAAATGCGCAACCCGGACCGAGCGACCCACGCTCTGGGTGACCAGAAGAAAGGCATTAGACACTTTCTTGGTGAGATCGGACTCGCAATACGTGATCAAACGCCGTTGTCGGATCGTTTGTTCAAGTGCATTGCGCAGATAGCAGACGAGGACATCGCTGACGCGAAGGCCACGTTTTATCGCAGACGTCCCTACAAGCTCGCCCACAACCAACTCCAGGTTCTGAAGGATCTAAAGCTGGACGACTCGTCTTCCTATCCGTCGGGCCACGCCGCCTATGGAACCATTGTCGGACTCGTGCTCGTGGAAATGATCCCCGAAAAGCGGGAGCTCATTATGAAGCGCATCAGAGACTACGGGTTCAGTCGAATGGTCGCGGGGGTGCATTTCCGCAGTGATGTCTACGCAGGACAGGCCGCGGGTTCAGCCATCGCCGCGTCCCTATTTCGCAACACTGACTTCCTGGCAGGCTTCGAGAAGTCCAAGCCGGAGCTGCGAAAGGCGCTCGGTTACTAGGAACGCTCGGCAGAAAGCTCCGCGTTGGTCGAGAAGCTGGTCGCAGCGAAGGGACCATGATGGAGCGATCTCCAGAACACGCGGCAGCGGGCGCAGTGAGCCCCCCGTCGGTACAATCATTACGGAGTGGCTCGGATTGGAGACCTTTTCTTGCGGAGTGTGCGCGGCTTGGCACGACCATCCAGCCCCACCGCCCTGCCACACCAAGGCACATTCATGGCACACCCAATCTGAGCTCGTCACATTCCAGGCACAGGGACGATCCGCCGACCCGTCGGTTCCTCGAATTCGGCCGAGGAATGCTTTATCTTGACCCCATGACTGAAAAAGATTTGGGCGTCGACGATAGCCTTCTTGAATCGGCGGCAAAGTGCCTTGATGC
>JGI12053J15887_10000212_pt1 | contig 21390 bp, 9 predicted proteins | sample MedBloCAOM1_O3_FD_15887 | JGI IMG/M metagenome (IMG submission 15887)
GGAAGCGTTTTACGAACTGCTGGCACGCGAAAAGGTGACGGTTCTGAATCAGACGCCGTCGGCATTTCGCCAACTGATTCAGGCGGAAGAGGCGGTAGGCCAGAAAGAATTAGCGTTGCGTTATGTAATTTTTGGCGGCGAAGCGTTGGAGATGCAGAGCTTGCGTCCGTGGTTCGAACGGCATGGTGATGAACGACCGCGCCTCGTAAATATGTACGGCATCACGGAAACAACGGTGCACGTAACGTATCGTCCGCTTTCGAAGGATGATTTGAACTCCGGCAGCGTGATTGGCGTTCCGATTCCCGATTTACAAATTTATATTTTGGATGAGAGCGGGCAACTAGTACCCATCGGCGTGCCAGGTGAGATGCATGTGGGCGGCGCGGGCCTCGCTCGCGGCTATTTGCGCCGTCCTGAGCTTACCGAGCAACGTTTTATTCCAGATCATATTACCCGGCGCAAAGGAGCGAGACTGTACAAGACCGGCGATTTGGCTCGCTTTTTACCAGGGCGAGATATTGAGTATCTGGGGCGTATCGATCACCAGGTAAAAATTCGCGGGTTTCGCATCGAGCTTGGGGAGATTGAGTCGGTCCTGATGCAGCATCCGGCGGTGCGATCCGCGGAGGTGATGGCACGGGAAGACGAACCGGGCGTGAAGCGACTTGCGGCTTATGTAGTGACTTCGCAGCCGACGCCGGACGTCAGCGTCCTTCGCGAGCATCTAAAAAAAAAGGTGCCGGATTACATGGTGCCAGCCGCATTCGTGTTCCTGGATGCGCTGCCGCTAACGGCTAGCGGAAAGGTGGACCGCAAAGCTTTGCCGATTCCGGAAAGCCAGCGGCCCGATCTGACCCGGCGATACATTGCGCCGCGAACGGAAGCGGAAAAGACATTATCGAAAGTGTGGTCAAAAGCGCTACGGGTAGAAAAAGTGGGTGTCGAAGATAATTTTTTTGAGCTTGGTGGCGATTCGATTTTGAGTATTCAGATTATTTCGGCGGCACGACGCGAAGGATTGAAACTTACTCCCAAATTACTCTTCGCGAATCAAACCATCGCCGCTCTTGCGGGTGTTGCTGGTGTAGCAGAAAGTGAAAACACTTCTGTGGCGGAAGTCACAGGTGACGTACCCCTCACGCCCATCGCGAAGTGGTTCTTCGAACAAAAACTCGAAGATTTGCACCATTACAACCAGGCGTTTCTTTTTAACGTCACGGAAAATCTGGATCGCAGAGTTCTGGAACCAGCGCTGGCGGAATTGAGCCGGCATCATGATGCGCTGCGATTGCGAGCGGTAGCGGAAAACGGCAATTGGAAAATGTTTTACTCCGGCAATTCGGAAGCGCCACCCCTGGAATGGATGGATATTTCGCAACGCTCAGAGGCGGAACAGCGCGCGGCCATCGAATCGATTTCGGCGAAACAACAAGGCTGCCTCAATATTCAACATGGCCCGCTTTGGCGCGTAGTGTATTTCAATTTGGGCGGCGGACGCCCGGGCCGGTTGCTTTTTGTGGTGCACCATCTGGCAGTGGACGGAATTTCGTGGCGCCCCTTATTGGAGGATTTGGAGACTGCGTATCAGCAAATCAAGTCGAAACAAAAAGCCGCATTGCCGGCCAAGACTGTGTCCTACAAGACTTGGGCTGAACGCTTGCAGGCGCTGGCGAAATCGGAATCGTTGAAAAAGGAATTGCCCTATTGGACCGCGGTCACGGAACCCCGCACGGTCGCTGATGCCATGAAGCCTTTCGCGAGGGATGTGGCGACATCGGCGGAAAACACCGAAGGCCATGCAAAGAAGATGACGGTGGCGCTAGACGAAGATGCCACGCGAGCTTTGCTGCAAACCGTTCCGGCGGTCTACAACACGCAGATTAATGATGTGCTGCTGACGGCGCTGGCTCATGCGTGGGCGAAATGGGCCGGCAGCCAGGTTTTGTACACAAATCTTGAAGGCCACGGCAGGGAAAATTTATTTGAAGATGTGGACGTCAGCAGCACCGTTGGATGGTTCACGTCGATCTTCCCAGTACGTTTAGAGTTGACTGATTCCGGAGAGAATTGGCAGCCTGGCGAGGCGCTGAAGTCCGTGAAAGAACAACTGCGGCGTATCCCGCAGCGCGGCGTGGGTTACGGAATTCTGCGTTACTTGGGCGGGGACGGCGCGCTTCAGTCGCGACCAGAGCCTGCGATGGTTTTCAATTATTTAGGGCAATTCGATCGCGCCGTGGAGGGTTCGAAACTGCTGCGCTTTGCAAATGAATCCAGCGGACCGTGGCACAGCCCCAAGCAGCAACGGCGACACGTTCTGGAAATAAACAGCCTGGTGATGAATGACCGGATGGAATTCGAGTTTACTTACAACCCCAAGCGGCATGACGAGAAGAACATGCAGCAGTTTGCGGATGGATTTTTAAATGCATTGAAAGAGGTGATTGCTCATTGTCAGTTGCCTGATGCCGGCGGACGCACTCCTTCGGATTTTCCACTGGCCCGACTAGATCAGCCTTCGCTGGATCGCTTATTGGCGGAACAGCCGGGAATCGAAGATATCTACCCGTTGTCCGCGATGCAGACGCTGTTCTTTTCCGCAAACCAGGGCTCTGCGCAAGCTGCTTTCGACCAGTGGCATTGCACGTTGCATGGAGATTTGAACGCAAGCGCGTTCGAACGCGCCTGGAATGAGACGGCCCGCCGGCACACGATTTTGCGCTCAACGGTATTGAGTGCTGGGTTGCGCGAACCGGTCCAAGCGGTTCATCGCGACGTACGTCCGCCTTGGACTGTAGAGGATTGGCGAGGAACAGCAGCAGAACAACAACGGGAGCGGTGGAACGCATTGCTGAAGCAGGATCGCGGTGAAGCGCTGGACATAACGCGAGCGCCGGTGATGCGATTCAAGCTGGTACGGCTTAGTGACAGCACATGGCGGTTCTTGTGGAGCGTGCCGAGCATGCTTATGGATGGCTGGTCATGGCCGCTGGTTTTCCGCAACGCCAGCAGGCTGTATAAAGCCTATGCTGGGAATGTTGCTCCACAACTCGAAGCGCCTCGGCCGTACCGCGATTATCTGGAATGGCTTGGCAAGCAGTCGGCAGTGGAATCCGCTGAATTTTGGCGGAAGCAACTCGCGGGATTCCGCAAGCCCACCGCCCTAATAAGTGGTCCAGCGGTTGATATTGGAGGCGCACGCAAGCAAGAACAGGTAATGCAACTTTCCGCCGAGGCTACCAACGCGCTGCAAACCGCGGCGCGGCGGTTGCAGGTGACTTTGAACACGCTGGTGCAGGGGGTCTGGTCGCTGCTGTTGAGCCGGCAGAGCGGCGAGACCGATGTTCTGGCGGGAGCCGCTTTCTCCGGCCGTCCGACTGATCTAGCCGGCGCGGAATCGATCGTTGGACCTTTTACAAATAATCTACCGGTGCGCATCGATGTGAATGAAAACGAAAGCGGCGGCGAATTTTTCCGCAAACTGCACAGCCGCATTCTGAGCTTAAATGCATTTCAGTTCACGCCTTTGATGGAAATACAACGCAGCAGTGAAGTGCCCTGGCGCTACCGGCTCTTTGAGAGTTTGATCGTGTTTCAGAACTACCTGGTTGACGATGCGGCGCGGCGACTGAGTGAAGAAATTCAGATTGAGGATTTTGTTGCGCCGATCCACACGAACTATCCGGTGCTGTTGCTCGCGGAGCCGGGGGAGCGGCTACGCTTGACGCTGATTTACGACCGTAAGAGTGTTGCGGCTGCGACGATAGAAAGGTGGAAGCGCGACCTAGAGATCCTGCTGGAATTGGCGCCGGTGTTTTTTGACAAGCGGGTCGGGGAGCTGCAGGCGTTGCTGTCGCCACGACCTGCGCTTGCGGAAGTAAGGCCTTCCGCAGCAGAGATGCAAACGCAGAATTTCGTGCCGGCCCAAACGGAGATGGAGAAGAACATAGCCTCGGTGTGGCAGAAAATGTTTGGGTTGGAGCAAGTGAACGTGGAGACGAACTTTTTCGAATTTGGCGGGCACTCGCTGCTTTTGGTGCAGATGCACAGCCTGCTGCGGGAGAAATTGAACTCGGAGTTTCCAATTGTGGCCCTGTTCGAGCATCCGACGGTGCGGGCCTTGGCACGGCATCTCAGCCAGCCTGCGGGTCAGATGGTTGAAAAGGGCGAACAGTGGCGCGATCGAGCGCAGCGACAAAAGAAAGCATTGGCACAACTGCGGGTTACTAAGAAGTAAGTAGAGCAGATACCGTACAGCGCAAAGAGCGTTTTTATGGAATATATTATCCANTGNCACTAGAGGCNATGANAAATTTAGNCGGGATTTTNGCTTAAGTCCCACTGAATCAACAAGTAAGAGAGGTTGGATTGGCCCGAAAGTTGCACTGTGTAGCCCCAGCACGGGNTGGGNCACATACTGATTCGCACTAACCTAGGCACTGGATGAACGACGAACGTCAATTGGAAGGTATAGCGATTGTTGGAATGGCTGGGCGCTTCCCCGGAGCGGAGAGCGTTGAGGAATTCTGGGCGAACCTCGTCGTGGGCCGCGAAAGCATTTCCTTCTTTAGCGATACGGAGTTAGCTAGCTCCGGTCTGAACGCTGCGGAACTAAAGCGCCGCGGGCAATACGTTGCAGCTCGCGGAGTTTTGAAGGATGCGGACTGCTTCGATGCCGCCTTTTTCGGAGTAAATCCGAAAGAAGCCGAAGTCATGGACCCGCAGCAGCGGGTATTTCTGGAAACTTGCTGGGCAGCACTCGAACGTGCCGGCTATGCACCCGACAAAATGGCTGGATCCGTGGGTGTCTTCGCGGGGGCCAGTACAAATACTTACGTCCAGTGTGCGCTCGAACCGCGGCCTGAGCTGATGGAATTGGTCGGGTCCGACCTGGTGATGTACGGGAACGACAAAGATTATCTAACGACGCGGGTAGCGTACAAGTTGGGGCTTAAGGGGCCCGCACTGAATGTCGCTACTGCTTGTTCGACTTCGCTGGTGGCCGTGGGTCAGGCTTGCCAATCGTTGCTGATGTACCAATGCGACGTGGCTTTGGCCGGCGGTGTGTCCGTAAGAGTTCCACAACAACGCGGCTACTACTACGACGAAGGCAATATTGGATCGCCGGACGGACACACGCGGACGTTCGACGCAAAGGCCGAGGGCACAGCGTTCAGCAACGGCGTCGGCGTAGTGGTGTTGAAGCGCCTGGAAGATGCCGTGAAAGACGGGGACCAGATTTACGCGGTTATTAAAGGCGTCGGCCTCAACAACGATGGTTCGCAGCGTGTGAGTTTTGGCGCCCCTGGGGTCGAAGGACAGTCGGAAGCGGTGGCGATGGCTCAGGCGCTGGCGGGCGTCGACCCGGAAACGATCACGTATGTTGAAGCCCATGGCACCGCGACGCCTCTTGGAGATCCGATCGAAGTCGCGGGATTAACGAAAGCTTTTCGGATGGGCACCCAGGCCAAACAGTTCTGCGCCATCGGCTCGGTGAAGTCGAATGTGGGACACCTGGATGTGGCGGCGGGCGTGGCAGGATTAATTAAAACCGCGTTAGCCCTGCATAACAGAATTATTCCCGCAAGCCTGCACTTCACCGAACCAAATCCGAAATTAGAGATTGAGAAAACGCCGTTCTATGTGAATGCCGCGCTGCAGGAATGGCGCAGCGAAGCGAACGCTCCTCGCCGGGCTGGCATCAGTTCCTTTGGATCTGGTGGCACAAACGCGCACCTGGTGCTGGAAGAAGCTCCACAAACAGAGCCCTCCGGTCCGTCGCGGCCATGGCAGTTGCTGGTGTGCTCCGCCAAAAAGCCGGACGCGCTAGAGCGTGCCACACACAACTTATCCGAACATTTGAAAGTTATCGCGGCTCACCATGAAGGCTCGAAGCAACTCAGTGAACTTGCCGATGCCGCTTTTACGCTGCAGACCGGCCGGAGTGAATTTGCTCACCGGCGGATCATGGCTTGCGCGGATGCCGCTGAAGGTGCTTTGGCGCTAGAGGCTAAGGATCCCAAGAGGGTTTTCACCCATCACCAAAAGCTTGTCGATCCTCCAGTGGTGTTCATGTTTCCGGGGCAAGGCGCGCAATACGCGGGCATGGGCGCGGAACTGTACCGCACGGAGCNAACTTTCCGGACGGAAGTGGATCGTTGCGCTGAGTTACTCAAGCCAGAATTAAAAACTGATATTCGTGAAGTGATGTTTCCCGCAGGCGGCGGGGCAAAAAAGTCTGACGAGCTTCTGGTGCAGACGCGATTCACGCAGCCCGCTTTATTCGTCATTGAGTACGCGCTGGCGAAATTGTGGATGTCGTGGGGAATCAAGCCGGCCGCAATGATTGGCCACAGTGTCGGCGAGTATGTAGCGGGCTGCCTGGCGGAAGTTTTTACCTTGGAAGATGCGCTCACACTCATCGCGCGACGCGCAGCGTTGGTTCAAGCGCAGCCGGGTGGCGCGATGTTGGCGATTCGGTTGCCCGAAAAAGAAGTGCTGGCGCTGCTGAATCCCCAGTTGGCGATTGCGGCCATCAACTCGCCGAATCTGTGCGTGGTTTCCGGTTCGAATGAGGCCATTAGCAAGCTGGAAGAAGAACTCGCGTCGAAAAAAATTGCGGCGCGAAGATTGCAAACGTCTCACGCGTTTCATTCTCCGATGATGGAGCCGGTGCTGGCTCCCTTTACCAAGTTGTTGCGCAAAATAAAATTTGGCGAGCCACAAATTCCCTATGTATCGAATGTCACTGCTCAGTGGATCACTGCTGCGGAAGCCAAGAGTCCGGAATATTGGGCGGGACATGTGCGGCAGACGGTGCGATTTGCCGATGGCGTTGCGGAGTTCATGAAGGATTCGCAGTACGTGTTGCTCGAGGTTGGACCCGGGCAAACACTAAGCACGTTGGCGCGACAACATCCGTCGAAGGCTAGCGAGCAAACCGTGCTGGCTTCGCTGGCCATGACTGGCGATCAGGAACCGCGCGGGCTGCTGGACACATTGGGGCGGCTGTGGATGAACGGGGTTCCGGTAGATTGGCAGAAATTTTATGCCAATGAGCGAAGGCTGCGAGCGGTACTGCCAACGTATCCGTTTGAACGTAAACGTTATTGGCCGGAATCGGCAGCAACTATGACCCGCGGCGTCACTTCGGTCGCACAATTTTCCACGACGCCAGTAGCGGCAAATTTCGCGACTGCACCAAACGGTGAGATTCAATCGACGCATCCGACCATTGTCCCGCCGCAGCCCGCAACCCCGGCAGAGCCCGGGCTCCCGCGGAAAGAACGCTTGCTCGCGGCTTCACGCACGTTGCTCGAAGAACTTAGCGGGTACGACCTCTCTCAAGTGGACCCGGCGACAAGCCTTCTGGAATTGGGGCTGGACTCGCTTTTNTTGACGCAAGCCGCNCAGATTTTTCATCGCAAATTTGGCGTGTCGATAACTTTCCGTCAATTGATGGAGGAATTGGGTTCGCTGCAACAAATTGCCGAACACCTGGATGCAACGTTGCCAGCCGAAGCTTTTGCGCCTGCGGCAACGCCAGCGCCGGCATCGGCAGCCGGAACGATGCCACAAACCGTTGCGGCCGGAAATTTGGGAAGCGGCAACATACCGAACTCGATTCTTGAACAGATATTGCAGCAACAACAAGCATTGACGCAGCAAGTCTTACAGCTGATGGGCCGGGCTCCTGCACAGCCGGCCGCGACGCCATCACCGGTTTNCAACACTCCACCTGCGGCTGCGGCAACATCTTCCGTTCCGATGGTTGTGAAGTCCGAAGTGAAATCGCACGGACCGTTTAAGCCCATCGATCGCGCAGCGGATATGGCCATGACCGCGGAGCAAACTGCCGCGCTGAAAGAGCTGATTGCCCGCTATACCAGCCGGACTGCGGCGTCGAAGAAGTTGGCGATAAAGAATCGTGCGGTCCTTGCGGACCCACGTTCGGTGGGCGGGTTCAAACAATTATGGAAGGACATGGTCTATCCGATTTTCACCACACATTCAGACGGGTCAAAAGTCTGGGACGTGGACGGCAACGAGTATGTAGATTTTGTCATGGGTTTTGGCGCCAGCATCTTTGGGCACCGGCCGCCGTTCGTTGTGGAAGCGGTGAAGAAGCAGCTCGATCTGGGATTTGAAATCGGTCCGATTCAGCCTATCGCCGGAGAAGTAGCGGAGCTGGTTCGCGAATTCACCGGGATGCAACGCGTAGCCTTCACCAATACTGGATCCGAAGCCGTTCTGGCGGCCACTCGCGTGGCGAGGACGGTGACGGGACGCGACAAGATCGCCGTGTTCGCGGGCGCCTATCACGGAATTTTTGATGAAGTACTTTTCCGCCCGCTTACGGTAAATGGAGAAACGCGCACTGCCGCGAGTGCTCCTGGTGTACCGGCCAGCGCGGTTTCGCAAGTGATTGTGTTGGACTACGGCAATCCGCAATCGCTCGACATTTTGCGCGCCCGTGGATCGGAAATCGCCGCTGTGCTGGTCGAGCCGGTGCAAAGCCGGCGACTAGATTTGCAGCCGCGAGAATTTTTGCAGCAACTGCGGAGAGTGACCAAGGAAATTGGTTCGGCGCTCGTTTTTGACGAAGTGGTCACCGGCTTCCGCGTGGAGCCGGGAGGAGCGCAAGCTTATTTTGGCGTGCGCGCCGATCTGGCGACCTACGGAAAAGTGATTGGCGGCGGCATTTCGATTGGCGCGGTGACCGGCGATCCCAAATACATGGACGCGCTCGACGGCGGGCAATGGAACTATGGCGACACTTCGTTTCCAGAGGTGGGCGTGACATTTTTTGCCGGAACGTTCGTTCGGCACCCGCTGGCACTGGCAGCAGCAAAAGCGGTGCTGCTGCATTTGAAAGAAAAAGGCCCGGACCTGCAGAAAAATTTGACCGCGCGAACGGCGCGACTTGCTGATCAATTACGCGCGATCATTGGCGAATTCCAGGCTCCATATCAAATTTCGCAGTTCAGTTCACTGATGCAGCTTACCTTCCCGTCTGAGCAGAAGTATGCAGCGTTGCTGCATTACATGCTGCGCGAGCGCGGAATTCACATGTGGGACAATCGCGCGTTTGTGCTGACCACGGCGCACAGCGAAGCCGACCTCACCAAGCTGCTGACAGCATTCCGCGAGAGTTTGCGGACAATGGTGGAGGCCGGTTTCCTGCCACCGCCAAGTTCCGTTTCCAAAAACACTTCGACGGCCAAGAGTCAGATTGCGGGCAGGCATGCTAAAGAGCGCGAGATCGTAGCGGCCGCCTCAAGTGTTGGTGGAGTCGATCAGTTTCCATTAACCGAAGCGCAGAAAGAAATTTGGTTGGCTGCGCAAATGGGTGGAGAAGCCGCGGTGGGCTATAACGAATCGCTAAAGCTAGAACTTCGCGGAGGCTTCGATGCGGAGCTATTTCGCGCGGCGGTCAGCCAGGTTATTCAGCGTCACCCGATTCTCTTGGCGAGCTTCAGCCCCGATGGTCGATGGGAGCGAGTTGATCCTAATATCAAGTTGGAAATTCCACTGATTGATCTCTCGTCAAAGAAAGATTCAGAGTGCGAGCACGAACTTGATCAAGTGATCGAGCGCGAAGTTTCCGATTCGTTCGATCTGGCGGTTGGGCCGCTCGTGCGTGTCCGCATCGTGCGGATGGCGAACGAGCACCACGTCGTAATCTGGACTGCACATCACATTATTTGCGATGGATGGTCCGGCGGAATCGTCGTGAACGAGCTTGCCACGATTTATTCCGCATTGAAGCAAGGCGTTCAACCGGTGTTGGAAGTGCCGTCAGCGTTCCGAGACTATGCGGTCTGCACTCAGCGGAATACTCCTGAAGCGGCCCAAGCGATCAACTATTGGCGCGAACAGTTCGCGGATTTGCCAGCGCCCCTCGATCTGCCTGCTGATCATCCTCGTCCGTTAATTCGAACCGCTCGAGCGTCCACGCTAAAACGCGACTTGGACCTGAAGCTGCAGCAAACTCTTAAACGCGTGGCCGGGCAGCAACGCACGACACTGGTTGTACTGCTGATGGCAGGGCTGAATGCCTTGCTTTATCGCCTGACGGGCCAGACCGACACCGTGATCGGTCTTGGTGTGGCGGGGCAGGCTATGAGCGATCAGTCTTGCCTGGTCGGACACTGCGTGAACCTGCTGCCCATTCGCACGAAGATTCAACCGGACACGTCTTTTCAGGAAAATCTGGCGGCCATTAAAAAACGCGTTTTGGACGCTTATGATCATCATCAGACCACTGTTGGCGAGATACTACAGCACATCGCAGTGCCCCGCAGTCTGGCGCGTCCGCCACTGATAGAAGTAATTTTTAACGTAGATCGTGATGTAGCTACAGCTCAGTTTCACGGCGCTGAATTCTCTTGCGAACGGAACCCCAAGCGCGCGCTAAATTACGACTTGTTCTTTAATTTCGTGGATGGGCCACGCGGCTTGTATGTCGAGTGCGATTACAACACCGACCTTTTCGACGCCGCTACTATCGAACGATGGCTGAAGCACTACCAGAAGTTACTAGAGGGAATCGCAGTCAATCCGGCCGAGACATTCGCGAAATTGCCCATCCTTACCGACTCCGAACAAACCGAGATTACGACTGTTTGGAATAATGGGGTTGAATTTCCGAAACAGAAAACTCTGCACAGCTGGTTTGAACAACAAACGACAAAAACTCCTGCAGCGCATGCACTCACGTTTGAAGGCCAGCATTTTACTTACACTGAGCTGAATCGTCGAGCCAATCGGCTTGCACACCACCTAAGAGCGCTCGGAGTAAGACCCGGAACACTTGTCGGGCTTTTCGTGGAGCGGTCAGCCGAAATGGTTGTCGGGATTCTTGGCATTTTGAAGGCCGGTGGCGCGTATTTACCAATCGATCCGGTATATCCCAAGGATCGTCTGTCTTTCATGCTGGAAGACGCCGGTGCGCCCATATTGCTGACGCAATCTTCCCTGGCTGCGGAACTGCCGGAACATCGAATGAAAGTAGTTTATTTCGATAAAGACTCCGACGAACTCGATCGCGAGCCGGAGACGAATCCAAAAAATATCGCTTCGCCGGATGACCTTGCTTACGTGATTTACACCAGCGGTTCCACCGGGAAACCAAAGGGAACACGCGTTACGCATTACAACGTTGTGCGGCTGATGCAGGCTACCGAGAAGTGGTATCAATTTAATGAAACCGACGTCTGGACGTTCTTTCATTCGCATGCCTTTGACTTTAGCGTGTGGGAATTGTGGGGCGCTTTGCTGTATGGCGGCCGGGTGGTGATGGTTCCATATCTGACGAGCCGTTCCCCGGAAGAATTTTACGAATTGTTAGTTAACGAGGGCGTGACGGTCTTGAATCAAACGCCTTCTGCTTTTAAACAACTTATGCAAGCCGAAGCGCGTCTGGGCACGGGACAAAAGCTAGCGCTTCGTTACGTTATTTTTGGCGGTGAAGCGCTTGAAATGCAAAGCCTGGCGGCGTGGTTCGAACGGCACGGTGATCAGAAGCCTCAGCTAGTGAATATGTATGGCATCACCGAAACAACAGTGCATGTAACGTACCGGCCTCTTTCCGCCGCCGATCTTAATTCCGGAAGCGTGATCGGCGTACCGATCCCCGATCTGCAGATTTATATACTTGATGCCTACAAGCAACCGGTGCCTATCGGAGTGATTGGTGAGATTTATGTGGGCGGTGCTGGAGTGGCGGCTGGATATCTAAACCGCGAAGAATTGACGCGCCAAAAATTCCTCCCAGACACTTTCAGAAACAAACCAGGATCCTCCCTCTATCGTACCGGCGACCTGGCACGGCATTTGCCGAGTCGCGATATTGAATATTTCGGCCGCATCGACCACCAAGTAAAAATTCGTGGTTTCCGGATTGAACTGGGCGAGATTGAAACAGTGCTGGCCAAGCACCCTGCGGTGACGCAGTGTGTGGTCATTGCGCGTGAAGAGACGCCGGGCGAAAAAATCCTTGTGGCTTATTTCGAGGCACAAGGTAACGTTGCGCCCGATGTCAGTGAGCTTCATGCGCATCTAAAAAAAGAGATACCTGATTACATGGTTCCCTCGACGTTCATTCGGATGGAGAAACTGCCGCTGACACCCAATGGAAAAATCGACTTGAAGGCGTTGCCGGCTCCGGAAGGACGGGAGGTTGAAACAGACGAAATGTTCCTTGCTCCCCGGGATTCTGTGGAACAGGTGCTCGCGCAACTGTGGACAAAAATATTGAAAGTGAAGCGTGTCGGGCTCAACGATAACTTCTTTGAACTGGGCGGCCATTCGCTGCTGGCGGTGCGCATCATTGTCGAAATCGAGAACATTTATGGGCGGCGATTACCGCTGGCGACGCTGCTTCAAGCGCCTACCGTGGGAGCGCTCGCGGAAGTGTTGCGGAAAGAAAATTGGAAGCCCTCGTGGTCTTCTTTGGTGCCGCTGCAGCCCGGGGGCTCGAAGCCGCCATTGTTCTTGATTCATAGCCATGGCGGAAATGTCCTTGAATATTATCCGTTGGCCAATCATCTCGATAGAGATCAGCCGGTTTTCGCACTGCAGGCGCGCGGCCTGGATGGCAACATTCTGAAAAACCAGTCGTTGGAGCAAATTGCTTCCGCCTATTTGAAGGAAATCAGAACACTGCAATCCGAGGGGCCATACTATTTAGGCGGTTTCTGTTTCGGCGGGCTGGTGGCGCTCGAAGCCGCGCAGCAGTTGCAAAATGCGGGACAGCAGGTGGCCCTAGTCGTAATGATACAGACCACTCATCCTGGCGCGCCTGCTTTTGCGCCTGGTAGCAGCTCCGCGAATCGATGGTGGCATCGCGCCGCGAAGCGCGTCGATCTCGAACGCGACAATCTTTTGCAGCGAGGTTTTGGATATTTTGGGGACAGACTCAGGCGCACGCGAGACGTGATGCAAGCGAGAACGCAAATCGCTTTCGATAAAAAAATGTCCAACGGTAATGGCTCAAAGACTCGTGCCTCGATGGCCTACATCCTCGAACTGCTGGGGATGGAACATGATCGCGCATTCATGAATTATGTTCCGCGACCTTACCACGGCGATGTTCTGCTTTTCCGCGCCAGCAAGCAATTACCGGGCCTGCTCGCCAACCGATCATTAGGATGGAAACCGATCATTACGGGGCGTCTAGAAATTCGCGAGCTGCCCGGGCATCAACAAAACATTTTGGTTGAGCCGCGCGTCAGGCGACTGGCGGAGGAGCTACAGTCCCAGCTTCATCCTCGTGCTGAGCAGCCGGCCAAAGGAACGGACACGGCACCAGAACCCGTGCTTGTTGACTGATCCCTATATCGCTGAAACTAAGATGCTTAAGTTTCTTGGCAACCTCCGTTACAATTGATCCGTGAGCAGGGGAATCTCGGATGATATGCTCACCTGCCATGGAAGCCGTCAGTTGGTCCCAGCCTACGCAAGAACTTGCGCTCCCGCATGACGAATTACATATTTGGTTTGCCTGGCTGGATGTAGAACCGCAGGAACGCACTCAACTTTGTTCCTATTTGAGTAAGGATGAAGTCTCGCGGGCCGAGCGCTTCGTTTTCCCGCGCGATCGCGATCACTTTATGGTTGCCAGAGGAAGACTGCGAGAGTTACTCGGAAAGTATCTGCATTGCCCGCCCAATGCCGTGCAATTCAAAACGGGGCGCTATGGAAAGCTTTCCTTACTCGACGATCGGGATGAGCTGCGTTTTAACTTATCGCACTCTCACGGGCTTGCGCTTTATGCGTTTTGCATCGGACGTGAGCTAGGAATCGACTCGGAAAAAATACGGAGTGAATTTGCCGGCGAAGGAATCGCCCAGCGCTATTTTTCTGCGGCGGAGCAGCGCGACCTTGCAGAGGTGCCGAAGGAACTGCGTGATACGGCTTTTTTCCTGTGCTGGACGCGCAAGGAGGCCTACGTAAAGGCTCATGGCGAGGGATTACAAATTGCACTCGACAGCTTCGATGTGTCGCTGAAACCGGGTGAACCAGAAATGCTCCGAAGTGCGGACAGTGACCGGTGGAGCATGCGCTCTTTCACGCCAGCGCCAGATTTTGTTGCTGCAGTTGTTGCCGAAGGGGAAATTCACTCAGCACGCTTCTGGAGTGCGGGGACTGATTACATTTCAGGGCAGGAAGTCGCGACTGTAAAGTGCGGTTAAGTCGGCAACCATCCGTTTTAGTCATTTCGAACCATTCCGCAGAGCGCCAAGCCCAACCTTAAGTCGGCCCTCACATTTGGGTGTCAGTCCTCTCGTAGATAGGTTATAGTGCGATAAAGTCGGCCACCCCTAGGATTCCTCAGTTAGCGAATTGTGTGCGGTATATGCTCGCCTTTCGCGAGCACGGTGCGGGACGGCAATACCGGACAGTCCGGTAAAAACTAACCGAAAAGCGCAAAATTACAGCGCGGAAGTCCCGGTCGGAGTCATGCAAACTAAGGTAAAACCCCTATTTAGGGACCATCTCAGGAAGTGTAAGATGTTGGCTATGTGTAATTTACAGATGACGCGACGGATCTTGAAGATCGAAGAAGGAGTGGCTCGGAAGCTGTTTGCAACTATACGGTATCGGTTTTCTCATTTAGATAACGGTTTCGATTGGGAGACGGTGTGTGACCAAGTTGGACGTTCTGCGATAACGCATAAGTTACTGACAACACGTTGGTTAGTAACACCCTCGGGGCTATTGTGGAATCCCNGGGTCCCGGTAGTAGTGGCAGACTAATTGCCTTCTGTATCATGGATTGGGAAGCGGGATGGGAGTTTTGTGGCGGTAGCCCATCCAGGGGATAAAATTCTGAACCTCGCAAGCACCAAATCGGACAGCAAAGGCAAAGGTTTGAACTGGTATGCGCTCCAAGTCCATGCTCGAAAAGAGCAGTTAGTAGCATCTCAGCTGGAAAATCGAAGTCTGGAATGTTTTCTCCCAACGTACAAAAGCTTGAGAAAGTGGTCGGACCGGACCAAGGAGATTCAACAGGCGCTGTTTCCAGGTTATGTGTTCTGCCGATTCGATTATGAATACCGACAACCAGTGGTTATGACCAACGGTGTTATGCAGGTTGTGGGCAATGGAAAAACCGCGATTCCAATCGCGGAAGCAGAGATTGAAGCATTGCAGGTTGCGGTGCGCTCAGGTGTACCTAGTCAACCTTGGCCGTATCTGCGGACCGGCGAATACGTACAAATTAATTACGGGCACTTGGCGGGTCTACACGGTTTTTTGGTGAATTTTAAGGGTAACCATCGCGTGGTTCTGTCAGTCACACTGTTACAGCGTTCGCTGGCCTTGGAAGTGGAACTTGAGTGGCTTACGCCTGTGGCGACGCAGGAAAGACAGCAACGAACTGCGGCGAAGACGTGCGTGGCACAAATAGTACCTGCGGGTTCTTGAAAATTTTAGAAGTTGGACAGTCAGGCACTGGAAAAAAAGGACGATGAGCTCACTAAAGACTGCGCCGCGAAGTGAAGTAGCTACACAAAAGCTTCAAGTAAAGGAAACCGCTTCAGTCACGAGCATGGAGAATGAAGCGCGTGCTTTGCTGAGTGAAGACGCGTTTGTGTCCATGTTGTACCTGGAGCGTAGGCGAGCTGAGCGTGCCCAAAAGCGCTTTGTTCTCGTGCTGGTAGACGTAAAAAGGGCGTTGGAAGACGGCAACAAGAATCGGACTTTGGGAAAAATAGGCGTTGCGCTGACGAATTCTACCCGCGAGACCGACATTCTGGGTTGGTATCTTGAGAATAATTTGGTTGGAATTATCGGCACTGAGCTTGGAGAAACATCTCCCGTAATCATTCACGAACGTCTGCTGGAGAAACTGCGCGGCTCGTTTCAACACACGGTGGGCAAGGAAAAGAGCTCGAAGATTTCGGTTTCGTTTCATTTCTTCCCGGAAGAACCTGGGAAGAGCGAATCGAACCCCGAAGCGAACGTCGCTTTGTACCCGGACATCTCTCGAAAAGAAGACTCCAAGAAGTTGGCGTTCGGCATTAAACGCGCCATGGATATTTTCGGCAGTGCCACGGCGCTTGTGTTTGCGGCGCCTTTGCTGGCGGCCATCGCCATTGCGATCAAGTTAACTTCCAAGGGACCGATTTTGTTTCGCCAAGAGAGACTCGGCCAGTACGGCCAACCCTTTACCTTTTTGAAGTTTCGTTCCATGTATACGAATTGCGACGCGAAAATCCATCAGGAATACGTCAACCAGTTCATATCCGGGCAGATTGGTGAAACTGCTGCGGACGGAACGAGACCCATTTTCAAAATCCAAAAAGATCCCCGCGTCACTGCCATCGGAAGATTCATTCGCAAGACCAGCCTGGATGAATTGCCTCAGTTCCTGAACGTTTTGCTCGGGGAGATGTCGCTGGTTGGTCCGCGGCCGCCCATCGCTTATGAATTCCGGGCATACGACCTGTGGCATCGTCGTCGCGTGCTGGAAATCAAGCCGGGGATTACCGGCTTATGGCAAGTTGAAGGGCGTAGCCGGACCCGCTTTGATGACATGGTTCGCCTGGACCTGAAATATGCCCGCGGCTGGTCAATCTGGCTGGACCTCAAAATTCTCGTACAAACACCGTCCGCGGTTTTCTCCGGTGACGGCGCGCACTGATGGTTTCCGTTAGGAACGTCGGCATCAAATCCTCTCTTAACTTAAGGCTGCTTGCAGTAATCTTTAAATAGTCTGGCGGAGTCGCAGCGTTCGAAATCCCACGCCCCGGCAAGCGTCCCTCGCTTCGCCACCTACGCCGAGGGACGGAACTTCCACAAGGAGCCGTATGATCCGCATTGGTGTAATTGGCTATGGTTACTGGGGTCCGAATATTGTCCGCAATTTTCATACTCACGAATCTTCCGAAGTAACCCTGGTTTGCGACAAGAACCCTAAAACCCAGGAACGTTTGCACAAGTCTCATCCGGGAATGGCGTTTACCACAGATGAAAACGAAGTTTTAAAATCATCGACCATAGATCTTATCGCGGTGGTCACACCTGTATGGACCCACTACGAGTTGGCGAAAAAAGCGCTGGAAAACGGAAAACACGTTTTCGTAGAAAAACCGTTTACCTGCAGTGTGACCCAAGCGGAAGAATTGATTGAACTGGCAGACCGCAAGAAATTGAAGATCATGGTGGACCACACGTTTTTGTTCACCGGCGCGGTCAAGAAAATCCGTCAACTGATGGACGAAGGAGCGCTTGGAGATCTGTATTACTACGATTCGCTGCGCGTCAACCTGGGGCTGTTTCAGCACGATGTAAATGTCATCTGGGATCTCGCGCCACACGATTTGTCGATCATGGACCATGTAATTCGCGACAAGCCGGACGCGGTGGTAGCTACCGGCGAAAGCCACTTGAATGGCGTCGAGGATGTAGCGTTCATTACCGTTTATTTCCCTCGCCACGTGATCGCGCATATCAATGTGAATTGGCTGTCTCCGGTGAAGGTCCGCACCACGCTGATTGGCGGCGAGAAAAAAATGCTGGTGTGGAACGATCTGGAAGCCGACGAAAAGATTAAGATTTACGACAAAGGTGTGAGCATGTCGAAACCCAGCAGCCTGCATCAATTGCTGGTCAGTTACCGCTCGGGAGACATGTGGGCGCCACAAGTGGAACAAATCGAAGCGTTGCGCGCCGAGACCGCCTATTTCCTGAAATGCATCGATGAAAACACAAATCCTTTTAATGACGGCATTGCCGGATTGCGGGTTGTTCGCATCCTGGAAGCCGCTGACAAATCGGTGCGAAACCGAGGCGAGGCGGTAACGCTGTGAACGAATTCGTATGCATTGCCCCGGATGTAAAGCTCGGAAAGAACGTCAAGCTCTCCAAATTCATCAACATGTATGGATGCGAGGTTGGAGACGAAACCAAGATCGGCGCATTTGTGGAGATTCAAAAAAATGCTCGCGTCGGCCGGCGCTGTAAAATTTCCAGCCATACGTTTATCTGCGAAGGCGTAAACATAGAGGACAACGTCTTCATTGGCCACAGCGTGACTTTTATCAACGATGCCTACCCGCGATCGACTACCGCGGAAGGCGAATTGCAAACCGAAGCGGACTGGAAAGTGGAAAATACCGTGGTGCGCAAAGGCGCTTCGATCGGATCAGGCGCGACGATTTTGAGCAAAGTTACGGTAGGAAATAACGCCATCGTGGGTGCGGGCAGCGTGGTTACCAAGGACGTGCCAGACAATGCCATCGTGGCCGGGAATCCGGCAAAATTTTTGAGGTTTATCTCCGAGGAGAAAAAGTAACGATGACACCTACAACCAAAGTGCCGTTTCTCGATTTGGTGACCCCGCACCAGGAATTGGAAGCGGAGCTACTGGCGGTAGCGAAAAAGGCATTTAGCAGCGCAGGCTTCATTGGCGGGCCGATGGTGGAAGATTTCGAGCGCGAGTTTGCCGCTTTTTGCGACAGCAAATACTGCGTCGGTGTGAACAGCGGCACCGATGCGTTGCGCTTCGCCTTCATGGCCGCCGGCGTTGGTGAAGGCGACATCATCGTAACCGTGCCTCACACGTTTATCGCCACAACGGAAGCGATCTCTCAGACTGGGGCGCAAATCGCATTCGTCGACATTGACGAGTCCACGTACACGATGGATCCCGAGAAACTGCGCGAATATCTGGAAATGCACTGTGATTTTGACAGCAAGACCAAGAAACTTACGGAACGGAAGCGCAGCCTCCGTGTAGCGGCTATCGTTCCGGTACATCTCTACGGGCAAACCGCCGATATGGACCCGATTATGGAACTGGCGGCCAAGTACAACCTGGTGGTCATCGAAGATGCTTGCCAGGCGCACGGCGCTGAGTATTTTTCGAAGAACGAAAACAGATGGCAAAAAGCCGGCTCGATGGGTTTAGCGGCCGCATTCAGTTTTTATCCCGGCAAGAATCTGGGCGCGTGCGGAGAAGCCGGAGCCACCACTACCAACGATGAGGCCCTGGCCAAGCGCATGAAGATGATCCGCGACCACGGCCAGGCGAAAAAGTATTATCACGATATCGAAGGCTACAACGGGCGTTTGGACTCCATCCAAGCCGGATGGCTTTCCGTTAAATTGCGCCATCTGGCGAAATGGAACCAATCGCGCCGTGAACATGCGCACCGCTATCACGAATTATTTGCCGATATAAAGGGCGCGGTGACGATTCCGATTGAAGCAGCGTGGACGAAAGGCGTCTACCACTTATATGTCGTGCGCGTAGCGGACCGCGAAGCTCTGCAAGCGCATCTGGCGGAAGCAGGCATCGGAACCGGAATTCACTATCCCATACCGCTGCATCTGCAAAAGGCTTATCGGCACTTGCACTATAAAAAGGGCGATTTCCCAGTTACCGAGCGAGTGGCTATGGAAATCGTTTCACTGCCGATGTTCCCGCAGCTCAAGCAGGAGCACCTGGCCCTGGTGACCACCAGCGTAAAGGAATTCGCCACTTCCAAAATCGGCGCCGCGCGCTAAGCAGGCTCGCGTAACAACCAGCATCGTCAGACCTTTGTCGATCACTAACTGGCGCGCCGAGGGCGCGTCGTACAAATGTATTCCACCGATTTTTTTATGCCACGCATAGACCGCCTAGCCTCAGTGTATCTCTCTCATCCGCTAGCGCGGGTAATGCGCTCAGTGTCGGCGGTACGTGTGCCGATACTCATGTACCACAGCGTTTCTGACAGCTTGTTCGGGAAATCTCATCCCTATTACCAGATCAATTGTTCGCCTCCAGTTTTTGCGCGGCAGATGCGATGGCTACGGCAAAACGGCTATCGCACCATGGATTTGACGCAAATGTGGACGGCTATGGAAACAGGACAGGACGTTTCCAAAACGGTAGTGATTACTTTCGACGATGGCTACCGCGATTTTTACACTGACGCTTTCGACGCCATGCGACAGTGCGGATTTAGCGCGACGATTTTCCTGGCCACCGATCGCATTCAAAATTCGCCCGTGCGCATTGACGGCGTGGATTACCTGACATGGTCTGAAGTGGCGGAACTACACAAAGCCGGAATTCGGTTTGGTTCACACACGGTTAGCCATCCGGATTTGCGGTCACTCAACCCCGAGCAAATCGAATATGAATTGGGATGCTCGAAAGAAACCATCGAACAAAAACTTGGCGCGCCAGTTGAGTCGTTTTCTTATCCTTTTGCATTCCCCGAGGAAGACAAAACGTTTACGCAATTCCTCGTGGGAATATTGGAAAACCTGGGATTCGAGAATGGCGTGTCCACGATTATTGGGCGGGCTTGTAAGCACGATAACCGCTACTATTTGCCGAGGCTGCCGGTGAACAGCTGGGATGATGCTGCTTTGCTGCGGGCGAAGTTAGAGGGCGGATACGACTGGCTGCACTGGCCACAATGGCTGTACAAATACGCACATCACAATATGTCGCTAATGCAGCGCGCCAGCTTGGTCGGCTCGCAAGGTTGGAAATAACTAAAATGTGCGGGAAATTGTCATTCGACGTAGCATAAAGCTTATGAGTGTCCGTGACGGCTTCGCCGGCTACTATGGTAATTTTGGCATTCGCGGGGTTCTAGCAATATCGGCGTATCGCCTTTTCGGAAGACCCAAGGAAATCACTGCACAGCCTCCATGCATTCGAAATCCGGTTCACCTGCGCATGAGAACTTCGGACCCTTCCACCTATGCGGAAGTTCTGCTACGGGGCGAATATGCTTTTGATTTACCTTTTTCTCCGAGGACGATCGTTGATGCCGGCGCGAACATCGGTATGGCATCAATATACTTCGCCCACAAGTATCCTCAAGCGAAAATTATAGCGATAGAACCGGAGGCTTCTAATTTCGCCGTGCTCGCCCGGAATGTACAACCCTATCCCACAATTAAGCCGGTTCATGCGGCGGTTTGGAACCAAGACGGAGAGGTTAATATCGGTAATCCCGACCCCGCAACCGGGGCCAGTGGGAAATGGTCATTCGTTACTCGTCGCCAGGGCACCGGCGATACGATCCGAGCCGTGACGATTCCTACGCTGATGAGAGAGTTTGACGTTCAAGTCATCGACTTGGCAAAAATCGATATCGAAGGCAGCGAACAAGAGATTTTCGAGGATACCCGATGGCTTACCGGCCTGCGGTGCATGATGATCGAACTACATGAGCGATTCCGACCGGGGTGCAGCAAAGCAGTGGAATCCGCGATGCAAGGGTTTAAGCGTTCACAGCGCGGTGAAACGACGTTCTATCTCCGGGAAATACAAGACGTTTAATTTCGACGTAATAACGACCGGTCGCATAAACAAGTAACTCTTACGATTCGGAACGGCTGAAAGACCGCCGCCCGACGGGGCGCCGGGGTTATGATGTT
>JGI12053J15887_10000213_pt1 | contig 21380 bp, 18 predicted proteins | sample MedBloCAOM1_O3_FD_15887 | JGI IMG/M metagenome (IMG submission 15887)
ACAGGCGGGGGTGGCGATGTCGGCGGGGGGGCCATGTACCAATCCGTTTTGAGCGATCTCGAATGGGGCGATATCTCCGCATCGCCTTTTCTGACTGCGTTGCGACAGCAGTCGCGAGAAGGACGGCTGTCGATCAAGTTCAATGTCGATGGCTTCAACATGGACCCGACTTCGCCCGACTTCACCCGCGGCCGCATCGTCGGGACCATTGGTCCATTTTTCGCTGACGAACCAGAACACTTCGTCATCGGCCGTCATTTCATGACGGCGGCAGGACCCAACGGGAACTTCTTCGCGCCGGCTGGGCAAGTCAATTTCTGTACCGCGGTGGTCGACGAACTGGCCGGCAAGATCGTGCTCGACCTCGGCAATGCGCTTCAGACAACAAGGCCTGGAGGCCCGATAGCTGACGTCGGCTCGCTCGCGCTTGGCTATCTTGGGCCGGCGACAGCGACGACGATCGGTGGGCAGCCTCCCGTTTTGTTTGGCGCCATCAACTATCTTGCCAGGGGATGGTACGAGACCACGGCCGGTGTTGTAACTTTCCCGAAAGATCGAAAGCTTACGCCGGAGGAACTGGCGGCCATTGCTCGGAGGCCGCTGGCGCTCACTACAACGGGTGCCGACGGAAGCACCAAGGTCGCCATCGCCGAGGCGGCGAACGGTACTTATGCGCGGGCTGACCGGTTCGTCTTCCGCCTCAACCCCGGCGACACGGCCAACGTACGCTTATTTGCTTCGAAATGGGGACAGCCCTATCCCAATGCCCGCATCATTTCCGTCCTCGACCCGTTGCAGCTCCAGCCGCAGGCCAGTAGCCCTCTCGGAGACGCTCCACCGGTCGGTCTCCCGATCGACGTGGTCGAATTCCCCGCACGCCTAATCGCTGATGAGAATGGCGTCGCTGAACTACCGATCCAGGTTTCCGATCCCAAATCGGTACGTGACTTTATCGATGGGCAGGTTTACGGCGTGCGGCCGATGCTCGAAGATAACCTCCCCGTCGGCGCCGGCTATAATTTCAGCCCGTGGGAATTTGTCAGTCTTCTGGTGTGGAGCGGTTTCCCGGAAGAGAATCCGATCACCTGGCACGGAGGCATCGAACCGATCTTTCACCAATACGCCAACCTCTATCCGGTGATGAAACGGATCGTCGACCTCAAGGACTACGATTCGGTCTGCGCCAATGTTCATATTTTGCGGCTCGCGTTCGGGCTGCCGGTCGAAGACCCGAACTCGATGCCGGTCACGCGCGATCTCTCCGGTACCAAGCGCAAGGCGATATTGCGCTGGCTGGATACGCCCGGCACTGACGGCAAGCCTCTCAAGGGAACGCCGTCCACAGCCAGCCTTCCAGCGTCGGTCGCGGATCAGGAGCAAGCGAGCGTCCTGTCCGAACCCGACGACGTGCCGTTGCGCGGCGGCAAAGCCATAGCGGCGAGCCGACGTCTGATGCTGCGCAACAAATTCCAGTAGCCCGCGGGGGCGTGGCCGGCTTCGAGCAATGGTTTGCTCCGGCCGTCCCCACTCCAACTTCAGGAGAACGAACATGCTGCTCGTACGAGCGATGCCCATGCAAAGCCAGCAAGAAGTGCAGGACGCCCTGCAGTATGCGATCGAGCTCGAACATGCGACGATCCCGCCCTATTTGACCGCACTCTATTCGCTTCAGCCTGGCAAGAACCAAGCCATCGCCGCGCTCCTTAAGGGGATCGTCTTCGAGGAGATGCAGCATATGACGCTGGCGGCCAACATGCTGAATGCCATCGGCGGACAGCCCCTCGTCAATGACCCGAAATTTATCCCGCAATATCCGGGCGGACTGCCGTTTCACATTGGCGACCGCCATGGCCAGCAGTTCGAGGTGCCGCTGAAGGCCTTCTCGCTCAGCGTCGTTGAAAACGTTTTCATGCGCATCGAGGAGCCGGACGACCCGATCGTGTTTCCGGCCGGCACGCCGCTTTCCACGCTCACGGCGCTGCAATTTCAAACCATCGGGGATTTCTACAGGTCGGTGCGTGCATCACTAAGGGCGGAATGGTTTACCGGCGATCACGCACGTCAGGTGAAAGGCATCGTCAACCCGGTCTACACGCTGGCGGATGCACAAGCCGCGATCGACCTGATTGTTGAGCAAGGCGAAGGCACTACCACTTCGCCCCTGGCTGGAGCTGAACTCGCGCACTACTACCGCTTCGCCGAAATCCTCCATCAGCGAACCCTTATTACCGATACAAGCGTCCCGGAGGGGTATTCCTATTCGGGCCAGCCAATCCCGTTTGATGCGGCCGGCGTCTTGCCGATCGTCGAGAGCCCGAAGTCAAACCTCTATCCGCCGGGCACCGTGCAGCGGGTCGCGTCCGACACCTTCAACCAATTATATTCCAACCTGCTGCGCGCCCTGCACATCACGTTTAATGGTCAACCCGACAATCTCGACACCGCCATCGGGGTAATGTTCGATCTCAAGCTACAGGCGATCAAACTGATGGGAATTCCGATCGGAAACGGCACCAACGCCGCACCCTGCTATGAATTCGTGCCGTAGCCGCTGGGCGGCTGAAGAGCGGGAAAGCAATCTAGCCATTTGCCAGATCGCGCCACCCCATGTTCCGGGCGTCGAGCTTCGCCTGAACTTCCGTAAGTTCATTTCCGAACGGCAGACTGGCCGCTACATCCGGCGTTGTCCTCAATGCCAGCGCAATGGCGAGCCGATCGTTTTCGACGCCATGCTCCCAGGCGCGGATCAGCGCCGCCATCCCTTCGCGATCCGCGTAAGGTACAATGCAGCGCCAAATCTCCGGACTGATCGGCCTGCCCGCGGCCCATCGCTCTTGCGCCAGTGCGACCATCATGCGCGCGAGCCGAGGGTTGCCGCGCCGGTCCAGGCCCTGAATCGGCCAGAGCGACGAGCCGGTGAAGATGGCCTTGACGATCATTTGATTCCAATGATCTTCCGTAAAGACCTCCGCCGGATAAGGGTTGCGATGGGCGAGTGCCTCGAACACCGGCTTCATCCCGGAACGGATCGCCTCACGGGCGCGTGGCTCGATAGGCGCAGTAACAGGATAAACCGCAAACCCGAGGCATAGCGCGATCAGTTCATTTATTTCGGCGGTCGCGCAGAACTGGTCGAGCCTTTCCGCAAAGCCGGCGTCATCCCGATAACTTGCGACCATCAGCGCAATGCGCGCGAGCTGGTCGACGCTCCAGCCGCCGGGATCGAGACCGTTCCGCAACGCGGTCGCGCGAGCCAGATCGTCGGCGCCGAGCGCGAGGCCAGCCTTGCCGAGGCGCCGGGGCGCCAGACCAATGGCGACGCCGAGCGTACGATCGGTTGAAGCGCGCGACACCTCGTCGAGGGCGCTGCGAAACCACGCGATGCCGCGATCGTCTGTCGTCCGCGAGATCCAGGTGTCGGCGAGCGCCAGAAATCCTGCCGGCAGGACATTGTCGCGATAGCCTGGTCCGGAGCGAAACGTATCAGGCATGAGCTTGTCTCATGTCCCGGGAATGACCTTTTGAAACAGTCGCGTCAGCGGATAGCCGAGCACGCAGAATACCACGATTGCGATACTGCCCCCGGCCGCCGCGACAGCGACGGCGTCGACCAGACAAATCGCCGCTATCAATCCGGACACGGCAAGCGGCACCGCTCCCGGCACCGGCTTCACGGCCAGCAGGCGTATGGCTCTCGCATCGACCGCCAGCAGCAAAACCACAGCAACAAGCACGGGCCACGCGGTTGCGGCGGGCAATGCCGCAAGCAACGGCGCCGCCAACATCAGCAGCGGCCAGAGATTGCCGATCCGGTTGAGGCCTTCCTGCTTCGCGGCATAGGTGATGCCCGCCACGTGAAATGCCAATGCAAGAGCGCCAATCAGCGTCGCCTTTGACAGGCTCCCGGTCACCGCCACGCAGGCGCCGATATACACCATCGCGCGGCATAGCCCCATCACGATCGGGCTGAGCGCATTTCCCTTGTGCCAGACATCGTACAGCACGATCGTCGTGGCCAGCACCGCGCCGCACGCCGCCGCCGCGGGACCGAGCGGGATCAGCAGCAGCACGCCCGCCGCCAGAAGGCCGAACCCGATAAAGGATACCGCGCCCGCCGATATCTCACTGGCGGCGATGGGCCGACCGGGCCGTTCACGCGCGTCCACCGCGCGATCGAAAAAATCGTTGAGATACATCCCTCCGACATAAAAGGCGGTCATGGCCGACACGATCAGCGCGAGCTGGTCCGGCGATCCGCCACCCGCGATTACCGAGCCGGCGATGACATTGGTCCACACCGTCGGCAGGTTGGACATTCGGCCGAGCCGCAGCAGCGTCGACAAGGCCGGCATCATCGGTTTGGCAATCGCGCTCATCCGGCCAATTGCCCTACGCAGAACGAAATCTCGCGTGCGATGTCCGCGGCCTTGGAGCCGGTCCGCCATTTTTCGGGCAGCACATCCCAGGTATAGGTCTCGACTTCCAGATGCGACGTGATGTGACGGTCGCGAACCGCTGATAGCACCGCCGACAGATCGGCATGGGTGGAACCGATTTCACCAAGCTCGGCCAGGAACACCGGCACATGGCAATGAATGCGCCATTCTCCATCCGCCCGGCCCTCGCGGAACGCTGCAACGGCATCAGGCAGATCCACATATCGCGTAAGCCCGCCGGGGCCCCGCACGATCGTCTGGTGCAGATAAACGCCATCGTTGTAGCGCATCACCGCCTCGACGAGATCACGGGTCATGGATGGCAGCCGTATCGCCGCCGAAAGCTGTACCTTGGGAACGGAAATCCCGGCCGCGCGCAGCCGCTCGAGCGCTGCGACCGGATCTTCATATTCCACCGCGCCATGGCAAACGTCGTAGCAGATTCCGAGATGACGCCGCATCACCGCCTCCGCGCCGGCGCGGTCCAGATCCAGCGCGGCGGCAAGCCCGCCAAGTATTTCCGGCTTGAGTAGAATGGTCTCGAAGAACGCGATGCTCTCGTCCGCCGTTTCAAGAAGGCAGCAGGGCTCGGGCTCAAGCGCCAGCGAAATTCGTTTGCCGGTTCGGCGCTCGATCATGGCGAGATCCGCCACGGCCAGCATGATATTGGACGCCATGATGTCAACCGCGCCATTCGCTCGCCCGTTCGGCTTGAAGGCGCCGGGCACCGTGGAAATGCTGCCCTCGATTCCGTCCGGCAGGATGGCGGCGAGCACCGCGGCACTGTCGGCGGTAAACTGCACCCGCGCCGCGCTGCGCCAGTCCGGCAGATACACATCTTCCTTGACCCGGACGCCGTGAAATGGACCGAACGGGAAAGCGTTGATCGTAAAAACATAGGCGCCTAGCGCGGCGAGCTGGTCGCGAAAGGCGGCGAGCGCATCCGGCCGCCTCGCACTCGCAGCCGCTTCGCCGGAGAGCCGCAGGCCGACGCCGAGCGGGCAACCCGGCGCGATGGCGGTCTTGATCGCTGGAACATGCGCGTCGAGGCTGGCGCAGATGTCAGGCCAGCTTTCACCGGCATGAATGTTGGTGCAGTATGTCAGATGGACATTGCCTGGAAGTCCGTCGAGCTTCATGCCCGCGCCTCGAGCCAGGCGATACACAAGTCGATCAGCGCTTCGTCCATCTCATGGACCTCGACGCCGCGTCCGATCTCCGCAAGCAGCGTTATGGTGAGTTCGCCGCCAAGGTGCTCACGAAAGTCCGCAAGTCCCTGCCGCAGCGACAGCCGCCCTTGCGCGTCCCTTTGCTTCAGCGCGTCGTGCCACAGCGTAAAGCCGAGTTGCCTGAGAAGACGCAGGATGCGTTCATCCTCTCCCTCGGCCAATAGTCCCGTCATCACCGAATAGCGCGTATCAAGCGCGACGCCGATCGCGACGGCTTCGCCGTGGCTGACCGCGTTCCGCGACATATATTCGAGTTTGTGGGCGGACCAATGGCCGAAATCCAGCGGGCGCGCCGACCCGGCTTCGAACGGGTCGCCGCCGAGCCGAATCTGACGCATATGCAATTCCGCGGAATCCTTGATGAGCCGGTCGAGAGGGAGTGGGGAAAATCGGGCCAGCGCGGCGGCGTTGTTTTCGAGCCAACCGAAAAACCCGCGATCACGGATCAGGGCCACCTTGACTGCTTCCGCCATGCCAGCGCGCTTTTCACGCGGCGGCAACATATCGATAAAGTCGCTGTCGTTGACGATAGCCCAGGGTGGAGCGAAGGTGCCGAGCAAATTCTTCAGGCCCAGTGAATTGACGGCATTCTTGACGCCAACGCCGCTGTCGCACTGCGACAGCACGGTGGTCGGAAAGCGGATGTGACGCACGCCACGGTGAAAGATCGCGGCGGCATAACCGACGGCGTCCAGAACCGCCCCGCCGCCGACCGCGATCGCGAAGGAATGCCGGTCGACCGCGAACTTCGACAGGGTCGCGAGCAGGCGCGGCACCGTTTCCGGATCGTTCTTGCATGTCTCGCCACCGGCGATCGCGACAGGCACATCGATCAATTCGATATGCTGAGCATGTACGGCCGCGTAGTTCGCGATGCGGGCCGCGAGATCCGGCATCGCCGAGGTCACGCCGTCATCGATAAATACTGCGATCCGATGCCGCTTGTCCGGTTCACGGCGCGTCAGGACATCGATCAAACAGCGATTATCGGGGTCGAATGCGTCTGCGGTAAACGCCACGGGATAATCATAGGCGACGCTGAACGATTGCAGCCTGATATCACTGGTCCGCTGCAATGGACGATCAAGCCTGGCAGTCTTCCTCACGCGAAATCCTTGTGTCTCGAACCACGCCAACCGAAGGGACTTGCGCCGCATGCCGCTTCACCTAGTGTGCGGCGCGTGTACCTCAATCACAGGGTGCCATTTTGCCGGCGGGTTTGGCAAGTGGGATCGCACGACGGAGACAAACCATTGAAACCGCTGCTGGCGATTATCGTGGTCGGACTCACGCCACGACATCTGGGCGTTCACACGCCGCGACTGTCGGCGCTCGCACGCGATGGCGCGATGCTTCCGCTCCAGACCGTGACCCCGGCGGTGACCTGCAGCGTCCAGGCGAGCTTCATGACCGGGCTCGCGCCGCGGGATCACGGTATCGTCGGCAACGGCTGGTTGTTCCGCGATCAAATGGAAATCATGTTTTGGCGGCAATCCAACCGGCTGGTCGGCGGCGAAAAGATCTGGGAGGCCGGCAAGCGCCGCGACGCTGCTTTCACCTGCGCCAACATGTTCTGGTGGTACAACATGGCGTCGAGCCATGACGTCGGGGCGACCCCGCGACCGATCTACAAGGCGGACGGCCGCAAATTGCCGGATTGCTACACCGTGCCGGCCGACCTGCGTAACCGGCTGATCGACCGGCTCGGTCCGTTTCCATTGTTTCAGTTCTGGGGGCCGGCGACAACAATCGCCTCGACCCGATGGATCGCAGACGCGACAAAGCTCGTCATGGCGGCGAACTCCCCAACACTGACATTGGCGTACCTCCCGCATCTGGACTACGACCTGCAGCGATTTGGTCCTGACGATACACATCCGGCAGTACAGAAATCGCTCGGCGAAATCGATGCCGTCGCCGGCGACCTGATCGATGCGGCGCATGCCAGCGGGCGCTCGGTCGTCATTCTGTCGGAGTATGGCATCACCAAGGTCGACCGGCCCATCCATATCAATCGTGTTCTGCGCGAGTCCGGGCTGCTGTCGGTGCGCGAGGAGGATGGCGGCGAACTGCTCGACCCGACGGTCTCGAAAGCTTTCGCGGTCGCCGACCACCAAATTGCCCATGTCTACGTTGCCGATCCGCAACTGCTGCCGGGCGTAAAGGCGAGGCTGGAGGCCCTCCCCGGCGTCGAGCGCGTCTATGACGCCGCCGACAGACATGAGATCGGCCTCGATCACCCGCGCGCCGGCGAACTCATTGCGATCGCGGATGCGCGGTCATGGTTCACCTATTATTATTGGGCCGACGACCGCCACGCCCCTGACTTCGCCCGCACCGTCGAGATACATCGCAAGCCCGGGTACGATCCCGTCGAATTGTTCCTCGATCCCGCGATCTCGGCCCCAAAACTTGCAATCGGCAAACGCCTTGCGCTGCGAAAACTCGGATTTCGGGCACTGATGGATGTGATCCCGCTGGACGCATCGCTGGTTCGCGGTTCGCATGGCCGCATCAACGAGCGTGCCGAAGACGGGCCGCTGGTGATCGCTGATCGGCCGGAATTGCTGACGGGCAAGTTTGTCGCAGCGACGGCCGTGAAGTCGCTGCTGCTCGATGCCATTTTTCAATAGAGATCCGCCTCCCTCGACGAGCAGGTCGCGTGCGTTCCCGTATGGCTCGACTTTGCACTTCAGGGTACGGACTTGAAGCTATGGACCGGTCATCTGAAAACGCCGTCGGTCCGCGAAGACGTCGATTACATCCTCAAGCACCATATTCGATTAATCGAGCTGTTCTACGGCAGCCCTCCGCCTGCGGCACGCATTTTTACCAGCTCCTGGCGCTTTGGAGGCAACCTGCTGCCGGACGATCCGGATAGCAGCGGGTCTCCGCGGCATACGATGAATTCTCCGGCGGACTGGTTCAACTGGTCGCCATTCCTGGATGCCATTCTTCGGATGGACAATCTGAATGCCGGGAATCTGCTTCTGGCGCGCGCCTGGCAAATTGGGTTGGTTGCTGACGGCCTGCTCCGGACCGACAAAGATCGGCCGCCGAATGACCGCGTGATGATATCGGATTTTCAGGCAAACGATCCCGCGCTCTTTGACGCCGTGGTCGCCCGGTACGGCCAGGCCGACGCGAACGATATGCTCGGCGAGTTCGTTCGGCGGGTTCGGGAATCCGGCGTGCTGGGGGCATAGGCTCTTTCCAAGTGCGATCGCCTCCGGCCGCTAGTCCAGTCGCCCAAACAAGCGCGACCCGCCAAAACGAAGAACACGATGTGAAAGCTGCTTCGCCGCCGGGGCAGATCGGGACCTACGGCACATCTTTCACATTGGTCGGCTTCGGCAGGATATCCGGCTGCGCCGATTCAAGGATTGTTTTGACCTCACCCCGCTTGGCGATGGCTTCAAAGACGTTGGGGATGTCGGACGAAATCGAAAAAGACTTCGCCAAACGATGCACCTTTCCGATTTTAACGGCGCCAGCTGGGAGATTAAGGCTGGCGCTGGCTTCGTTGACGATCTCTCTGGCCTTCTCCGGAAGGTCGTTCGCCGACACCTCGTCCGTCAAGAACACCTGAACGGACGATGGCTGCCCCCGCGAGGTCGTTTCGCGCAGTCGCTTAACCACAGCCTCCGACTCCCATTCGGGCGAAGCCTTGATTTTGTCATTCACGGAAAGTTCCTCCTGTCTGGAGAGATCATTCCCTTATATAAGCCTCCTTGTGTCGAGCCGTTAGCCCCGCCGCCAGGCAATAACACATCTCAGGCCCTTTTGCTCCGGCCAGTGCGACTCCGGCTGGTGCGCCGCGCTGTGTTTTTTCCCTTCGAGGCCGCCGTCTTCTTTCTCTTGGAAGCTGCGACCTTGGACCGAGCAGCGGTCTTCTTCGCCGCGCGGGGCGCTCCACGCCCCGCAGGCCTTTTTGCGCGAACGCGTCCTCTCGCGAGTCTCGGAATTCTGGACACCGCAGCTCCCATGACTGGAAGCGGCGATCCGGTCAAGATAGCGAAAGCACGCTCGGCGTCCGGCACGCCATGACTGCCGCGGGCCTGAGGCATACCCGCCGGTAGAGTGCACGAACCAACGATGGCTTGCTCGAGGTCGGTCGCCGTCGCGGTCGGCTTGGCCTGCAAGAGTAGCGCTGCGAGGCCGGCAATGTGCGGCGTCGCCATCGAGGACCCGTCCATGGTCTTGTATTGTCCGCCGGGTACACACGACAAGACCGTCACGCCGGGCCCCACCAGGCTCGGAGCCAGCGGATTTTCGGGTCGGTCGAATTGCTGGCTGCCGGAAAAACCGGCAACCTGATCGTTGGCGTCGATCGCACCAACTGAAAGCACGTTGGCGTAGTTGCCGGGCGAGCGACTGGTGTTCGGGCCTTCATTGCCGATCGCAATCACAGGAAGAACGTTCGCAGCCCGCAGCGCGTCGATGATCGCCTGGAACGCAGGCGTGTAACCTCTAAGGCCCAGTGACATGCTCATGGTGCGCACGCCTTCGCCAATCACCCAATCCATCCCGGCCAGGATGCGGTCAATCACNTGGCCGCCCTCGATCACCATGGCGCTAGCCAGCTTGGCTTCGGGCGCCATGCCGAACGAGCCCTTGGGCCCGATCCGTCCAACAATGGTGCCGGCGGTATGAGTGCCGTGTTCAGCGCTATCCGAAGGTTTGGCATTCGGCACCTTGTCGCCCGCCATATCGAACTCTGCGAACGATCCGATCGCGCCGCTCAGCGCAGGATGCGTGGCATCGACACCGGTATCGAGATGACCGACAAGCACTCCCTTGCCGGTAAAACCAGCCGCCCAAAGACGATCAGCTTTCAAGCGCTGGATGCCCCAACTGGTGCCTGCGGCAAGTTTCGCAGCGTGAGCCTCGACCGGCCGGATAAGGCTGAGCTCCGGAGCTTTCACAACTTTTTCGATCTGCGGATCGGCCTCAAGCGCGGCGAGACCGTTTGCATTAACGTAGCCTATCGCCAAACCAAGATTCTGGTAGACGCGAACGCGGCGCGAGGCCGACGGCTCGGTGCGCCTGAAGCTGCGGCTGGCGGACAGGCGCGCCGATAATGCCAGGCTTTCAGCTTGCGGTTCGCTTGGGACAATGAAGTGATCCTGGATTGCGCCTTCCCTGTTGGAGGTTGTGGCGGCCACCGCGGTAGCCTTCAATGTAACGATCACCTTCGCGTAACCAATGGCGTTTACGGTATCTTCGAGGCTGGACGTCGACATGTTTGATCCTCCGATTTTAGATTGTTCGAACTCCGTGCCTCCAGATTGCAACTCACCGGAGGCTGCTACGTCAAATTGTTTTGATTGAATTGGTCAATACTCGTTTGGTTGAATTATCGCGTATGCCTTGCACACAGTGGTACGCTTCGTCACCGGTGTTTGATGTCGCCCCAGGTCGGAGCCCTGCGCGTATTTGTCAGCCCGACCATTTCGGCGGGCGGGTTGAAGAGCTGGCAAGCAGGGAGTGTCTTGGGGTCTAGCTTGCTGACGAGATCCCAGGTCGTCTTGGGATCCGGCCTGATCATGGCGAAGTTGGTATAGTTCTGGCTTACGATCGGCGCGTTCGCCGGAGGCAGTGGATAGCCGGAGAAATAGAACGATTGAGGATGGCGGTAACGCTTGGCCGACTTGTCGACGCGGTCCGGCGTCGCCGTGCTCATGAAACCGTAGCCGAACATGATCGCCTGATCGTTGGTGCGGTCGGGGCTCACCCCGACCTGGATCGGCTTGCCGCTCGCGGCATCCACCCAGAAGGAATATCCCTGGACGCGATTGCCGAGACGCGCACTGTCGGCCGGACTGTAGGGAAGATGGCTGATGAAGTCGGGCCGCGGCGGATGGTTCAGGAGCGAGAACAGGCAGACCGGCGGCATGCCTTTCGGCCTATCGCTGTCGTATGTGACGAAAAACGCGATGTCGCCCAGCGAAATGAACGCGCAAGTGAATTGGTTTGAGATCGGAAAGATCGGCAGACACCGCTTCTCGTAGTGCTCCATCATGGCGCCTTGCCCGGTCGGTCCCCGCCATGTGTTGTCGTAATAGGTCGCGCCCTTTGAGATTTCGTAGTCTCGCCCCGGTTTCAGCGCGGCCGGCGGAGCACCGTCGTAGGGTGGTGGATTTTGCGCATAGCCCTGGAACACGCGGTACATGGTCCAGTTCGACGACCAGTAATCCGGATAAAGGGGATCGGTAGGCTGGCCGGGTTCGCGGGTGTAGATACAGTTCGGGTTGGCACAGGGACTGTCCGCCGCCGGATTATGGACGCCGTAAGTCTGGTAAACATTGTCGGGTTGATCGCCCGCCCGCACATCCGCCGCTCCTGAAGCGAACGCCATGGCCAGTACCGCGCAGGCAATCCCGAACAAATTCCTGAACACGTGAGACCTCCACATTTCAATTGCGCTGACTGGTTAAGCCGCCGCGCAGGGCACGGCTCATCTGCTGGGCCGAAGGCTGAGGCGATGGCGCTTCAACGGCCGCCGCGGCGACCGGCGTTCCATCGAGAAACGCGTAAAGCAGAGCACGTTCGCCGGCGGTCATGTCGCGGGTAACAGGCATGAACCTGAAGGCCTCGAAATTGGCGTTGTCGGTCAATCGTCGCAGCACGGCGGCGAACGATTTGACCTGGTCGGGATTGCCGAGATCGAGCCAATTGTCCATGCACGGCGCCATCGCCTGCCAATTGCGCAGCACGTATTTGTGCACATTCGTCCATGTCGGTTCGAGCTGGGCGATATTCGCATCCGCAGGCCGCGTGCGGACATAGACATAGGTCGTGGCTTGCGTGTCGATATTCAGTGGGGCGGAAACGCCTTTTCCCGCCGCAAGCGCAAATCCCTGCACCTGTCCGGTCACACCTGCGAGCGGAAACACCGCAATCCCTTGGGCATCTGTCACGCCGGTGATGGTTGCGACGGTCGCCGTGGCGGAATCTCCCATCGACACGTCGATACCCGCGCCCGCCGGCTTTCCTCGATCCAGTACCAGCACCTCCAGCGCCGTTGTTTTGCCTTCGTCGAGATAGATGTTTGGCACGACAGGAATTGCGCGCAGCGCGGCTTCGGCAAGAAGCACGGTACCGTCCTGCTGCCGCAACTGGATGTCGGCAGTTTGCGCCTTCTGCGCCGAGGCAGGATCGACTTTGATCGTGACGATACCCGCCGAGGCTTCATAGGCTTCGCGACGGTAGCTGTCGTAACCGAAAGTGCCAAGCGTCGCGACGATGGTCTTGCCGTCCGGGGCAACGGCGACCGCCGTGAGATCGCCGAGGTCCAATTTTGTCAGGTCGATGCTGGTCTCGGGAATGCTGTTGGCGAGATCGAGCTCAAGACGATCGGCCGAGAGGCGAACATGTGCCGACGCCACAGGACTGGAACCTTGCTGCAGAAGCGCCCGGTCTCCGGGCTCGCTCACCGGTTCGCCCTTGCGCCACAGGCCGAGCACGCCGACCAACTCACTTCGCGCCGGGTTTGGCTGAAATCCTGCGCCGCCGAGTTTGTCTTGAAGCTGCTTGGCCAAGACAGGGTTGTTGGACGGATTGAGGCTATCGAAATAAAGCGTCCTGTACGCGTTCCAGCGAACCGTCAATCCCAAGACGTCGTCGTCCTTCAGGGCTGCCGCCAACTGCACAAGCGCGGGAGAATCGTGCGGATCGATGCGCAGCCCGGCGGTTTTCGGAAACGACGTCTGCCAGACGACCGACGCGACGCCGGCAATGTATTTGTACGACAAATTCCGGGCGAAGTTGATGTAACGGGCCGTCATCCTGGTGGCGCGCGGAGCAAACACCTGGCATCCGCCCTGGATACCGAAACTCATGGCATCAAAGAATACCTGCGAGGACACCGAGCCGTACGGCTCAAGATCGACAAGCATGCCCGTCAGCGAGACCGGGCATCTGACGATCGGGTCGTCAGTGACGGTGCCTTTGCCCAGATCGACGCCGACGATAGAGGTCTCGTAGAAGGTCGAGCGATGCGTGCCGTGGGGATTCCAGTTGCCGCCGCCAACGACCGCGGCGATCGCATCCTTTCGGAAGGCGGCGACATCAGCGGCGGCGCTGCCGAAAACCGTCGTACTGTCGTTTTCGTCGTATTGCGCTGGCTGGTTGTTGGTGACGATCGGATCCCAGGTCAATCGTCCGCGAAAATACAGCCGGGGAGTTTCAAGAACGCTCATTGTAGTTCTCCGCTCTAAAGGCCCGGACGGTAGCGGAAGCTTGGTCCCGCGACTTCGGTGGGCACCGCCGCCAAGGGCACCGTCAGCGCATGCCTGGCCGCCGTCCGCAGGTCGAACATGGCGCGCACGGCGTTGCCCAGGCGTCCGGCTTCCCCTGCGACCGCTCTCTGGAGTTCTTGCACGAGACTTGTGTACGCCTTATCGCAACCATCCTGCGCGGCGCGTGCCGCTGGCGGATCTTTGGAAAAATCATGACTGCCTGGGTCGGTAATGGCCGGATAGACCGCTTTCCAGTCGACCCCTAGCGTACCTTTCCAGGCATAGCCTTTCGGGTTGTCCGCCTTCGTAAGCACCTGGTCGTAAAAAATCTCGCCAAAGCGATAATAGTGCGAGACCTCGCCTGCGAAATCGAGCGGGCTTTCCTTGGATCCCTCGCCCTCCGACACGATGCGCTGGATCGCGAGATGCGCATCGGCGTAGCTGTTGACCGGGAAAATCTCGCCCTGCAGAAATTGGCGGGCATCGATCTGGTTGCGCCCGGCCTTCCATTGCGAGGCCGGCAGCGTTGCCAGGTAGTTGTCCAGGTAGTGGTAAAACTGGCCGATCGTGATGAAGGTTGGTGCGGCCGCGGCGACCATCTCGTGTGGAAAATCGATGGCGCCATCTTCCGGCTCCTCGATTGCCATCGCCTGCTTCATCGATTCCTTTGAGAACGGATACAGATGAACGATCAGCGGCTGTTGTCCACCGCCGCTGATGCCGCCCGGTAGCGGCCCCGGGTAAGTCGGCGCGGTGAGCACCGGATTCCTGCCCAAGGCGTTGAGGATATTGCAGGCCAGGCACATGTGGACCATCTCCTCCATCGCGACAAACCGGATACGGCTCGACGCTTCGGCGTTGGTCCCTGGCATGATCGAGTAGAGAGCGTAGAGGTAGGGCGGCAAGGTGCTGAACTCGAGCTCGATGGCCATTTGCAGGAGTTCGAGGGCGTCATCGAGCGTCTCGATGCGCCTGAATTGAAGGAAGATCATGATTGCTCTCACCCGTATCCAATATGCTGGTCTGTCAGAGTGGTGGCGGAATGACTCTTACCCTCTAAAAAATCTATGACAGGTAGTAGTCTCTTGCAATACAATTTCAGCGTGGCGGTCGCCAATCCGAAATTTTCGATGAGTTTCTAGATCTGAAGATACCTGTCGGCTGTTGCTGACTAAGCCGGCGGGGGAGGATCGGTTGCCGCGATCCCAGTCGAGGCCCTATGCGCATGAGTTCCGCCTCGCCGGCCCAAGGCGGTGCCACGCCGGTACCGGTGCCGGTGCATCGAGTATGTCTTCGACGGCACCTTGGTTGCGGCCGCGACTACCGCGAGACCAGGGTCCGGTATTGCGAAGGCGGCTATCTCGCAATTGAGGCTATCCAGCGCATCGATCGCGACGTCGAGCGACGTCNTGAATAAGGTTTTTCGCAAACGGGTCGTTCTTCCGTAGCAGGTTCAATATGCCTGTCGAAATCTAAACGGTATCGTCAAAAGCCAGCAGGACCGAACGGCCGGGGCTGACCGCAAAAGGCTAAATTACTATTTAATTGAAAACCCTGAGGGGGGAAGGATTTGTAGGCGATCCGTTGGGTACACAGCAGCTCAGCCAGCCTTGTCTTGTGCTTGCGGTTGAAGGGCACCCGACCAATGATCAACGAGGTCACCGATATGTTGCACAGAGCGCCGCCCACGACTCCCACGACCCTTTCGGAAAAAACGGTTCATGACATTTCGAAAGCGTTGATACCGCTGCTCTCTGACGTGTTTGCGTTGTATCTCAAAACAAAGAACTTCCATTGGCATATGTCCGGCTCGCATTTCCGGGACTATCATTTGATGCTCGATGATCAAGGCGACCAGCTTTTCTCCATGACGGATGCCATTGCTGAACGAGCACGGAAGCTGGGAGGCACAACCGTTCGCTCAATCGGGCAGATTTCGCGTTTTCAGCGTATCGTGGACAACGATGCCGAATACGTTAAGCCGCTCGACATGATAGCTGAACTCCGGGACGATAATGCGATGCTGACGCAGAACATGCGCGAGGTGCATTCGTTGTGTGACGAGGCAGGGGATGTGGCCACCGCCAGCCTGCTGGAGAACTGGATTGACGAGTCTGAGAAGCGAACCTGGTTCCTCTTCGAGTGCGGCCGGCATGCCTAAGGCCAGGACGCGAGACGAGCTCGCGAGACGAACTGCGGAAGACCGTTCTCACAGATCTCTCGATTGCAGTTCATCGATGGATGCAAGGGACCGCTTGGTCAAGCGCGACCTGTTGGTCCGAACTCAAGTCCGAATAAAAGGAGGCACCAATGAATGTCAGGAGCGACCGGTCAGTCATCAAGCCTCTTAAGGATCGAGGAAAAACTCGTTCAGCGAAACCGAGCGTGCAAGGTAAGGAATGGGAACTTACCGATGAACGGCTCGACGAAGCCCTCAGACAGACCTTCCCTGCCAGCGACGCGCTATCGATCATTCAAAATGTTCGCGGTAAATAGCGGCATAGGGTTCGACGCAGGAACTTTCATCGGCTAATTGTGCGTCGTCGTTGCCCATCCTGCAAGCCATCCTCACCGACCTTGCGCGGCTGCTTAAGCGGATCATAGCCGGCTGATCGGCTTTGACGGCGCCTACCATCGCTTCACCGCAAGGTCACGATCGAGAAGTTCGAGCGGGACGTGCCTGTGGAGCGTTTCGAAGATCGCGCCATCTGGGAACTGATGTATTTCGGNAAGACACGACCTCGGGACGCAAAGATCTAAAATTCTTGCAATTTGCCGACGCAGCGACGAGCGACCGTTTCTCAATATGGCGCTTCGACACGGCCATTCGACTCGCATTTCGCCGGACTCCGCGGCAAATCGGCCTCGACGCCCGCGGCGGTTTGGTACCCTGGACCCTCGAGTGAAGCGTCAAGGCCTGCCCCGGTCCACCTTGGGCGATTTCACGCCCAAGTGACCTTCGTACCAGCCGGGCATGATTGAAGCACTGGGCAGTGGCAGCTGAATAACTTCCGGCTTCTGACGATTGACGCAAAACCGGTGCAATCACAGCAATCGAACCAAAGTCATTGCGACGTGGAAGGATACATTTCGATTCCAGCCCGGTTTCTCGCAAACGCGGTTCCGTCAACGGACGGCGTTGCGAAAGCAGAAGTAACAAACCACAGGAACATCCCATGAACGACCAATCCAAACGACCGCCCCTAGCCCATGCGTCAGGCACGCCGGTCACGGACAATTTGAACATCCAGACCGCTGGGCCGCGCGGGCCGGCGCTGTTGCAGGATGTCTGGCTGATCGAAAAGCTGGCCCATTTCGCCCGCGAAGTGATTCCCGAGCGCCGCATGCATGCCAAGGGCTCCGGCGCCCACGGCACCTTCACCGTCACGCACGACATCACCCGCTACACCAAGGCCAAAATCTTTTCGCAGATTGGCAAGCAGACCCCGATGTTCGCCCGCTTCTCGACAGTGGCCGGCGAGCGCGGCGCCGCCGACGCCGAGCGCGATATCCGTGGCTTCGCTCTGAAGTTCTATACTGAAGANGGCAACTGGGACGTCGTCGGCAACAACACGCCGGTGTTTTTCTTCCGCGATCCGCTNCGCTTTCCCGACCTGAACCACGCCATCAAGCGCGATCCGCGAACCGGTATGCGCAGCGCCGACAACAATTGGGACTTCTGGACCCTGCTGCCCGAAGCGCTGCATCAAGTCACGATCGTCATGAGCGAGCGCGGCATTCCCAAGAGTTTCCGCCATATGCACGGTTTCGGCAGCCACGCCTACAGTTTTATCAATGCCGCGGACGAGCGCATCTGGGTCAAGTTCCATTTCCGCACCCAGCAAGGCATCCAGAACCTGTCGGATGCGGAAGCCGAGGCCCTTGTCGGCAAGGACCGCGAGAGCCATCAGCGCGATCTGTTCGGAAGCATCGAGGCCGGGGATTTCCCGCGCTGGAAGCTCTTCATCCAGGTGATGACGGACGCTCAGGCGAAGGCCTTCCGGTTCAACCCGTTCGACCTGACGAAGATCTGGCCCAAGGGCGACTTCCCGCTGATCGAGGTCGGATATTTTGAGCTCAACCGGAACCCCGAAAACGTCTTCGCCGAAGTCGAGCAGGCGGCGTTCTCGCCCGCCAACATCGTGCCGGGCATCAGCTATTCGCCCGACAAGATGCTGCAGGGACGCCTGTTCTCCTATGGCGATGCGCAACGCTACCGCCTGGGGGTCAATCACCACCACATCCCGGTCAATGCCCCGAAATGCCCCTTCCAAAGCTATCATCGCGACGGCGCCATGCGCACCGACGGCAATCTCGGGGGAACTCCGACCTACTTCCCCAATAGCCTGGGCGAGTGGACCGACCAGCCGCAGCTTAACGAGCCGTCACTCGAACTCAGCGGCGCTGCCGCCCACTGGGATCACCGGGTAGATGACGATCACTGGCAGCAGCCGGGCGATCTGTTCCGGAAGATGAATCCGCAACAGAAGCAGATGCTGTTCGACAACACGGCCCGCCAGGTCGGCCAGGCCGCCAAGCACATCCAGGAGCGGCATGTGGCCAACTGCACGAAGGCGGACCCGGCTTACGGCAAGGGCGTCGCCGACGCACTCGTGAGGTTCGCGAAGGCCGATTCTGGGGAGCTGAGCGGCGCGCCTGTGCTCGCCGCGGAGTAGGCCCGCCCGTTTCCCCGGCCGGCGGCGACTTCCCGTGCCGTCAGCCGCCCCCCAACCAACGTATTGGCCCTTGGCGCAACCTGATCGCGCCGAGCGGTCAATCTCATCCCTGGAGTCAACGATGTCCAACCGGATTGCACCCAAACTCCTTGCGGAGTTCATCGGCACCTTCGCATTGATCTTCATCGGCGCCGGCGCCGCGGCCGTGATCGGCGATGGCACCGGCCTGCCCGGTGTCGCCGCGATTGCCTTCGCCCACGGTCTGACCGTCATGGCCTTCGCCTTCGCCTACGGCCCGATATCGGGGGGGCATTTTAACCCCTCCGTCACTGTCGGCGTGCTCGCCGCCGGCGCCATGCGCACCGGCGAAGCGATTGGCTACATCGTCAGTCAGGTCCTCGGCGGTATCGCCGGCGCGTTCTTCTTGTCGGCCGTACTGGGGGGCGCGGGGACCGGCCTCGGCACGCCTGCACTTGCGCATGACCTCGCTCTCGGCGCCACGTCCCTCACGATCACGCCCGCCGCCGGCTTCATGATCGAGGCCGTGCTCGGCTTTTTCCTGGTCACGGTCGTACTCGGCACGGCGGTTGCGGGCCGCGCCGGCAGCCTCGCCCCGCTGGCGATCGGAATGACATTGACCCTCAACATCATCATGGGCGGAGCCCTCACAGGCGCCGCCTTCAACCCGGCGCGGGCGCTTGGCCCGATGGTCGCGACCGGCAACTTCAACGATGCCTGGCTGTACCTGACAGCCCCGATCGTTGGCGCCATCGTCGCCGCCATTCTGCACACGGGCCTCGCCCGGCTCGCCCACGAGCGGATGGCCGCCGAGCCGGACAGAGCCGCCCGGACGCCTGCCGAGTGAGTCCCTTTTGAGCCTCATGCTTCACGATGCCGCGATTTCATTGAATCGACCGCTCACCTTAGTGGAGGATCTGCCAAAAACTCTTAGCTACAATTGCGACCGTCATGCCAATTCCGCGGTTGAATGAGATGTCCACTGAGCTATATGGAAAGAGGCTCTGGAACCTGACAACGTGTCTGGTGCCTACAATGACGGTCGCTATTTACTTCGGCGAGCTTTTCTTCGCGATTGCCGTTGCAATCGCGTTGCTCGTCACCTCTACTCTCAAGTCGTCCATTACCGCTATTCTCTTTTGTTGCGGTCTCATGGCATGGACGCTGGCTGAATACGTCACGCACCGCTTTGTGCTGCATGCCATCGCTCCGGTACAGCACGGGATCCACCATGCGCGTCCGCACGACGCGATAGACAAGATCTTCTGGCAAATATGGCTGGCATTCGTCGTGCTGTATTTGGTGGCTGGAGGCGCCATTCTGGCCGGCGCCCTCGTCGCTTACGCCTGGTATCTACTTGCCCATTATTGCGCCCATCACAATCCCGCAATTCTTCCGGCTTCCTTGCTGAAGCATCACCGCGACCATCATAGGTTTGCGAGTCGAAACTACGGTGTGACGACAACGCTTTGGGATCGTGTTTTCGGAACAATGCTTCGATGACGCGAAGCGAGCTGCTGGGGCAAAATGTGTCCGAAGCGCGCCGAATAAATGAAATGCGCGGATCGGGCAATATGCGGAAATAAAGAATCGAAAATCGGAACAAGCTTCGGTCGCAAACAACCGGCATCAACTAGGTGAAACTAGTCGTGGTGCCGGAAAGCGAGATGCTCAGGACAGCGCTTCTAACCAATGATGATTCTCGAAGGAATGCAGCCGAGGCATTCATCGAAAAAATCTACGCGGTTCCGATATGGCGCTCGGCTGGAAATTTTCCCGTCCCGCATGGTGCTTCCATTGTTGTTGGAATCTATCTGTTCGATCTTCATTCCGACACTGCTGGGAGCACACGTGCACTTCGATGCGGGCCTGGCGGAACAGGTCGGCCGCGGTGAGGCGAATTGCGAAGGCCTTCGAAGCTCATCGCCCCACGATGCGCGTGTTGGTGCCACTGATTGCGTTTTTTGGTGAAACGCTAACAGCGCCGATGACAATCGCGGCGGTAAGGAAAAGATCAATGTTCTGGAATCGGGCCATCATTCATCGAATACTGCGATGCTCGCTCCTGATGACAGTCCTTGCCGTCGCACCGGCTTGCGCCGAGCAAGGCTTCGATAACGTGGCTGGCTCATGGTCAGGTAGCGGTTCGATGAAGCCATCGGATGGAGCGCGCGAGCGCGTCCGATGCAAAGTTGACTACAATATCAAGAACGCGGGTCAGTCTGTGAAAATGAATGTGCGCTGCGCCAGCGATGCTTACAAAATGGATTTGAGTGCCAATATTGATCAAAACGGCACTGCCCTTTCGGGTAACTGGTTTGAAAGTCAATATCGTCAGGGAGGCAAGGTCTCAGGGCAAAACGTCAACGGTCTTATCGAAGCGAAAGTCGAGAGCGATACCATCATTGCCTTGCTGACAGTTCGCACAAAAGGGAACCACCAAACATTCGTCATGGAAGCACCCGGAGCATGGGTTTCGCAAGTTTCGATTGACCTCGTCCGAGACCCCCGATGATGTGCTGCGTTCGATAATCTCCACTTGGGTGCTGAAGTGCGTTGAACGCAGGCTTTTGGTGGAGCGGGACTCTCCTCCTCTGTCTCCGGATCCCAAGAAAGCCTTATGAAACGAGAAAACCCTATAAATAAGGCCTTCCGACTGCCATCATGCGCAGTCCGATCGGGCGTGGCTTGCCCAAATTGCCAGCCCGCGCGGACCGCGGGCCAGCCGATCTCGATTGCCGTTGCCGTGGCTTCGGGGATGCTCCTAGGCAGCCTTGGGAA
>JGI12053J15887_10000214_pt1 | contig 21340 bp, 17 predicted proteins | sample MedBloCAOM1_O3_FD_15887 | JGI IMG/M metagenome (IMG submission 15887)
CGGAGGTATGGGGCTCGGATTGGGCGACGGTTGTTGCGCCCGCAGCGCCGGCGCGATCGCCAGGATAAGCGCGCACACGCCATAAGTGATGGATGCTCCCTTTAGCGGAGTTGCCCAAATGCTGACCATGATTTGTTCTCCCGACTTATTACTGACCGACTACTAAATCAGTTCCATCCAGGTAACGGCGGGCCCCGCTGCCATCCCAGAAAATCCGGTAGGTCACCGACGAAGTGGCCGACATACGACGAGTATAAAAGATCTGGATACCGTCGCGAGACCATTCGCCGTGACTGGACCACTGCTCCGCAGGGGTTAGCACGACACGCCGCTTGGCGTGAATTTCGTAAAGAAAGATTCCTGCTGCATCGGCTGGCGCGCCGGCTGGGGCGGTGAAATATTTTGCCGAGACCAGGAGCAAATCCGGGTTAATGGGATGGATGCGAATGGTGTCGGAATCCGACAGCCGAAAAGCGTCTCCATAGATTTCTTTCAACGGCAAAGATTGTTGCGGCCGGTCATCGCTGATCCAGTAAAGGCTCTGCGCGTCGTTTGCTAGCACGATATGTCCATCAACCCAGCCTTGCAGGGAATCAACATTTCCGTTGTAAAGAGCCGTGGGAGTTTGTGGCGTGCCGACGGAGGAAGCCATCACGCGCCATTTCTGATCCTGCGATTGCAGATATGCAAAGCGCGAATCGTCGGTCGACCAGAAGGCTTCGCGCACCGCGCCATGAACCAAATCTTTGGAGCGCGCGGTGTCGAAATCGTAGAGCACGATGGTGTGCTCCGAGCCCATCTTCGAATCGTTGCGCGTGAAGAGAAGTTTTTTGCCGTCATGTGAAAGCGAGAGGTCGGTGGCCGCAACAGGGACAACTTTTTTGACGGCGCCGCGGCTGACGATAATTTTGCCAGTTGCGGTCACGTAGGCTATCGCGGTGGGAGGTTTAAAGTTGGTGATGGCGGTAACCGGCGGTTTTTTCTTGTCGGTGTCGTCGTCATCCGCGCTTTGATTTACGATTTTCGGGAAAAGTTCTGCGGCAACGCGGGCGCAGCCTCGGAACGCGCCGATTTGCGCGTGTTCCAGAACGATGCGAAAGGCATTCTTGGCAATCGTTGAAGAAGGCGCGGCAGGTGTGCTGGCTTTTCCAGCTGGCGTCGTTTTCGGCGTTGTCTCGGGATTAGCGGCTGCTTCGGAGTCGATGCAAACTTCGCGTGTGAGATGGATTGTCACCTCCGCGCCGGTGGCGATATCTTTTGCGTGATAGACCCACGATTCCGGTCCCTCTGGACTGACACTAGCCGGCTCGAGGGCGATCGGCGGGTAATTGGCACGGTCAAAACGTTCCGGGCCTTTCTGGCCGATTAGTACGCTCCAAACAGGATCGCTTCCATGACCGAGAAGAAGAATCGGGTAGTGCGTCGATTGAGGGCTCGCTGGAGCTTGCGCGGGCTTGGGAACTTCGGCGCCTTGCTGGAGCGATCTTGCGGATTGCTGGGCGAAGGATTGATTAATGTGGAAGCTGGCGCAGAAGAGTAACGAGCATGTCAGGCACAGTAAACGCGGAAACATACTCGGTGACTCCTCTGGGATGGCGCGCGCCAATCAAACGACAATAAGGCCACGGAAGAATACTCTGTACAAGCGACTGAGGCAATTCGGGGACATGCTTAACGAACCGACGATCCGCGCGCAGACATCGGAAAGGCCGGTAGCGAATTAAAAGCGAAAATACTTGTTGACTAGGCGAACAAAAGGCGAAATACTGAGGACGTGCTTCGAGGTGGGCTATGTCCCCTATGTCGTTCTCCTCGCCGGCGAGAGTTTTCGCTCGACGGCGCATCGCATCACCAACCACCGCATCTCTCTTTCCCGATTGCCCTGACACGCAGAGCCCAAGGAATGGGATCGCAGACCTTGCCCCGGTCGCTAGCGATCCGCACAACGGCAACCCGGGTACGCACGTGGCGGATTGCCCCCCGTCACCAGCGGTTTCGGCAGGCCCCCAAAACCTGTCAGAAACCGGTACCCGTGCTGCTGTTGTGGCGCCTGGCAACGGCGTAAATTCGCCGCTGGTAGGTATTGCCCGCCTCGCAGCAAAATCTCCTCCGGCAGAAACTCGCCGGACTTCGACGGAGCGACCGGAGTATTTTTTGTTGCCGGTCAAATCGATTCTGAACCGCTGCGATTCGCGGCGCGTGCCATTCGAATGGACCATTAATCCGTATCGCGGCTGCGAATTCGGCTGCCATTACTGCTACGCGCGGTACACCCATGAATACCTGGAACTGGACGGCGCCGAATTTGAGAAAAAGATATACGTGAAGAAGGATGCAGCGGCGCTGCTGGCGTGGGATGTGGCACGCAAATATTCGTACCAGTCCCAGGCATCCGGCGGCGAGCACCCGGACCACATTGCCATCGGAACGGCGACCGATCCGTATCAGCCGGCCGAAAAGGAATACGGCGTCACTCGAGCGTGCCTGGAGGAATTGGCAAAACGCGAGGGCCTGAGCATTTCGGTAATCACCAAGTCCAATCAAATCGTGCGCGACATTGACGTATTCAAACGCATCGCGGAGCGTTCCTCACTCTCTCTCAACGTGACCATTACGACTTTGCGGCCAAGGCTGGCGCGGCTTTTGGAGCCGCGAGCTCCGCGACCGGATTTGCGCGTTGCCGCGGTAAGGCAATTGAGCGAAGCGGGATTAGCAGTAGGAGTTTCGGCGTCGCCGCTGATTCCTGGAATAACCGACCGCGATGGAGATTTGGAAGCGGTAGCTGCAGCGGTGCGTGCTGCCGGCGCACAATGGTTTTTCTCGAATCCGTTGTTCCTGATGCCCTCTTCAGCGAAACAGTTCTTTCCCTTTGTGCGCCAGAAGTTTCCGCGGCTGGCGAAACAATACGAGGAGTGGTACGTGAAAAACGGCTACGCACCTGAGGAATACAAACGCAAAGCAGCGGAGCGCGTGGCGAAAATTCGCAAGGAGCATGGGTTTTCCACGCGACCCTGGGAGGAACGGACCAGAACAGGGGCTTGCTCGCAGATGTCGCTATCGTGGAACGGCGGAGCTGGGAAACGCGGGCTGGAGCAGATTCAGAGCTGTTCACTGAGCAAGGCCAGTTAGGATCGCAAAAAACCAACGGCACGAAACTGAAGATAGTTCTTAGGCCATGATGACTTTGTTCTGGAAACGGCGCGCCGCGATGATGAGCAAAAATGTGCCCATGGCGAAGAGTGCCAAGCCGTCAATCCATAGATGTTGAATCCCCGCTCCGCGAAGAATAATTCCGCGTGTGATGTTGATGAAATAGCTGGCCGGAACCAAATAGCTGATGACGCGAAAAAAGATGGGCATGGTCTCGCGCGGGAAGATGTAGCCGGAAAAGAAAATGCTGGGCAGGATGGTAACAAACGCAAGCTGCATGGCTTCACCCTGCGTGCCGGCTTTGCTGGAAATTAAAATGCCCAGCGAAAGCGATACGAACAGATAAGGCAATGAGAGCAAGGCGAGAAGCAGAACGCTGCCGTGGATAGGCACCTGAAAAATAAAACGCATGCAAGTAAGAATCAGGCAAAGCTCGGTAAAGCCAATGAAGAAATACGGCAGTAATTTCCCCAGCAGCAGACCAAACGGCCGCACCGGGGTCACGAAGAGCTGCTCAAGAGTGCCGCGTTCCTTTTCGCGCACGATGGCGAAGGCGGTAAGAAAAGTGGTGACGTTCAGCAGCAAGATGGCGGTCAGTCCGGGCAGCAGGAAATTTGGAGATCGCGAGTCGGGATTGAACAGTAATTTTGGGCGCATGTCCACGGCGAAGGAAGCGCGGTTAGCGAGGACGCGGCGAAGCGATTCGTCCAGGCCAATCGCAGTGGTTACGTTAATGGCCTGACCGGCGACGGACGAATCAGAGCCATCGATAAGTACCAAAACCTGCGAGCTCATGCTGTGGATCAGGCGGTCAGAATAGTCCACGGGAATTTTTATACCCACGCGAGCGCGCCCGGCGATGATGGCGTCGTTAAGATCACGGTCGTTCGTTACGTAATCGATGATATTGAAGGTGTCGGAATTTTTGAGGCGGTCGATGAGCTCGCGGCTTTCGCGCCGGCCGTCGCCGTTGAAAACCACAGTGTGAATCTGGCGGACGTTGGTATCGATGCCAAAACCAAGCACAAACATTTGAATCAGCGGTATGAACAGGGAGAAAAACAGCGTGGCGGAATCACGCCGCACGTGCAGCACTTCTTTATAAAAAACGGCGCCGAATCCGCGAAAGAGATTATTCACGGGCAGTCTCCAGTTGCGCCTGGTATTTGTAGGTAAGTTCAACAAAAACATCTTCGAGGCTTGGTGCTAGCGGGCGGATATCGTTCACGATGATGTCGTTTTTGAGTAGCTGCGCGCGAAGGTCGGAAAGGTCGTAACGGTCTTCGACCAGTGCGTGAATGGATTCACCAAAAATTGTGGCGCTGCGAATTCCGGGAATTTTCCGAACCACGCGAAGCGCGCGGGTCACTTCAGGAGTGTTGATTTCGATGCGCTTCGTGCCGGCGGGCTGCACGTCGGGAATTTTCTTTAGCTCGGCGGGAGTGCCGTCGGCAATGAGTTTGCCGTAATAGATGTAGGCCACGTGACTGCAGCGCTCGGCTTCATCCATGTAATGCGTGGTGACAAAAAAAGTGATGCCGTGGCCGGAGAGCTCGAACAGCAGATCCCATAATTCGCGACGCGCGACGGGATCAATACCCGCAGTGGGCTCATCGAGAAATAAAAGTTTAGGCTCGTGAAGCATGGCGCAACCAAGTGCCAGGCGTTGCTTCCAGCCGCCAGAGAGGCGGGCGGCGAGTCGATTCATGTACGGGCCGAGCCCGTTGAGTTGGACGATTTCGTCGATGCGCCGCTTCATGCGCGCCGGCGGCAGGCCGTAAATGCGCCCATAGAATTGCAAGTTTTCGGTGACCGTGAGGTCGTCGTACAGACTGAATTTTTGAGACATGTAGCCGATGCGCTCGCGGACGGTTTCAGCATCGCTGCGCACCTCAAGGCCCGCAACCCAGGCAGACCCTGCGCTCAGAGGGAGCAGGCCGGTAAGCATTTTGATGACCGTAGTTTTGCCGCTGCCGTTAGGACCCAGAAAGCCGAAGATTTCCCCTTTTTCGACGCGGAAGCTGACGCCGTCAACCGCGACGAAGTCGCCAAAGCGGCGAACCAGATTTTTGGCGATGATGGAAGCTTCTTCCGCGCGTTGACCGTTATTGACAGGCATAAAACTTAATTCGCAGCTTTCAACTTCACGTCAGCGGCCATGCCGCTACGCACGCCGCCGGTGGTGTCATTGACGCGAACTTTTACGCCGATTACTTCGTGCACCCGTTCACTGCGAGTCTGCACGTTACGAGGTAGAAATTCGGCTTGTTGATTAATTTGTTCCACGACGCCATTGAAAACGGTGTTGGGAAAAGAGTCGACGCGGACTTCCGCCTGCTGGCCCAGGCGCACGTGTCCAATTTCCGTTTCGGGGATATAAATGCGGATATACACCTGATCGCGCTCGAGCAGCGTGCCGATTGGCGTATTGGGCGAAATCAAATCTCCCGGGCGCACATCAAGGACTTCCACCGTTGCATCGGCGGGTGAAACAACTTGTGCTTCACGCGCGCGCGCCTGGTCGTAGTTGTAAGCGGCTTTGGCGAGGTCGATATCTTCAATGCGGCTGCCACGCTCGGATTTTTCCTGGGTTGCTAGCGCAGCGCGATAGCGCGCTTCCGCGGAGGTGATTTCTTCTAGACGGTAGCCGCGTTGAAGTTGGGCCAATTTTTGCTGCGCATTTTTTTGCTGCGCGGCCGCTACTTTCCACGCAGCTTCAGCGGCATCTCGTTGCTGGCGCGAGACCAGATCTTTTTTCGCTAAAGCGTCATAGCGCTCGAAATCATTGTGAGTGCGGACCTCTTCCGCATTGGCGCGATCGAGGTCCGATCGAGCCGCGCCAATATCCTCGATGCGATAGCCGTTCTTGCGTTGCTCGTATTCGGCCTTGGCCTCGGCGGTGGCGGCGCGCGCCTGGGCGATATCTTCAAGACGTGAACCGGTCCGGGCTTTTTCAAACGTCGCCCGTGACTGCCCGAGTGCCGCTTGCAGTTCCTTGTCATCAAACGTAACCAAAACCTGGCCGGCTTTTACGGAATCGCCCTCGCGGACGAGGACCTTGTCGATCCGTCCGCCGATTTTGGAGCCTACGCGGATATAGCGCGCTTCCACCGTGCCGGACCCTTGCAAGGTGGGATCGTTGCGCCGGTGAAACCACCGCGCCGACACGACCGCAGCGGTGACCAGCACCATCAGCACAATTAAAATCGCGCTGTTTTTACGACTCATGTTGCACCTCTTGCTGCGCTAGAGGCGCCAGACCGTTGCGCGGTGACAAGCCCTGCCAAAGAACGTCGAGGGCGGTGCGTATGCGGATGGCCAGCGAATCGTCTCCATATAAGGACCAAACCAGGAGCGTGCCAAAAACTGTTTGGCGAAAGACGTGAGCAATGTCGCCGGCAGGCAGATCGTTGCGCAGCTCGCCGCGCTCCTGGCCGATTTGTACAAACTCAGTGAGCAATTTATGCCCCCGAGCCTGGTTAATGCGCATACCTTCACGCACCGGAGTGCTCGACAAATTGGCTAGGAGCATTGCGCGCACGATGGAAGGATTCCGGCCAGGCTCTTCGGTCATGCGCACAGCAAGAGTGCGAAGGAATTGCGGGACCGGCTCGTGGGTGCTGCGAAGGTTTTCAATGATGGCTTGCAGCTTGGCGAGCTGCATTTCCGCGAACGCCAGTAGGATGTGGTCTTTGCTGGGGAAGTAATTGAAAAACGTGCCTTTGCCAACGTCAGCGGCATTAGTGATGTCTTCTACGGTAGTGTCCGCGAAGCCGTGCTGCGCGAAGAGATCGAGCGCCGCCCGAAACAGGCGTTCACGGATTTGCAAGGAGCGCCTCTGGCGGCGGTCCGGAGAAACTGTGGTCAAGGAGGGCTTCATGTGACCTATAACCATATATGACTATAGGTCATATTAGACCATAAATCAAACATCCTGTGGCAGAAACGTCCCATCGTTAATACGCAAAAACGAAACACCCAAGCCGTTGCCGACTCGGGCGTTCACTTGGTTCATCGGCTCTTTTCCAGAGTCAGACAGCTCCGTTAGCGCAAACTACTTCTTGTCATCGCGCAAGGATCGCGGATCCGAGGCGTTTTTCGGGCTGCGGCGGTTGAGATAGGAAATCATACGCTGCGCCGCTTTAGGCACTTTTACCTTGTTACCAAAGATGATGTCTTCAGCGTCGATCTGTTTGGCATAGATGCGCGCGTTAGCGTCGTTATCAGGCCGCACGCTTGCGCCTGCCAATGAAACTCCGGCAAAGAGCCCGCGCGAACGTGAGTAGCTGAGAACTTCGGCACGCAGAGCCGCGTCCGTGGAAGCTTCGGCGGTGCGTCCCTTGGGGCCCGCGGCAACGGAGGCGTCCGCACCCAGCTTTACTTTGTTCTTGAGCATGGAGTGCGCGCCGCGAGGATTCATCACCAGCAATACGAAATCCGTCGCTTGTCCGCCGATCTGAAAACCGACGCTGCCACCCTCCAAAATCATCATGGATGGGGGACTCCAGGGGCCGCTGGAATTCTCGCCAGTGCGGCAAGTCATGGCACCCCGGCCATAGCTACCGCCGACAACAAAGGCCGCTTTAAGCACGGATGGAAAAACGATGATGCACTCGGCCTTGTCGATCAGGTCTTGCGGGATGTCTTCGGGAATATCCATGATTTCCCGCAAGACGGTGCCGCAATTCTGAAGGCGTTGCTCTTCTTTTGAACTTGCACTGGCCGGGGGTAGTGCGAGCGCGGCCAGGGCCAGCAACGAAAGCATTCGCTTCATATTCAATTCACCTCGTTTTCGATTTTTAACGCAATAGTTGGAAAAGCGGTTAACGTGGACGCGACCGGCGGACTTGCGTTCTCAGACCCAAACGCGCATCGCCAGTGGTAAGCGAACGCTCTGAAGGGAGTGATCCGCGGCGCTTCGACTATACTTTTGTTGACCGTAATTTACCAGCAGGGAGCGGAATGAATATCTGGCGAGCGAGTTTGAAATACGCTGCGGCGATATGGGTAGTTGTGTTTTGTGGTTTGTTTTTAGATGCGTCCGCATCGCTGGCGCAAAAGAAAAAAATCCGTCACGGCGGAAGCACTGCGACCGCGACGTCGCGCTTCGCGAAGAGGGTAGACACACTCGTGGGAGCCGCGCCTGCCAGTAAAGGCGAGTGGGGCTTGTTGATTGCCGATGCAGAAACGGGCGAAACGCTGTACGAGCAGAATGCAGCGAAGTATTTTGTGCCGGCATCGAATATGAAGCTGTTTACCACGGCGCTGGCGCTGGACAAACTTGGCCCGGAGTTCCGGTTTCATACCACACTGGAAAGTACGGGAGTTATTACGCCAGAGGGCGAGTTGAGCGCCGACCTGGTACTGGTGGGCCGGGGCGATCCCAATCTTTCGAATCGCAAATTCCCATTTAATTTGAAAGAAGAATTCGATGGGCCGCCGGAAAGAGCTCTGGCCGAGCTTGCCGACGCTTTGGCGGCGAAGGGCATAAAGAAAATGTCCGGCGACGTGATCGGAGATGACAGCTACTTTCCTAGGCAGCGCTATCCCAATGGCTGGGAAATTGACGACATGGTGTGGGAATACGGCGCGTCGATTTCGGCGCTGGTGGTGAGCGATAACACCGCGATGGTGACGCTCACGCCGGGACAAACTGCAGGAGAAGCCGTGCAAGTCGTGGTGGCTCCGCGCACTCAGGATTTTGCAGTGGATAACCAGGTTTTGACCAGCGCGGCCAACGTAAAACCTGATTTGACCTTGACCCGCGAGCCTGGTGCGCACTTGGTTGTGGTACGGGGAACGTTGCCGGCAAAAAGCGCTCCGCGAAAATTGGTGCTCGCGATTGAGGAACCCGCTCTGCATGCGGCTACATTATTAAAGGCACTACTGGAGCAACGAGGGGTCGAAGTTGACGGCGGATTGCGAGCGCGACACGAAGCGATTACCGCAGAGGGGGTCACGCCGACGGTTCTCGCGGAACATGTATCGATACCTTTGAGCGATTCCGTGAAGCTGGTGAACAAGATTAGTCAGAATTTGCATACCGAAGCGTTATTGCGTACGGCCATGCGGCAAAAAGGTACTTGGAATTCTTTCGATGACGTGTCGAAATTTGCGGCGGACTTTTATGCCCAGGTGGGAATTGCTCCGGAAGACATAATTCAGACGGACGGGTCAGGATTATCGCGGCACGACATGGTCACTCCGCGAGCCATGCTTACCTTGTTACGCTACGCGCAAACGCGACCGTGGTTTGAGAGCTTTTTTGCGTCGCTGCCGGTGGCCGGAGTGGACGGGACGCTCGAAGAGCGCATGAAGAACACACCTGCCGCGGGCAGGGTGCATGCCAAGACCGGATCGGTGGAGCACGTGAGGGCCATGTCGGGATTCGCAGACACGGCCGGCGGGCGCAGATTGGTGTTTTCTTTTATGAGCAACAACGAATACGGAAAAAATCATGAGACCACGGAGGCGATGAACGGATTGTGCCTGGCAATGATTGAAGAATTTAATGCTGTGCCCGCCAAACGCTCCCGCGAACACAAGCAGCCACAATAAGCAGCAGGAAAAATGAAAAAGGAAATGATTGTCAGCGTGTTTGGTAGCTCGCGGCCGCGCGAAAATGATTTGGAATATATTGAGGCTCGCGAGCTGGGCCGCGCTCTGGCGCAAAAAGGTTTTGCGATATGCACAGGCGCGTATGGCGGAACAATGGAAGCGGTATCCCGCGGCGCGAAAGAAGCTGGCGGCAAGACCTACGGGGTGACCACGGAATTTTTTCGGGCCGCGAAAGCCAATCAATGGGTAGACGTGGAAGTACGCGTGAAAACCTGGCAGGAAAGATTGTTTGAGATTATTCGCTTAGCGGATGGATTTGTAGCTTGCAAAGGCGGCACAGGCACTTTGGCGGAATTGGCGGTGACTTGGGAAATGATGAACAAGTCGGTGATGCCGGCTAAACCGTTCGTGGCGCTCGGGGAATTTTGGACGCCGATTTTGCGGTGTGTGCGGGAAGTGGAAGTGGGGCAGGAAAATCCTTGGGCTGAAGTGCAGGCGCAGATTTTGAGAACTGTGGCAACGCCGGAAGAGGCCGCAGAGTTTTTGTGGAATAGTCTAAAAACGGAAATGTAGGAGAAATGTCGCGGACCGCGCTGGATGTATTGGAATTCGACAAGCTACTGGAATTGCTGCGGCAGAGAACGACTTGTGCGCCGGGTCGACGGTTTGTAGCTGGCTTGCAGCCTGGGATGGATCGTGCTGCGATTACCGTAGCCTTTGCGTTGATTCGCGAAGCACGGGAATGGCTGCGCGGCGCCCGAGAGTTGGGATTTGGTGGGCTCGCCGATCCCCAAAGCTGGCTCGAGCGCATTGAAGGGCCAGGAATGATCCTGGAGGCCCGCGAATTTTTGGATGCGGCGACTTTGCTGGAGACCGCCGGTTGGTTGCGCCAGCAGTTCCGTGAAGAAGAGGCTAAATTTCCGTTATTGGCGGCGCGTGCTGCCGCGTTGAGTGAGTTCAAAGATTTGTTAGCGGTCATTCGCAGGAGCCTACTGCCGAATGGCGAGATCAGCGACGACGCTTCACCGGCCTTGCGCAGGATACGCGCAAGCATTAACCAGACACGCGACGCCCTCCAGAAAACACTGAAACATATTCTGCGCACCAAGAATGCCGAGGCCGGCGAAGACTACGTCACCTTGCGCAACGACCGCTTCGTCATTCCCTTGCGCGCGGAGAATCGCCGCAGCGTACCGGGGGTGGTTCACGGTGCGAGCGCCACGGGTCAGACGATTTTCCTGGAGCCGCTGGAGACGGTCGAGACCAATAACCAGCTGGTGCAACTGCGCGAGGATGAGGCTGCGGAGATTTTTCGGATACTGCGCGAACTTACGGAAAGACTGCAACGAGTACGAGAGCCTTTAGTGCTGGCGTCGGAAACCATCGCGGAATTGGACAGCATGTTTGCGCGCGCACGTTTTGCTCAGGAGTTTGATGCTGCAATACCGGAATTTTCGGAGGCTAGCGGACTGCGGCTGGAGGCAGCGCGCCATCCGGTACTGGAAAACAAACTGCGCAAGGAAGGCCGCGCGGTGGTGCCCATGACCTTGGCGCTCGGCGGCGAAGAGCGCGTGCTGGTCATCAGCGGGCCGAACACCGGCGGGAAAACGGTGGCGCTGAAAACTACCGGCATCGCGGCGCTGTCCGCACAATCTGGGATTCCGGTGGCGGCGCAACGTGCGGTGCTTCCATTTTTTGACCGCGTGCTGGTAGACATTGGAGACGAACAGTCCATTGCCGCCGATCTTTCCACTTTTTCCGCGCACATGTTGAATCTGAAAGCGATGTTGGAAGCAGCCACGCCCGGGTCATTAGTGTTAGTCGATGAAATGGGAACGGGCACTGCGCCGGAGGAAGGAGCGGCGCTGGCGGTGGCGCTGCTCGATGAATTTCGCGCAAAAAATTGCATTGTGCTGGCCACCACGCACCATGACCGCCTGAAAACGTACGCGTCAACAACGCCTGGAGTGCTGAACGCTGCCGTGGAATTTGACGATGTAAATCTTCGACCTACCTACCGGCTGATGGTCGGCGTGCCGGGCGGGTCCAGCGGAATCGCGATTGCGCGAAGATTGGGAATTGCCGAACCAATCATCACGCGAGCGCGCGCCCTCATGGCGCCGGAAGCGCTCGAAGCCGCTGCCTTGATTGCCTATCTGCATCGCAGCCGCGATGAACTGGACCGCATGCAGCAGCAGATGACCGCGGAGCGGCATGCGCTGGAGGAAGAGCGTAAGAAATTACGCGATGAGTGGGTGGGGCGGCAGCAAAGCCGCATCCGGGATTTGGAAGAAAAATTCGCGGAAATGCAAAAGCGCTTCGACGAAAATGTTGCGAGCGTCGTTGAAGCGGTAAAGGAAAGAGAGTTGCGTGGCTCAGTTGAAAAGTTCGCGCGACGCAAAGCGCAGGATGTGCGCGGCGAAGCGCGCGAAGAGCTGAATGCGGCGGTAGTGCAGACCATTTCAGAGTCGCAACCGGATCTCGGTGCGCCAGCGGCTGGAAAAGAAAGCGTTACTGCGGCGCAATTGCAGCCGGGCGCGAGGATCCACGTACGCGGATTTAGCAAGCCGGTGGTGTTGCGGCGCATTGATGGCTCCTCGGCGGAAATTGAAGCGGGGCCGTTGCGCATGAAAGTGGGGCTCGAGGAGATCACTGGCGTAGAAGGCCCGAGCGTTGCGGGCAGCGCGCGAGCCCCAAAGGGCAGTGTTACCGTGCGCGCGCAAGCTAGCGATCTGGGAACTGGCAGCGAAATTAATTTGATCGGCTGCACCGTGGAGGAAGCCACCGAACGCGTGGACAAATTTCTGGACGAAGCAGCGCTGGCAAATCGCTCGCGCGTGCGAATTATTCACGGTCATGGCACCGGCGCATTGCGCAAAGGGCTGGCCCAATTTCTTTCGAAGCATCCCTTGGTGGATAGCCAATCGTTTGAAACCGAAGAACGCGGCGGCAAGGCCGTCACCGTCGTGGAGTTGCGGGCATAAATGCCGGAAGCGGGATCATTCGCGGAGCGCGTGAAGCAGCAGGCGGACATTGTCCGGGTCATTGGCGAATACGTGCGCCTAAAAAAGAGCGGGCAAAATTTTACCGGGCTGTGTCCTTTCCATGCTGAGAAATCGCCGTCCTTTGCGGTGCATCCCGTAAAGCAGATTTACCATTGCTTTGGCTGCGGGGTAGGCGGAGACGTTTTCAAATTTGTCATGGAGATGGATAAGGTTGCGTTTCCGGAAGCGATACGCGTCGTAGCGGAAAAATGCGGAATTGCCATTCCGCGCCCGAAGGCCAGCTCGCCTGAAGAGCGCAAGGAAAATCAGCAGCGCACTTTGCTGGTGGAAATGCATCGCGAAGCGCAAACATTTTTCGTCCAACAACTTGGCGGAACGCTGGAAGGAAAAGCGGCGCGCGCGTACCTCGAGGATCGCGGCCTGGATAAAGATGCCATCGCGCGCTTTGGCATTGGCTATGCCCCGAGCGGCGGCGACGCACTGCTGCGATTTCTGAAGTCGAAATATAAAGAGCCGTTACTGATTGAATCGGGCCTAGTATCCCGGGACCAAAGCGGCGGCGCCAGAATGTACGACCGCTTCCGCAGGAGAATCACGTTCCCGATCGCCAATGAATCAGGGAAAATTGTGGCCTTTGGATGCCGTGCGTTGGGCGATGACCAGCCGAAATATTTGAACTCGCCGGAAACTCCGATTTATTCGAAGAGCAACGTTTTATATCACCTGGATCGCGCCAAGGAAGCCTTGCGGCGAGCGGACTTCGCGGTGCTGGTGGAAGGCTACATGGATGCTATCGCCGTGGCGCGTGCAGGCATCAGTAATGTAGTGGCCAGTTGCGGCACGAGTTTGGCGGAGCCGCAGATCAAACTTCTGTCGCGATTCACCAAGCGCGTGATCATGAACTACGATCCCGACACCGCGGGCCAACTTGCCACGGAGCGCTCCATTTCTTTACTGCTCGAAAACGATTTCGAGGTGCGCGTGCTGGCACTTCCGGCAATGAATCTAACCGCCGGCGATGGCACCAAGTATTCGAAAAACGCCGATCCGGATCTTTATATCCGGGAAATGGGCGTCGAGGCCTACACCAAATTATTAAAGGAGGCGCCGCCGTATGTGGACTATTTGATCGGCCGCGCGCGGCACATGGACCTTTCGACGGGCGAAGGGAAATTACGCGCGGTGAATTTTCTTTTGCCGTACGTGCAGAAAATTCCGAACCGCTTGTTGCGGTCCGAATGGGCCACACGCATCGCGCAGCAACTGCGGCTCGAAGAACCGGTGTTGCGAGCGGCCTTGAGCAAAGCCGCTGCGGAGCGACGCAGCGGGTTAAAAGTGGCGCCGGAGCTGGTAGGACGCGCGGCCAAGCCGGTCGAGAGGCGATTGATCCGCATGCTGGCGGAAGCCGACAGTTTTCGGCGTGAGCTGGCAGGGAGGTTAAGCGATGCGGGCTTGTGCGCGGGCCTTGAAACAGAAAAAGTGTTTGCCGCGTTAATCACGGCAAATCTGGCGGGCGGCACGATAGAAGCAACGGAGATTGCCGCGAGCTTGGAGGAGCGCGACCGGCGCATGCTGTTCGAGATACTCTTCGAAGAATCCAGCGAGTTCACCTGGGAAGAAGCGGAAAGCTGCATCGAATCACTACAAAACCGCCAAACGGAGAGAGCTTTAGCGGAAGTTCAGCGGGGCATTGAGGCCAATCCCGCCCCTGCAGAGATGCGCAGCTTACTCGAGAAAAAGCAGGAACTGATGCGGCGCCTGGCTGCTGGGCGGTGACCAATTGAGGGCTTGCCGGCAAAATTCCTATTACGTCGTAAGGACTTAGAGATATTCTATGATTTCCAACGATTAATAGATTGACGGGGCTAGAGTTAAATGTGTAGCGTAGTGGGGCTTCGCGCGTAACTGTTTTGCTCTTAACTGCATCTTATAGATGTATTTACAGGCGGTAGCGAATTTCAGCGTGCGGGATAGTGGGCAAACGCACACGATTTTAGCGGCAAGCAAGNGTTGCGGCGCGGTGGCATTCACGAACAATTCGATTGAAATTCAGGGGCGTGCGCCGGAGCTTGCGTCAAGCTCTACCTCGCAGATTTTACAAAGAAATTACAAAATTTTGGTTTCCGATACCGCGGGAGGTAATTCGTGGCTGTAGCAGGTCTTGAAGAAAAATATGATGCGGTACGCCAGCTCATTGCAGTAGGCAAAGAGCGCGGGTACTTGCTGTACGACGAAGTGAACGATTCGCTCCCGGCCGAAGTGCATTCTTCGGAAGAGATTGATGATCTTCTGACGACGTTCGAGCGCAATGGCATCGAAATTTACGAAGATGCGGCGTCCGCCAAAGCAGCACGCGCCGTGGAAGTGTCCGCTGAACCTGGAGCTGACCACGATGTCGTGGTGGTGGAGAAAGAAGGAGGCCACAGCGAAGACGGTGACCTCGATCTAACTCCGGGCTCGCTCGAAAAGACCAACGATCCGGTGCGCATGTACCTGCGCGAGATGGGTACCGTGCCGCTGTTGACGCGCGAAGGCGAAGTAACCATCGCCAAGCGTATTGAGCGCGGGCAACTGGTGGTCATGAAGTCGATCACCCGTTCGCCGATTGTGATTAAGGAATTGATCGCGGTCGGAGAGGATCTGCGCAAGGGTGCGCGATCCATCAAAGAAATCGTCGTGTTTGACGACGAAGAGCTGACTGAAGAGAAGATTGCCAATAAAACCAAACAGACCCTGAAGTACATCGACAAGATTGCCAAGTTGTATGAACAGGCGTTNAAGCAAGCGGTGAGGCTTGACAACACCGCGAAGTCCAAAAAGAAACCATATATTCGCGCCAAGTGGGAAGTGGCACGCACGCGCGTGGAAATTTCCGTGGCCATCCGCGCCATCGTTTTTAATCCCTTTGAAAAGAAGCGGCTGATCGACAAGATGCGCGGCACCGTTGAGCGGCTGCAGTCGCTGGAGCGTGAGGCTGGCCGGCTGGAGCGGCGCGCGGATGTCGCGAAAGGCGATGTCGCTTTTGAAGCCCGTAAGGAATTGCGCAACCGGCGCGGTGAGCTGAAGGACATTGAAGAGGCCAGCGAAGTTGGGCTGACGGAATTAAAGCGCACTCTTACCTTCATTCATCGCGGTGAAGCGGAAGCCGACCAGGCCAAAAAAGAATTGATTGAAGCCAACCTTCGCTTGGTTGTCTCCATTGCGAAAAAATATACCAACCGCGGTCTGCAATTTCTCGACCTGATTCAGGAAGGCAACATCGGGTTGATGAAAGCCGTGGACAAGTTTGAGTGGCGCCGCGGGTACAAGTTCTCGACCTACGCGACGTGGTGGATCCGCCAAGCTATTACGCGCGCCATCGCCGACCAGGCCCGCACCATCCGCATCCCGGTGCACATGATCGAAACGATCAACAAACTGGTGCGCACCAGCCGGCAATTGGTGCAGGAACTCGGACGCGAGCCAACCAGCGAAGAAATCGCCAAGCGCATGGACATTCCGGTTTCCAAGGTGCGCAAGATTCTGAAGATTGCGCAGGAGCCCATTTCGCTGGAGACCCCCATCGGAGAAGAAGAGGATTCGCATCTCGGCGACTTCATCGAAGACAAGGCGGTAGTTTCTCCTTCGGATGCGGTCATCAACTTGAATTTGAAGGAACAGACCTCTTCCGTGTTGAAGACGCTGACGCCTCGCGAAGAGAAAGTCATCAAGATGCGCTTTGGGCTGGACGATGGCAGTGAGCACACCCTTGAGGAAGTTGGACAATCCTTCGCCGTCACGCGCGAACGCATTCGCCAGATCGAGGCTAAGGCGTTGCGCAAGTTGCGGCACCCTTCGCGTTCGCGGAAGCTGCGAGCGTTTTTGGAAGGGCCTTCGAGGGATTATCTATAGAAGCAGTGAATTGAATCGCATGAAATGAAACGCCTCCGAATATCGGAGGCGTTTTTTTCTGGAGCGCCCCAAATTAACGACACACGAAATCATTCGGCGTGGCCGCCGGCGCGTACTTCTTCTGAGGTCAGGCCGTAGAGTGGCGGCGTTGGCACTCCCAGCAAGCCGAGATACAGATAAATTTGGCCGCGGTGATGCACTTCGTGTTCGACCATGGCCCGCAGCCATTTCGCGGTTTGAATTTCAACAGCGCCTGGCGTTCTGCATTTGCGCTTTAAATCTTCATCCGACAGCTTGGCAAAAATCGCCAGGGATTCGGCGTGCAGGTGCTTCATCAGTTTGATCACGCTGTCGTAGTCCGCTGCTAATTCAGTTCCGTGGCTGGTGTAACGGCTGTCGTGATTCTGCACATTTTCCGCGAACATATAGCGCTCGGTGACGGCGATGTGGCGCAAAAGATCGCCAAGAGTAAACTTGCCTGGAGCATACGTCCAATCAATTTTGTCCGGCGGAATGCAGCGGGCGACGCGCATGGTGCGTTCGCGGACACTGTCGAAATATTTTAGGAACGGGCTGATGGTGGTGATTTCCATGGTGACCTCAGCGAANTTACTGCCGCAAGTCTAACCGCTAAATCTCTAAGATTCCGCGGCAACCCTNAGCAGGTGCCGCGCGTGAAAAGCCGTAAGTGTAGCCCCCGCGTAAAGCAACGCCAGCAAAGTGTAGCCTGCGATGANGCCTGCTCTTTCCGCGATCCATCCGAGCGCCACGCACATCGCCAGCTGTACCGCGGTGGTTACAATGGCCATGGCGGATTGCGTGCGCCCCATAAAATGGCGCGGAACGATGGACATTAGTGCGGACTGCGCCACGACGCCACCCAGCGCCCGGCAAAATCCGAACAAGCCTTGCAATAGTGACGCGGCCAAAAGAAAGGCAATGAATGGTGCGGCCATGTGCCCGAGCGCGAGTCCGGCAAACGCCGCGACGTAAAGCGCGAGCCGCACTTCTTCGCGCAATTGCGTGGCGATCAATCCGCCAATGATCGCGCCAGCCGCCCATCCGGATTCGAGATAGCCCAGGCCGCGGGCGCCGGCGTGAAGAACGTCGCTGGTGAGCGCCACGAGGACCACGTTGGCGCTGACCACTCCGGCCATCAGGATGGAGTGCGTGATTCCCAGGGCGCGGACCAGCGGCTGTTGCTTGAGGTACTGAAAACCTTCGCGGAGGTCAGCGTACATGGCGAGAGAAATTCCGGCCTCGGCCACTTCCGGATTTTCGCCCGTCGAAAGCGCTTCGGCGGTCAGTTCGGTAGCCTCGGAATATTCGCGATATTTTTGATGCTCGCGTGGCGAAACATAGCCGCGCCGAACTTTGTACAAACAATATGCGGAAACAAAGTAAGTCAAGCCATCGATCGCCAGGATTCCGGCGATGCCCGCGCGGTCGTAAGTAAAACCGACGAAGGCTCCCGCGATGAGCAGGCCGCTCTGCACGCCGATCAGCACAGCAGCGTTGGCGGCGGTGAATTGGCTCGGCGGTATAACTTCCTGCACCAGGGCATTGACGGTGGCCCAATACATGGCGGAGGCCACGCCGGTAACCAGGGTCATTCCGTAGAGATGCCAAAGCGCGAGATGGCCATGCCAGGCGATGTATGCTGTCGCCAGTACCGTGATGCCACGCGCGAGATCGAGGGCTACGCCAAGGTAACGGCGGTCGAAGCGATCAATCAGAACGCCGCCGATGAATGGGATGAACAAGCCTGGCAAAGTCACGACGATCACCTGCAGGCTGACTTTAACCGTGGAATGCGTGGTGGCCATAATGAACCAGCTCACGCCGGCAAAATTCATGCCACCGCCGAAAAGCGAAATAAACATGGCGGTAAAGAAGTAACGGAAGCCCCGCTGGGCCCAGATCAGCGTCCAATCGATGCGGTTTGTAACGGCGGTAGCCATGGAATTAATTAGTTTACTATTGCGGCGATGTGACAGCAGCAAAGGTGGGCGTCACATTTCCGGGCTTGAATTTGAAATATTGATCGTCGACCATTCTCGGGGTTCAAAAGGAGGTCTATGGGAAGCGCAGTGAAGTCCCGGGTCCGCTTTGGCAAGCAGGAATCAGAGGGCAAAGCGCTGTTGGAGACTAGCGAAATAATTTTTCGCGGTGATTTTCGATTGAAGATTCCGTTCGCGACAATTCAAACCGTAAAAGTTATGGGCGATGATTTAGAGGTAGGCACCGCCGAAGGAGTGGCGATATTTGAATTAGGTGCGGCTACCGCGGCGAAATGGCGCGAAAAGATTCTGCATCCAAAAACCAGAATCGAAAAACTTGGCATTAAGTCTGGCACAAAAGTTTCGTTGATCGGGTTTGAAAATCAGGATGACGAATTTGAGAAGGAGATACAAAGCACAAAAGCGGTGGTGACCCCTACAAACCAAGCACCGCCGAAGGATTGCGATTCTATTTTTTTGAGAATCGATACGAATAAGCAACTTACGCTGATTGCAAAAATCGCCAGAGGGATGCTCGGCGCCGTGGTGCTGTGGATTATTTATCCGAAAGGAAAGCAGCATATTACCGAGGCTGACGTTCTGTCCGCGGGGCGTAAGGCGGGGCTAACGGATATAAAGGTTGTGGGCTTTTCGGCCACGCACACGGCGCTAAAATTTGTTATCCCGGTGAACAAACGCTAGCCCCATTGCATATCAATCAAGCAGTCTAAATAATCAAAATAGTGGAAATGATGCGGCGTTTTTGTGTTCCGCGATTGGATTTTCGTGTCTATGATGGCGCGAGGGTGGAAGAGTTTCAAAGTATGAGTGAATTGCTCGATGTTCGCGGCCTTACTGTGGATTTGCCCACCGCGCGAGGTTGGGTGCGCCCCGTGAACGAAGTGTCTTTGCGCATTGGCGCCGGCGAATCGCTAGGTCTTGTTGGAGAATCGGGCAGCGGCAAGACCATGACGGCGCTGTCGTTGATGGGATTGTTGCCGCCGGGGGCGCGAGTAAACGGCGAGGCCATGCTGGCGCCCGCCAATGCGGCACCGCAAAATCTGGCGTTATTAGACGAGGCCAGCTGGCAGCGGCTGCGCGGCCTGGACGTAGCGATGATTTTTCAGGAGCCCATGACGTCGCTGAACCCCGTGATGCGTGTGGGACAGCAAATCGCCGAAGCGATTGCCGCGCATTTTCCAGACACAAATAAAGGGCGGATTGATTATTGGGTCCTCGAAGCGCTGCGGCTTGCGGCTGTGCCGGAGCCGTCGGTTCGCGCCGGGCAATTTCCGCACCAGCTATCAGGCGGCTTGCGCCAAAGAGTGATGATCGCGATGGCCATCGCCGCGGGGGTGAGCGATTCCGAAGAGGAACCGACACCGCTGGAATTTCGCAAGCCCGGTACGCCGCTGAATAAGCCGCGACTGTTGATCGCGGACGAGCCTACCACCGCGCTGGATGTAACCGTACAAAAGCAAATTCTCGAATTGCTGGACGGGCTGCGGCGCAGGCTTGGCTTGGGCTTGCTATTTATCACTCACGACTTGGGAGTGGTGGCGCGAGTGGCCGATCGCGTGGCAGTGATGTACGCCGGCCGCATCGTGGAACAAGGCCGAGTCGGCGATGTGCTTCGTACGCCGCGGCACCCCTACACGCAAGGGCTGATCGCCGCATCGCCGACGCTTGAACGAGGACGGCTTTCGCCCATTCCTGGAATTGTTCCGCAACTTACCGAGCTTCCGCCGGGATGTTCCTTCGAACCGCGTTGCCCGGTGCGGCTGCCGGAATGCCGGTTGGCTGTGCCGGAGTTGCGCGATGCCGGACACAACCATGCAGCACGATGCGTTCTGGTCGCAAAGGAAGGCACTGCAGCAATGAGTATTAAAGGCTGACTGGAGATTTCCATTTCTAGCTTTCTATCTGTGCGCGACCTGTCGAAACGTTATAGCCGCGGCGGCGGCCCATTCAAACGCGCTTCCGAGCACGAGCAGTTTGTTGCCGTGGATCACGTCAGCTTCGTGGTTACCCAGGGCGAAACGTTTGCAGTAGTGGGCGAAAGCGGGTGCGGCAAGACCACACTGGCGCGCATGCTCTTGCGATTAATAGAGCCCGACAGCGGACAGATCGTCTTTGCAGGACGCGATCTGCTTGCCCTCACCGGTGCGGAACTACGAGCGCAACGCCGCGAGATGCAGATGATCTTTCAAGATCCGTTTGCTTCGCTTGATCCACGCATGCGTGTCGGAGAAATAGTCGGCGAACCTCTGGCCATCCATGAGCCTAAGCTTTCCAAAGCCGAGCGGACTTCGCGGACGTTAGCAATTCTGGAGCGAGTGGGACTTCGCTCGGACGCGCTGCGCCGCTATCCTCACGAGTTTTCAGGCGGCCAACGGCAAAGAATCGGAATTGCGCGCACGCTGATTCTGCGACCCAAGTTAATTGTCGCGGACGAGCCGGTTTCTGCGCTGGACGTTTCCGTAGGGGCGCAGGTGTTGCTGCTCTTACGAGAATTACAGTCGGAATTTAACCTTACCTATGTTTTCATATCGCACAGCTTGCCAGTCGTGGCGCAGCTCGCAACGCGCATCGCGGTGATGCGTGGCGGGAAATTCGTCGAGGTGGGCGAAGCTGAACAGGTGCTGCATCAGCCGGCACACGAGTATACGCGCGAACTGCTGTCCGCGGTCCCGGCGCTCCCCGTAGGATAAATTTGTCATCCGCCTGGTAAGTTAT
>JGI12053J15887_10000215_pt1 | contig 21306 bp, 19 predicted proteins | sample MedBloCAOM1_O3_FD_15887 | JGI IMG/M metagenome (IMG submission 15887)
TAGTGAACTTTTCATGGCTCCAGGTGCCTTTTTCTGCAGCTCAGTCGTCATGCTTGTGGCCTTAACAAATGAGCCACAATGTGTGGGGTAATCCTTTACACCTTTGCCGCTTCGTGCTAATTTTTTATTCCGTACCGCCATCCACGCGCCAGCGCTGGCGGCTAGGGTTCTCATCGAGATCCAGCCAACGTTTTTGTCGCCACACAAGCCTTCCTCCCCGGGAACAGTAGACTCGTCTCTTATCGCACTTTTGCAGCCGCCGTGGGCTGCAACTGACTGAAACGGCGGCTTGTTGGCTAAAATTTTGTAGGCGGCTAGAGACATAAAGAGGAAACCTTGCTTAAGCTTCGGAAAGTCGAAATCGTCGGCTTCAAATCGTTCTGTGAACGCACCATTGTGACGTTCAGCGGTTCAGGCACAACTTGCATCGTCGGCCCTAACGGGTGCGGCAAGTCGAATGTGGTGGACGCCATTTCCTGGGTGCTCGGTGAACAAAGTCACAAATCCCTGCGCGCCGAGCGCATGGCCGACTGCATCTTCAACGGCACCGTCAAACGCCCTCCACTGGGACTCGCCGAAGTCACCATCACCATGGAAGACCCCGAACTCGCTGAAGCCGCGCGATTCGTACTGGAAACCGCTGACATACAATCGCAGGCGGCTGCGACGCCCGCTGAAAATAGCGATGCCGGTGAGCCTTCCTATAACGCTGACGGCCACGATGCGGCGCTCCCGCCAGACGATCCAAATTACAACACCGAAATTCACTCGCTCGTCCCCGCGCAGTCCCCTGAACGATCGGAAGGCACGCCAAACGACAAAATAGAAACCCCGGCTATGCCGGAAGACCGCTCCAAACGCCGCAAAAAAGGTGCGGATAAACCAGTGTTAGCAACCAGGCCGGGTGAAGTGGTCATCAGCCGCAGGCTTTACCGTTCTGGCCAGAGCGAATATCTAATCAACGGCCGCACCGGACGTCTCCGCGACATCCAGGAGATGTTTATGGGCGTGGGCCTCGGTCCGGATTCCTACGCCATCATCGAACAAGGCCGCATCGGCCTGATCCTCTCCACCAAACCGATGGAGCGCCGCGCCATCATTGAAGAAGCCGCCGGCGTAACCAAATTCAAAACAAAAAAACGACTCGCGGAAGCCAAGCTTGAATCTTCCAACCTCAATCTCTCGCGCGTGAACGACATCGTCGTGGAAGTGGAAAAGCAACTTGGCTCGCTGAAGCGCCAAGCCTCCAAGGCGCGCCGCTACTCCGAAATTCGCGATCAGATGCGTGGCATCGTGCGCCAGATGCTCGCGGGCAAAGCTCGCGAACTGGATCAGGAAGCCGATCGCCTCGCCGCGCAACTCGGCGAGATGACCTCGGCCGAAACTCAACACGCCAGCAACATAAAACAACAGGAAGACGATCACGATCGCCTGAACCAACGCATTTACGCTCTGGACGCGGAAATCCGCCAGAATCAAAATATTTTGAACCTGACGGCACTGGAGGTCGACCGCGGCGAAAATAAAATCAATTTCAACCGTCAGCGCTCGGAAGAACTCTCTCTGCGGCATACCCAGGTTTCGAGCGAACTGAGCCAGGCGGCTGCGCAAGCCGCCGAGTGCGAACGCCGCAGCTCCGCGCAAATCCAGGCGGTCACGCAATTGAGAGAAGAATCGGGCACTTTGACGGCACGCGTCGAAAATCTCGCGGGTCGCGCGCACTCTCGCGCCGCGCTGATTTCCGAATCCGAAGAGCGTATTGAAGCTTTGCGGCGCTCCGAACTCGAAGCTGGCGAAAGCCTGCTGCGTTTGCACGGCGAACAGAAGCAGGCTGAAGAAGCCCTCGTTCATCAAGCTCAAGCGCTGTACAAACTCGAATCCAACGAACACGAATTGCTGGAGTCCTCCATCAAGGTCCGCGACGACGCCGACAGCGCGGCGCACGAATTCGAAGCCGCCAGCGGTCAACTGAGCGCGCTGAAGCAGAAGGCCGCGGACTGGCAGGCCAACATTCACGAATTGCGCCAGGAACAGGAAACGATCAAGCAGCAAGTCGATGCCCTGCGCGATTCCCTGTCCGGCGTGCGTGCTCGCCACTCTACTCTCACGCAAATTCTGAACGACCGCTCCTATACCGCCGATGCGGTGCAGAAACTTTTCGCCGCCAATGAGCGCGGCGGCGGGCAGGATTTTCGAGCCGTTGGCGTCCTGGCCGATTACGCTGAGGTGGAAGAGCACCACGAGGCCGCCATCGAACAATACTTGCGCGACGAACTCGAGTACGTCGTGGTGGAAACCTACGATCACGCGCGCGCTGGCGTCTCCCTCTTGCGCAATGAAGTTGGCGGGCGCGCAACCTTTTTCGTCGATTCGCTGCGGAACCTGCGACTGGCCGATTATGAACCGATCATAAATTTCCGTGTCGAAGATGGCGTCATCTCCCGCCTCGACAAGCTCGTGGAATTTCGTGATCCCCTGGGCGCGGCCGCCAAACAATTTTTGCCTCGGCTCAAGGCCGCTTATCTTGCCGATAATGCCGGCGCGGCGGAACGCCTCGCTCGTGACAATCCCCAATTCGCCTTCGTCACTCCCGACGGCACCTGTTACCAGGGCCGTATGGTTACCGGGGGACGCGCCGATGAAGCCGGTCCGCTAGGCATGAAGCGCGAGCTTCGCGCCCTGGACGCCGAAGTGATGCAGCTCGAGCACGAGGCCAGCGCGCGGCAAGCCACTTTGGAAGCGCTCAACGCCGATTTGCAACTGGCACAAAAGGCTCTGGAAGAAGTCGATTTGCAACAACGGGAAGCTGATCGCAACGTTTTTGCTTCGAAACACCGCCACCAGCAGATGCAAGGCGAGCTCGCTCGCTTGGGACTCGAACTGACTGTTTGCCAGAATGAATTGCGCCGTATCCGTCAGGACGTGGAACAAGCACGCACCCGCGCGGACCGCGCCAAAAATGAACACGCCACCGCTACCGCAAATCGCGCGCACGCCGAGGCCGAAAGGTCGCGTCTCACAGAACATTTGACTGAACTTCGTGGCTCCATCGAATCGGACCAGAATGAACTAGCTGCCGGACGCGCAGAGTTAGCAGCCATGAATGAACGCCTCACCGCTGCCGAGGCTCTCGCCACTCGCCTCGCTGAAGAACACGCCGAGCTCGTGCGTCGCGAAGCATCCCTGCACCAGCAACTTGATTCCGTAAGAGATGAACTGGCCAGCCTCGCACAGCAGAGCGAGGAGCTGTCTGTTCAACTCGAAGGGCTGCGCGCGGAAAAGTTGCGTCTCGAAACGCGCCAGCGCGAAATGGAACAGGAATGGGACGGCGGCCGCGATCGTGTAGCGCAAATGGAAGATCACCTGCGCATGGGCCGCCAATCGCTACAAGAGTTGCGCGAACAACGCAGCCATGCCGAAGTCGCTCGCGCACGCAACGATTCCGACCGCCAGCATCTGCGCGAAACGTGCATGGCGGAAGTAAACGCACAACCCGAAGACCTGCTCGCCACCGAGACAGCCTTTATGAGCGGCGAAGAACTCGCCGCCGCCGAAATCAGCTACCGCGAAATGAAGGAGCGCATCGACTCCATGGGCGCGGTAAACATGATGGCGCTCGAGGAATTCAATGAGTGCGACCAGCGCTTCACCTTCCTCACCCGCGAGCGCGATGATCTACTCCAATCCATTCAAGACACGCAACAAGCCATCGCCGAACTCGATGCCGCCACCAAGGAGAAATTCGAACACGCTTTCCACGCCATCAACAAAAGCTTCTCCGACGCCTTCCACACCATCTTCGGAGGCGGCATGGCCGAAATGCGCCTGACGGAAGCGGATAGTTCCGGTGACGCCGGCATCGACATCGTCGCCTCGCCTCCCGGCAAGCGGCTGCAAAATATTCTGCTGTTAAGCGGCGGCGAAAAAGCTATGACGGCGCTGGCGCTACTCATCGCTATCTTCCGTTATCAGCCCAGCCCCTTCTGTATTCTCGACGAAGTGGATGCGCCGCTCGATGAAGCCAACGTCGGACGCTTCACGCGCCTGATCGGCGACATGAGCGATCAAACTCAATTCATCATCGTCACCCATAACCGCAAGACCATGGAGATGGGCAGCGTCTTGTATGGCGTGACCATGCAGGAACCCGGCGTTTCAAAGCTTGTCAGCGTCCGTTGGGAAGGCGACTCCGAGCCCAAGAAACGCGCCGCTTCCGCCGCATAAACTTTGGCGACTTCAATCGATTAGCTGCACGCAAATCATGGCTTGCTAATTTCCTCAAGCGCAATTTTCTTCTTGGCGCGCTCAATCAATCCCTTCTCAAGCGCCGCCCACTGGCCGGATGCTTTCCCTCCCTCGCGGAGATCCGCTGCGGCGAATCCGGTCGACGCCAGCCCTTCCCCATAAATAATCATCAGCTCCTTACGTTTTTCGGCATCCAGAAGATGTACCAGACGCACGTACATCATGTCCGCGGGAATCTTGTATCCCTTCGCGCGTATATGCGCATCGATGTGCTCACGGTCCGACCCAGATTCGGTTTTCTCGCCATTCGAACGTGGCCAGGTGTCCACATAGAAATCCAAATCGCCTATCGTGGCGTGACGCGCTGAATCGTAGGTGTGGTGCAAATCCGGCCGCTCCGGAAGGTAGCCCTCGAACTGCACCCAGTAGAGCGCCTGCACGTTTTTGTGTTCGTCTGCCTCGACAAAAGCGTGCAACTCGCAATCCGCGATGCCGTACAGCACCCATCGATCTGCACCAACGAAGTGCACCGATTCCGGCAATCGGATTCTTAACTTGGGATCATGCTCAGAGGTAATCGTGTTTCCTTGTACCGTACGCTCTGGCGCCTTGTTCTGAGCCGCAAACAACATGCAACAGCCGATCACAGCAATTATTTGTTTCAGCATTGGCCCTCTCCAAACATAGACACGGGATTAAGACAGTAGGAGTTCCGGAATTTAAGCATGTCACGAAGGTCCAGTGGTATCGCCGTTGCGAACATTTTTTTATGAGATGACGAAGTTTTATTCACCAAATAATTTTCGTCAACGGATCTTTCCTTAGTTTTCCACCGTTGTAGGTTTGACATCGACTCACGCTGCGCTAGAATGTTTTCACTTTGTCGGGGGAAAGTTTTTTTGCCTGCCATTCCTGCCAGCCGCGTTCTGCGAGAAACACACTTTGCCGGCCTCGAGCCTTCCGCACGCGGCAAGGTTCGTGATATTTACAACCTCGGTGACAAGCTGCTGATCGTCGCCACCGATCGCCTGTCCGCTTTCGACGTCATTCTGCCTACGCCGATTCCCGACAAAGGCCGCGTCCTCACGCAGCTATCGCTTTTCTGGTTCGATCTGTTCAAGGACGTAATTCCCAATCACGTGTTGAGCGCTGACCACTTCCCCGCTCCCTTTGACGCCTATCGCCACGAACTGGCAGGACGTTCCATGATTGTTCGCAAGACCGATCCTCTGCCGGTCGAATGCGTTGTCCGCGGCTACCTCTCCGGCTCCGGCTGGAAAGACTACCTGGCCACCGGAACGCTTTGCGGCATTGAGTTACCCCCCGCTCTGCGAGAGTCTGATCGCCTGCCCGCACCGATGTTCACACCCTCAACAAAAGCCGCTGCAGGCCACGACGAGAACATTTCTTTCGAACAAGTTGTTTCCATGATTGGCCACGAGTTGGCTACCAAGTCAAGGCGGTCAGCATCGATCTTTATCAACGCGCCGCGGCATATGCGGAGCCGCGAGGCGTCATTCTTGCCGACACTAAATTTGAATTTGGGCTTCTCGATGGCGAATTGATATGGATCGATGAAGCTCTTACGCCCGACTCTTCGCGCTTCTGGCCCGCGGCAGAGTATCGCCCGGGCGGTGCTCAGCCCTCTTTCGACAAACAATTCGTGCGTGATTATCTTGAAAGCATCCGCTGGCCCAAGGTTCCTCCAGCGCCCGAATTGCCCGCCGAAGTCGTGGCTGCCACTAGCGCAAAGTACCAGGAAGCCTTCCGCATTCTCACGGGCCATACTCTGTAACGGAGCGTCTGGTGGAACGAACTTGGCAAACTTGAGTTTTTTTTAGATGGAGCGTCTGCCGTGAAGGATCAACTGGAAGGGCTTGTCAATCAAATGGTGGAACGCGGGATTCTTTTCGACGAAGCGGTCTGCGAATTCGAAAAGCGTTTTATCAAACGGGTTTTGGATTGTGCCAAAGGCAATCAGTCTCGCGCCGCTGCGGCTCTAGGAATCCACCGCAACACCCTCAGCCGCAAAATCGGCGAGTACAAACTGGACCACAACGGCCACCGCAAATCCCGGTACTAAGCCGCTGCTTCATCTTTTCAAGCCCAATAAAAAACACCCCGCCAATAAAAAAACGGCTCCCCATCATTTAAGGAGAGCCGTTCTTAAACACTACACGTTGAACTACTGCGCCGGCTTCTTGGCCGCGGGACGTCGGGGCGCCGGCTTCTTTGTCCCTTCCTTCGGCAGATCCTCTTCCTTAACCTTGGCCTTGTCAAAGTGCAACATGAACGCGGGATCAGGATCATACGAGACCAGCGTGCCGGTAAAGTGCACGGCGCCGTTCTTTTCCAGTTTGGCCGCCTCGGGCTGCCCAACGACTTTTACGTCCATATTAGGTGTAGAGGCCGATTCGAATTCGGCTTCACTAGTCACGAAGGCAACTTTCAGCTGTACGGAATCGGTCCCGGGCGTAACCTCGATGACTTTGCCAGGCACCTCTGGAAATTCCAGGCCGCATGCCGCCAGCCACGTGACCTTGGCCTTATCGCCGCCAGCTTTGAGATCTTCAACCACAGACCTCATGGTCATGTCCTTACGTGCCGCCGTCAGGTCATCCGCGCTCGGCAACTTGTAGCTCTCGGGGTGCTCGGGCGAGCTGCTCGCCAATTGGAGCAATTCGTTCAGCTCCGCATCGATAAGGTTGTCGCAAGCCGCCTGCTGGTAATTTACGATTAGTTTTCGCAGATAATCTTTCACCTTGGCGGATTGCGCTTGCGTTGCTCCTTTAGCGGTCACCGCGCGTGCAATGGACCAGAACGCGTCCATCTGCCGCGGAGGCGTCATGGCCATGTACGCGAGGCCCAAACGGTAGCTCGTGATGGCGTCATCCGGATTCAGTGCCAGCACCGCTTTGTAATGCTGAACGGCGGCATTGTAATCCTTCAGCACCATCGCGGCCTGTGCCGCCGTTGCGTGGAAATAAATTTGTATCTGTTTTTTTTGCGTAGCAAACGCATCGTCACTCATGGACTCAGGCTTCTTCACTTCGTCCAGAGCTTTCAATCCCGCCGCCGCCGCATCTAGCGCGCTCTTGGCCAGCGCAGGATCCTTGGCCGCGGTATTAGCGTTCGCGGGATCGGCAATCATGGCGTTGTAAGCAAACGCACGCGCATATAGCGCTTGGTAACGCGCCCCCGCATCCACTTTGTCACCTAGAGATACCAGCTTGTCCGCATACTCGATGACTTTCGGATAGTTTTTCAGCTGGCTGTATGCTTGGTAATACAGCGGGTAGATATAAATCAACAGCGCGGAGTTCGGATACTTGGCGACAAAATCATCTAGGGCCTTGATCTGCGAGGTCGGATTTTTATCCGCCGCGGCAGCCTGGTAGGAGTTGTACTCCGCCATGGTGTACTGCGGCTTGGCACCGGCCGCATCTTGCCCCGCGGGCGGAGCTTGTGTGGTCTGAGCCCTTGTGCCAGCCGCCGCTCCAAAATTCAGACTAAGCGCCGCGGCTATCGCGAGGCCTACTATCTTCTGTGTTCCATTCATTCCGATTTCTCCTCGCTCAAACTACAACCTTTGGGATTCTATTCCCGTTCACCCGGGTTCATTCCTACCCGGAATTTCTGTTATCGTTCGGAAAACTCTGGGATTATAGGGAAGTCGCGAGGCCTCCGCAAGTCGTCACGTGCATGAAAAATAATCTACTGAGGTTTTCGAAGTGACGTCCTGCGTTGTCATCGCGTGATTCGCCCGGGGACTAGATTCCAGCCTCCAATGTTAAGATGAGTTTCGCATAAAAACCGTGGCCCACACGAGAAAGAATTTTGATGCTTCAGACATGTAACTCGGGTGCTCAAGACGCTGACCAAGGACCCCTTAGCGATTCCCTGGCCCTGGTTACCGGCGGTAGCCGTGGGATCGGCCGAGCCATCGCCTTGCGCCTGGCGTCGCTGGGAGCGGCTGTGGCTATCTGCGGCCGCGATGCCAACGCCCTGAATGACGCCAGCGCCCACCTCGCTGGCCTGGGAGGTCGGGTATTCTCCCACGTAGCGGATGTAACTAGTCCCGCCGATGTGCAGGCTCTGGTTGCGAAAACGGAGTCCGCTCTCGGACCTATAACCATCCTCGTAAACAACGCCGGCATCGGCGTCTTCGGTCCGGCACATGAAAAATCCGAAGAAGATTGGGACCGCGTTCTGAATACCAATTTGAAAAGTGTATTTTTGGTTGCCAAAGCCGTCGCACCCTCGATGATAAGTCGCAAAAGCGGCGATATTATCAACATCAGCTCCCTAGCCGGCGTAAACGCCTTCAAAGGTGGTGGCCTATATTGCGCTTCAAAATGGGGCCTCCAAGGCCTCTCTGCGTGCATGGCTGAAGATTTGCGAGGCTACGGTATTCGCGTCAGCACGATTTGTCCGGGCAGCGTAGCCACAGAATTCTCCGGTACCAGCCCCAAAGACCCCGCCAAGGTCTTATCGCCGGAAGATATCGCTCACGCCGTAGAAACCATCGTGACGCAAAGCCCGAAAAGTTTCATAAGCCAGCTCCAGATTCGTCCCCTAAGTAAACCCTGATCGCGCGACTAAGTAGCATGCAACTACCTATTTCATCACGCGAAGCAGGCGGTTGTTTCTTGTGACGCCAACTTAGGTTTGACACTTATCGTTATAACGACTATAGTGACGCCATGAGTTCCTCCTCCCATAAAAACTTCGACACTCATTTGGAGGCCCGCCTGTTTGTTGCCTTCATGCAAATCGCCGACAGCTTGGGCGCGCAAGCCGAACAAGTAATCAAAGCCGCAGGCTTGACCGCGGCCCAATACAATGTTTTGCGTATCCTTCGCGGCGCTGGTCGCACCGGATTGGCGTGCCGCGAAATCGGCGAACGCATGATCTCTCGCGATCCTGACATTACCCGCCTTCTGGACCGCATGGAAAAACGCAATCTCATTACCCGGGAACGACAGAGCGACGACCGTCGCGTGGTCAAGACTTTTGTCACTCCGGAGGGTCTCGAGCTTCTGAAAACTCTGGATCGCCCAGTGAGTGCCTTGCACCAGCGGCAATTTCAGGGCATCGCCTCGGCTAAATTAAAAGTTCTAGCTGCCATGCTCGAAGAAATCCGCTCGCAGCACGCTGGTCAGAAGCTGGATTGCAACTGGCCTAACAGCGAACTCAAATCGCAACAAAACGATTCAAAGTAAATCCAAGCCGACTAAAAGGAGAACACTGGTGAAGTATCCCTTAACAAGAATCGCCGGCATCGCCGCGTTGGTGCTGCTCAGCTCCGTTTCAGCCTCCGCGGCCGCCACCGAATGGAAAATTGATCCGCAACACAGCGCCGCGCAATTTTCCGTTCGCCATCTCGCCATCTCCACCGTTCGCGGCGCCTTCAGCAAAGTCACCGGCACGGTATTAGTCGATGACCAGGACATCTCCAAGTCCGCCGTAAATGTCACCATTGACGTATCCACTGTCGACACTCGCGAACCGGCCCGCGACAAGGATCTCCGCAGTGATCATTTTTTTGACGTCGATCACTTCCCCACCATGACCTTCAAATCTACAAAGGTCGAGCAAGTTTCCCCAGGCAAACTCAAAGTAACCGGCGATCTCACCATTCGCGGTAATACCAAGCAGGTTGTTTTGGATGTAGACGGACCGACCGCCCCGGTAAAAGATCCTTGGGGCAATCAGCGTGCCGCCGTCAACGCCAGCACCACGGTCAACCGTCAGGACTTCGGCGTGAAGTGGAATGCCACCATGGACAACGGCGGCGTGGTCGTCGGTGACGACGTTAACATCAACATCGATGCCGAAATGATCAAGCAAGTCCCAAAGTAATTCTGGCGCGGTCTCAATGAAAAAGATGCATCGCCGACGGCGTGATCTCAGTCTAAGTGGTCCGTTGCAACGATCCTGTTCGGAGGCCGGGCTCTACAGTGAGGTTCTCGTAATTGCCGATCAGTAAACTTCAAAAGGAAAGGTGACATTATGAGTATCAAAGTCCAGGTGATTTTCTACAGCATGTACGGGCACGTTTACAAAATGGCTCAGGCCGTTGCGGAAGGGGCTAAACAGGTCTCGGGAACAGAAGTTTCGCTGTACCAGGTCGCAGAACTCATCCCCGATGACCTCCTGGAAAAATACGGCGCCAAGGCCGCCAAAGGCAGCTTTGCCAACGTACCGGTGGCGGCGGTAGACAAGCTTGCGGAAGCCGACGCAATTATCTTCGGCACTCCAACGCGGTTTGGAAACATGGCTGCGCAAATGCGCAATTTTCTCGATCAGACCGGCGCTTTGTGGGGCAAGGGTACCCTGGTGGGAAAAGTTGGTAGCGTCTTCGCTTCCACCGGCACTCAGCATGGCGGCCAGGAAACCACCATTACGAGTTTTCATTCCACGCTTCTGCACCATGGCATGGTCATCGTCGGCGTGCCCTATACCGAGTCCGGGCTGACGTACATGGACGACATCACTGGCGGCACTCCATACGGGGCCACCACGTTGGCCGGCGCCGACGGTAAGCGCCAGCCGAGCGAAAATGAATTGAAGGTTGCGCGCTTTCAAGGTAAACACGTAGCCGAAATCGCCACCAAGCTAGCTCGATAAAGTTCATGTGGGGCCACCGCTGCGTAATTAGAGAAAGGGATCATATGCACAAGAGGGCGCCAACGGATTTTCCCGTACACGATTTGGTAGCGGAGCGATGGAGTCCGCGCGCCTTCAGCGCTAAGCCCGTCGCTCCCGCTGAGCTGCAAAGCTTATTTGAAGCAGCGCGCTGGAGCCCTTCCAGCAGCAACGAACAACCGTGGGCCTATATCGTCGCCACCAGGGACGACGCAGAAAATTTCGCCAAATTAGTCAGCGTGCTGGTGCCCTTCAATGTTACGTGGGCTCAACATGCCCCGGTCTTGGCCCTCGCCGTAGTTGAATTGGCCTTCGCAAAGAGCGGCACTCCAAATCGAAACGCGCAACATGATGTCGGCGCCGCCAGCGCATGGCTAACCGTCGAAGCGACTTCGCGCGGATTGTTCGTCCATCAAATGGCCGGTTACGACCACGATAAAGCGCGGCAAGTTTTCCAAATACCCGCAGGCTGGGAGCCCCTCGCCGCAATTGCAATAGGTTATTCGGGCGATCCGGATTCTTTACCGAAGCCCTTGCGCGATCGCGAACTAACGCCACGCACTCGAAAACCCATCTCCACCTTTGTTATGTCCGGAAGCTGGGGAAAAAAAGCGCCATTCGTTCCCTGAAATTTAGGGTAAATTTAACTCGCCCAAATGAACAGCACACTCGAATTCCTGGTCCGCCACGGATACGTACTTCTCCTTGGCTGGGTATTCGTGGAGCAGCTTGGCCTTCCCATTCCTTCTGTCCCATTGCTTCTCGCCGCTGGCGCGTTGGCGGGCGCAGGCCGCATGAACATTTTTGTCGCGCTCTTCGCAACCGTGTTCGCTGCACTCTGTGCCGATTCTCTGTGGTATCAACTCGGCAGAATCAAAGGTATCGCCATTCTCCAATTGCTCTGCAAGATTTCGCTGGAACCGGATTCCTGCGTGAGACGGACTGAAGGTGTTTTCTCTCGCCAGGGCGCTCGCTCACTCGTCTTCGCAAAGTTTCTTCCAGGCGTCGGTGCCGTCGCGCCGCCGCTTGCCGGCGTCTTTCACATGCGCCTGGCGCGTTTCATGATGTTCGATTCGATGGGCACGCTGTTGTGGGCCGGCACATTTTTGGGCGCGGGTTTTGTATTCAGCGGACAGATCGAACAAATCGCCGCACATCTCGCTTCTTTCGGCGGAAACATGGGCGTTGTGTTGGTGACAGCGTTCGCCGGGTACATCGCCTACAAATTCATCGCCCGCCAAAGATTCCTTCGCCAGCTTCGCATCGCGCGGATCACTGTCGGTGAGTTAAAAGACAAAATCGATGCCGGCGAAGAAATGGTCATCGTCGACTTGCGTCACTCCATGGATTTCGAAGCCGACCCACTAACCATTCCTGGTGCATTTCGCATGGACGCTGGAGAACTGGAGGAGAAAAACGACCGCTTGCCGCGTGACCGTGACGTCATCCTCTACTGCACTTGACCAAACGAAGCCACCAGCGCCCGTGTGGCGCTGCTCTTACGCAAGCAAGGCATCAAGCGCATCAGGCCGCTGCAGGGCGGTCTGGCAGCCTGGCGCGAAAAAGGCTACCCAGTGGAGGGCACAGCTGCAACCGTGAAGCTCATCCCTATCGAACCCGCGCTAAAATAAATTTCACGGAGTTCCTGGCTTGGCACTTTAGCCCGCACTGAAATGCTAGAGCCGCGGTAATACAATCCCACCCTGCGACTGATACTTTCCTTTTTTATCTTTATAGCTGATTTCGCAATCCTCGTCGGACTCAAAAAAAATCACCTGACAGAGCCCTTCGTTCCCATAGATCTTCGCCGGCAAGGGTGTGGTGTTGCTGATTTCCAAAGTCACAAACCCTTCCCATTCCGGCTCAAACGGCGTCACGTTCACAATGATTCCACACCGCGCATAAGTGGATTTCCCTAAACAAATCGTCAATACATTCCGCGGAATCCGGAAATATTCAATCGAGCGCGCCAGGGCAAATGAATTGGGCGGAATGATGCACACGTCGCCTTTGTAATCCACCAACGACCGCGAATCGAAATTCTTAGGATCAACGATAGTGGAGTTAACATTCGTAAAGATACGAAACTCGTCGGCAACCCGGATGTCATACCCATACGACGACACTCCGTAACTGATGACCCCTTCCCGCACTTGCCGGTCCGTAAAAGGCTCAATCATTTTATGTTCAAGCGCCATGCGTCGGATCCAGCCATCTGGCTTAACAGACATTCACTTCCTCCTCGAAAAGTTCACGATAAGAAATTTGGCATCAGTCATTCAAAAATTAACCACTCGGCGCAAAGGAACGTCAGTGTAGTGTACGCCTCCGCATCTTGACAACCTGCGCCGCACCCTCTAGCATCTGCCCACGCTCCCGGGAGGTTCCTTTTGATCAAGTTGGACATCGTTAACGCCGTGGTGACTAAGACAAACATCAGCCGCACCAAGGCCGAGCAGGCCGTCGAGACCGTGTTCGAATCCCTCAAGACCGCTTTGGGCCGCGGCCAGCGCATCGAACTGCGCCGCTTTGGCGTCTTCAGCGTAAAGCCCCGTAAGACCGGCATCGGCCGCAATCCGCGAACCGGCGAAGAAGTCAGCATTCCACCAGGAAAAGCGGTGCGCTTCAAACCCGGCAAGGAATTGCAGGGCCTGGAAGGCGTCAAGCCCGCTGCGTCAGCGTAATCAAATTAAGTTTCCGACCCGCAGCTTTAACTTCGTTAATTGTCTAAGTGGCCCCGTGCCGTCGCTATGAGTCAGCTTAGTTTTCCGTTTCCGTCGTCGCTCGCGCGCTCTTCCGTAGATACATCTCCAAAATTAAATATATAACCACAGCATAAACCAGCCACTGAATCACAGGGACGAGAAACATGTCGCCGATCAGCTCCGCATACCCTGGCCGCACCACTCTGACCCAGGACTGCACCAGGCCCAAACCTGGCTGTTGCGTTAGTCGTAGCGCCTCCCAGAGCCATAAATTTGTGTGACCATTTTGCGGAGCCGCCAAGGCACCTGGCAGGTACCATAAATACAGCCTCACCAGAAGCAGCTCGATCACAAGCCCAATACCAAGCGCCGCAATCAAGGTTCGCCAGTGAATTTTTGTCACCACATTCATTCTGGTCTTCAAACTAGAGTGAGGTCCCCCGGGACACCACCACATGAAGATTAACCTGACGTCCTACAAAACTACGACACTACACAAATCGACTGACTGGCGCGCCCTTCACATCTGTGCTGTACTGTAATTTCGCTGCTTCCAAGGTTCGCCATATCATTCGTGGCCACTCGATTCCCAGAAGGCACCACTCAACCGCTTCCAGTCCACATAGATTGGCGTACCATTCCGCCCGTTAGCCGCAATTACGCCGTCACTCCAACTAGTCCTTCGCGCAAAAGTCTCGCACTCGCAGGACTTCTGTTCCTGTTGACTTTGTGTACTTGCCTCGTTGCGGGCGCGCAATTTTCGGTAGCCTTCGCGCACAACGAGTCCGTCTCCGTGGACGAATTCGTGCGAGCTTTTAAACTTCTGTATCAACATCCGGCAGCACTGCTCAGCGGCTTGCCGTTCGCGGCCACGCTCATGACCATCCTGCTAGCTCACGAACTCGGTCATTTTTTCGCTTGCCGTCACCATCACATTCGAACCAGCTACCCGTTCTTCGTCCCGGCTCCCACACTCATCGGAACTTTCGGCGCATTCATTCTGCTCCGCTCACCTATCCGCAACACTCGTGCGCTCTTTGATGTAGGGGCTTCGGGACCTTTCGTGGGATTTTTATTTGCAATTCCCGCGTTAGTCTACGGCGTCTGGAGTGCAAGAGTCGTTCCCGGTCTCGCCGATCCCGCCAATTCCGACGTAGTATTTGGCGTCCCTTTAATTCTCCAAATCCTTGCGAGAATTTTTCATCCCAACGTTTCAGTAGATTTTCTTTTATTACATCCAGTGGGACGCGCCGCATGGGTCGGCCTGTTTGCGACGTCGCTAAATCTTCTGCCCGCGGGGCAACTCGACGGTGGTCACATTCTTCGCTCGCTCAGTGCTCGCACTCATCGCCTGGTCTCCACATTCCTGCCAGCCCTGCTGCTCTTCCTCGGATTCTTCCGCCATTGGACCGGCTGGTATATCTGGGCTGCACTGCTTTTCGGCCTCCGCTTTCTCCGCACCGCCCCCGTCTACGACGACACGCCCCTCGACCCCGATCGCCGCTTCGCCGCTTTCCTCGCGCTGCTAATATTCCTGCTTTGTTTCATGCCCGCCCCCATCATCAATCTCTAAGAAAACTCTACCGCATCAGCTATCATCTCTGGCACTCGCGAATCGTCTCAACTCCCGCAAGGTCGCATTTGCGCGTATGGATTTTTGCGAATGTGCCTGCAAGCAACTCCGGGTATCATGCTTGGTCACTTCTTTTAGCAATGTCAAAACATTCATAGCCCATGCCACCACTCATTCGAACCTTGCGCCTTACTGACCTCTTACTTCTGTTTATCGGCTCCGTAATCGGCTCTGGAATTTTTCTCACTCCCAGCCTGATTCTCCAGCGACTCGACGGTTCAGTGGGATTGTCCCTGCTGGTCTGGTTCGTTGGCGGCATCCTCTCACTCCTCGGCGCACTCACCTACGCCGAACTCGCCGCCTCCAATCCGGAAGCCGGCGGCCTGTACTGCTACATTCGCGACGGTTTCGGGCGCGCCCCTGCATTTCTTTATGGCTGGAGTCTTTTCCTGATCATTGCCAGCGGCACCATCGCCGCGCTGGCCCGGGCTTTCACCCGCTACCTTGCCGAAATTATCCCGCTCTCGCCAACCTCCAGCACTGTCATCGGCGTGGCCATGATTGCGGTAGTCACTGCGGTAAATGTCTGGGGCACCCGCAAAAGTTCCGACCTGCAAAACTGGACCACGCTAACAAAGGTCGGGATGGTAGCCATTCTCAGCGCTGTGTTGCTTTCGATGGGTCATCACGCGGCCGATCTGCCGCGAGCCCTTGGCACTTCACAACACGGATTTTCNCTGCTATCAAATTTTGGTCTCGCGATGATTGCCGTGCTCTGGGCTTATGAAGGATGGCAATTCGGCACCTACAGCGCCGGAGAAGTTTTGAAGCCGCAGCAGAATTTCCCGAAGGCGTTCCTCATGGGCTCTCTATTTTTGATGGCTCTTTACTTGACCGCGGTAATCGCTTATCTCATCGCGCTCGGTCCCGCAGCCGCCACGGTGAGCGATGCCATCGCAGCCAACGCCATGAACCTCGTGCTGGGGCCNTGGGCGGGNAAAATCGTAGCCATCGCCATTCTAATTTCCACCTTTAGTGCCACCAATAGCGTGATCCTTACCGCTCCGCGCGTTTTTTACGCCATGGCCAACGACAATCTCTTCTTCAAGAAGCTNGCGCAGGTACATGCGCGATTTCACACGCCGGCCTGGGCAATCANAGCCCTCGGTGTATGGTCAGCAATTCTGTCCTGCGCCGGCAAATTCGCGGAGCTGGCTTCTGGCGCAATTTTTATCGGATGGATTTTCTACGGTCTTGGGGCCGCAGCAATCTTCCCCATTCGCCGTGCATCAAGAGGCCTGCCAATTCCCTACCGCGTACCCGGCTATCCCTGGACCCCGCTGATCTTCGTAATTGTCGCCGCGGCTATCGTCGGCAATGCCGTGTTTCTGGCCTTTATCGATCCGCGCCAGTTTCGCTACTTGGCCGCAGCCATCGTCATTTTTTTAATTGGGTTGCCCGCCTATTATTTCTGGCGCAGACCACAAAGGCCCACGTAGCTCCGTCATCACATCAGGCTCAACGGGTCCATGTCGACAATCACTGCCGTATCCGGAATTTCGTTAGCGTCGCAATGATCGAGCGCGCCGCCCAGGAGTTTGGTCAGCACCGATCGCTTTGGCGATTTCAGCAGAAACTGAAACCGGTATTCCTTTTTCAGTCTCGCCAGAGGTGCCGTGGCCGGACCTAGAATCCGCACACCTTTACCGTTGTGTGGGGAAAAATATTCCGAGAGTTGCCGCGACCAGCGAATCGCTTTTTCCAGATTCGTATCGCGCACGATTACGTTGGCCAGCGAAGTAAACGGTGGATATCCCATAGTTCTGCGGAAGTTCGTTTCACGCCCAAAAAACGCCATGTAATCCTGTTTCACTGCATCCTGAATCGCGTAATGCTCCGGATAATANGTTTGAATCAGCACTCGTCCGTGAAGTTCCCCGCGCCCGGCGCGCCCNGCAACCTGCGTCAACAATTGAAACGTTCGCTCCGCCGCGCGAAAATCCGGCAAGCTCAGTAACCCATCCGCGGAAATCACGCCCACAAGNGTCACACGCTGGAAATCGTGCCCCTTCGCCAGCATCTGCGTTCCCACCAGGATGTCCAGCGCTCCGCTTGCAAACGCTCCTAGCGTTTCCTGGTATTGCCGTTTCGTACGCGTCGTGTCACGGTCCAGCCGTGCGATGCGCGCAGTGGGAAATTCTTTGCGCAGCCGTTCTTCCAGATGTTCCGAACCCTCCCCAAAAAAATAAACATATTTGGAATCGCACTTCGGGCAATTCTTCGGCACCTGCGCGGTAAATCCGCAGTAGTGGCACTCCAGGCGATTTCTGTTCTTGTGATACGTCATGGAAATGCTGCAATTCGCGCATTGCACGGAGGCTCCGCAACTGCGGCACAAAACTGACCAGGAAAATCCACGCCGGTTAATCAGCACCAATGCCTGCGTGCCATTCGCCAGGCATTCCTGAATCCCCGCACGCAACGTGGCGGAAATCGAGCTGGCTTGATGCGTCTGCTGAAACTCCTCGCGCAAATTAACGACTTCCACTTTCGCCAGCGCGCGATTTTCGACACGTGAACCCAGCGTCAACAACTCGTACTTCTCCGTCGTCGCGTGATGATAGCTTTCCAGCGAAGGCGTGGCCGACCCCAACAACGCTACGGCATTTTCCATTTTTGCCCGGACGATGGCTACATCCCGCCCGTGATATCGCGGCGTCTCTTCCTGCTTGTAGCTGTTCTCCTGCTCCTCATCCACGATGATCAGCCCGAGCCGCTCCAGCGGCGCGAACACGGCCGAGCGCGTCCCCACCACGACGCGCGCCTCACCGTTCCGTACCCGCCACCATTCCCGCGCGCGCTCCACATCGGTAAGCGCCGAGTGCAGCACCGCCACTCCTTCGAATCGCGCGCCAAACCAGGCCCGGCATTGCCGCCCAATCCATAGCGTCAGCGCGATCTCAGGCACAAGCACCAGCGCGGTTTTTTGCCGCGCCAGGGTTTCTTGTATCGCTCGCAAATATACTTCTGTCTTTCCGCTGCCCGTCACGCCGTACAACAACTGCACGCCAAATTCCCCCAATTCGAATCGCGCCCGGATGCGCTTTAGCGCCATATCCTGATCGGGATTCAATTCATGTGCAGGCGGCGCGTATCCAACGTCAAAAGGATCTTCGGCCGGATCAATGGGCTCCTCCCAGCTATAGAGCAAGCCGCAGGCAAGCATGCATTCGACCGCACCACGCGACAGATCGGCCAATCTCACCACTTGCGGCAACGGCAGCGGCCCGCGTTCGGCCTCGAGCAATTCTTGAACCCGCCTAGTTTGTTCCTGAAATTTCTCTAGCGCTTTTCCTTGCCATGGGCGGACCCGATTTTCCCTCGCTTCATCCGCGTTGTTTTCTCCTTTTAGGGAATCTTCAGTTCGCCAGGCAAGAATTGTCTGCGTCTTCTGCTTTCTGGCCAGCAAACTTTGGCGAATCTCCACGAGGCCGCGCCGCACAAGCCGCTGCAATGCCGTGCCGCTCAGGGCGGACTTCTCAACCTTGCTCGCCGTCAAAATCCCGTGCTTTGCGATCAATTTCGAAAGCAGTGCGATATCCTCGGCGGCGAACTCCGCGCCAAGCGTGCTCGAGGTCGAAGCAACGAGCTGACGGCCCGCCGCGGTAATCGCAATTTGCTGCTGCACTCGCAATTCCGTCACGGGGGGCAACATGGCACGAAAAACTTCTCCGACCGGAGCGAGGTAATACCCTGCGATCCAATGCCCCAGTTCAATCAGCTTCGGGGTCAAAGCCGGAATCACATCCAGCACTCTGCTGATCTCGCGAATTTTTGCTTTTTCCGGCGCCCGCTCCGGCAGATCCACCACAACTCCCACCAAAGATTTTTGTCGAAAGGGTACGAGTACACGAACACCGGGCCGCACAGCTTCACGCAAGTGTTCAGGCACTGCGTAAGTAAACGTCGTTCGCAGCGGCACAGCCAGCGCCACATTGCAAAATGTCTTGTTCATATCTCGGCGTGTAGTTTAACAGGCGATGAGATTTCGAAGAGGAAGCGCGCCCTACAGACTAATCAAAAAAATCCCCAAGAAAATGGTGGCAATCCCCGCCCACTGCCACTTCGCAACATGCTCTTTCAAGAAAATCGCCGCCAGCCCCACAGTCACCGCGCCATAAAGCGACCCAAGCACACTCACGATGGCCACCTGTTCCATTTGCATTCCGCGATTACTCAACACAAAGGCGCTGGTATCCAGCAAACCCATGGCCCACACATACCATCGAACAGGACCGCGCGGCAGGCTAAACGGCTGCTTCACCGCCAGCAGAATCACAGCAGTGAGCAACACACACGTTAAACGAATCATCCACACCGCCTGCGGCGCGCCCACCCGCGGCACAACGCGATTCCCCAATAGCCAGAACAGCACCCCAAATCCACCCGCGGAACAAAGCGCCCACGCAACTCCCTTACCCTTGCGAGCATTTCCCTCCACATCATCCTCGCGAGGCTCCTGCTCACCGCGAGCCACCAGCACCACGCCAAGCATGGTGCAAATTATTCCCGCTCCTCGCGTGACACGTAGATGCTCACCCGTAAGCAGCGACAAAATCACCGTCAACGCCGGGTAACTAGCTGAAAGCGGCGCCACCACCGAAAGTTTGCCAACCTCAAACGACCGGTAAAGCGTGAGCGTCGAAACCGCATTGATGCACCCTGCGAACACTCCCCAGGCCCACGGCTGCCAACCAGATCCATCATGTAAATGCCCCCAACCACCCAGCCACGGCAGACAAATGCTGAGCAACACCAGTCCGGTTGCCTGCATATAAAACATCGTCCGGAGTGTGCCGATACGGTGGGTTGCAAATCGTGCAAGAAAATCAGAGCCGCCCCAAGTCACGGCAGTGAGCAGGCCCAACAGAATTCCCATGTAGTTAGTTTCTCATCGCCAGGCAGGTAGCACGATGCCCGACTAAATTTTTGTGAGAAGTTCTATTTCAACGATCAAGCTTGCGTCTGAGCAGACTTCTTCTTCACTTCGAGCCCCAACTCGGCCATCACCTTTTGCAAATCCTTCCAAACTTCGCTTTTCGCCGAAGGATTACGCAGCAGGTAAGCGGGATGATAGGTGGCCATCAACTTCCTTCCGCGAAACTCAAGCCACTGCCCGCGAAACTGCGAAATTCCCCGAGTGGTCTCGAGAATGGTCTGCGCCGCGATGCTGCCGAGGCAAACGATCACTTTGGGAGCAACCAAATCAATTTGCCGAAACAAAAATGGCGAGCAGGCCGCCACTTCATCTCTCTCGGGCGCGCGATTCTCCGGCGGCCGGCACTTCACCACGTTGCAGATGTACACATCGCTCCGCCGCAAGCCCATGGCTTCGATCATTTGCGTAAGCAGTTTGCCGGCGCGCCCGACGAAAGGCAGCCCCTGCAAATCTTCATCGCGTCCGGGCCCTTCCCCGATGAAAAGCAATTTGGCCTGCGGGTGCCCGTCGCCAAAAACAATTTTAGTGCGGCCCTTGTGCAGCTTGCACCGGATACAGTCGCCGATGTCTTCGCGAATAGTTTGAAGCGTGCCTTCGCCAATTTTGGGTATCGCGGATATCAGCGGCTGCGGAGCGGGTGATTCATTCATGGTTTTGACGCCCTCATAGCTCACGCTGACTACAGTCTGTGACACGATCTCTTCGAGTGGGGGCTCTAGACCAGCTGGACTAATCCGGTCGCGGAAAAATTCCCGAATACCAATATCTTCGTAATATTGCAGTCGCAAAGAAAGTTTTTCTTGGGTTTTTTCGGGAAGGCGGCCGGTCATGATGGGAATCAGACCACCGAAAGACGCTTGGCAGGCTTGCTTCGCGATGCTCCGCGCAGCCGAACAATTTCGTCCAGCACCCGCTGCGCTACTTCGGCCTTGCTCATCTTCGGCACCGCCACGTCGCGCCCATCCCGGTAGAACAACGAGACTACGTTCGTGTCATGATCGAAACCCGCGCCCTCCGCGGTAACATCATTCGCGACGATCAGATCCAGATTCTTCGCGGCCATTTTCTTGCGCGCATTTTGTCCCACATCAGTGGTCTCCGCCGCGAATCCGACGATAAACTTGTCACCCTTTTGG
>JGI12053J15887_10000216_pt1 | contig 21291 bp, 19 predicted proteins | sample MedBloCAOM1_O3_FD_15887 | JGI IMG/M metagenome (IMG submission 15887)
ACCGAAGGAACCAGCTACCGATTCGCGGTCGTCAGCCACTCGGGTTCGGGCTTCCGGTAGGGACAGCGGTCTGAACGCAGCCCCCTAGCCGACGAGTTCCTTTGCAGCTGCGATAAGCTTGTCGACCCGCGGAATGCGACGCGGCCTATTCCAGCTTGATGTCGGCAGCCTTGATGAGCGGATACCACTTTTCGATTTCGGCCTTTTGCAGGGCGGCGAGCGCCTCGGGGGTCTGCCGGTCGGGCGGATATATCTCCTGGCCAAGCTCGGCAAGCTTGGCTTGCACGACCGGGTCGGCCAAGGCGTCGACGACGGCGGCGTGGAGCTTTTCGATTATTGGCTTTGGCGTGTCCTTTGGCATCCAAAGCCCGTGCCACAGCGCGACGTGGTAGCCGGGCAAGCCNCCCTCTTCTACTGTGGCGATTTCGGGNGCNAACGGCAGTCGTTTGCTGTCAGCCACCACTAGCACCTTGACGCTGCCATTGCGTCCTTGCGNAACTGCAAGGCCGGGATCGGACATGAGTATGTCGATCTGCCCTGCGATAAGATCTTGCATGGCCGGAGCNGTCCCGCGGTAGGGCACATACTGAAGACGAACGCCGGTCATGTTTTCCAGCATTAGCGCAAAGATGTGCGTGATGCTGCCATGCCCNGTGGTCGCGAATGTCCTGCCCGGGTTTGCCTTCAGCCAATCGAGGAACCCTTTGAAATCGTTCGCCGGCACGGTCTTCTTTGCCGAGATCACGAAGGGAGTCGTCGCGACCAGCGACAGCGGCGCGAAATCACCTACCGGATCGTATTGAAGCTTAGGATAGGTGGCTCCGGCGATGACGTGCGTACCGTTCTGGCTGAGGCAGATCGTATAGCCGTCGGGTGCCGCGCGTGCGGCTCGGGCGACGCCAAGAATCCCACCCGCGCCGGTGACGTTCTCGACAACGACGGCTTGCCCAAGTGTTACGCGCATTCGCTCAGCCATCACACGCGCAATGATGTCGGTCGTCCCGCCGGCCGCATAGGCGACCACGATGGTGATGGGGCGCGTCGGGTAGGCCTGCGCCCGGGCGGAGCGCGACACCACCGGGAGTGCGACGGCACCTGCAGTGAGTTGAAGAAATTGGCGGCGCGGAAGATTCATGGCGCTTGCCCTCTCGCTCTGGACAGAACGCGGCTTTTCGACGTCGTCAGTGTCGGTGGATTGGCAGCTTGATGCAAGCTCAAAGCCGATATCCGGTAACGGTACTCAAACAAATACTGATCACGAATCGACCGGTGTGAATGGCTTGCCTGATCCATCTTACAGGCTACCCTAGGAGCAGATGACAGATCGCAGCATGAGAGAAAAGACAGCCATCGCTGGGATTGGTTGGACAGCATTTGCTCGGGGTTCTGGCACGTCGACAAGCAACCTCGCAGCTCAAGCTAGCCTCAACGCCCTCGCCGATGCCGGTCTTTCGGTCGCGGACATTGATGGCATCGTTTCGTTCTATTGGGAGAAGCCGGATTCGCCCGAACCGGTCGAGCTTGCTGCAGCGCTCGGAATCAAAAGCTGCAACTTTTCGGATTTCTGCTCGCTCGGAGGCACCTGGAGTTGCGGCGCCGTCGCTTCGGCGGCGATGGCGGTTCATGCCGGCCTCTGCAAGCACGTCCTCGTCTATCGGGCGATGAACGGTTACTCGAACCGCGCGGGCGGAGAACCGCGATCGCCGTCAGGGCTTGAGCAATTCACCTTGCCGTATGGCGAAGTGCATGCGGCAGCGAAGTACGGCCACTACGCCACCGCGCACATGGCGCGCTTTGGCACGACGCCGCTCGACTTCGCCCACCTCGCCGTGACGCAGCGCAAACATGCCATGCTCAACAAGAAGGCGGTCATGCGCAAGCCTTTGACCCTCGAGGAACATCAGAGTTCGCGCTGGGTCGTCTATCCATATCGCCTGCTGGATTGCTGTATCCAGACGGACGGGGCGGTCGCGTTGGTCGTCACGACCGCCGAACGCGCACGCGATCTCAAGCAGGCGCCGGTCTACATCATGTCAATGCTGAGCGGGCGGACGGTCTCCGAGGATCAATGGGAAACAAACGGCGTCCGTGCCGCGCCTGCCCTCTACAGTGCCGCCGGCATCACGCCGGCCGACGTCGATCTGGCTGAGCTCTATGATCCCTTCACGTTCATGTGCATGACGCACATGGAAGACTTCGGTCTTGTCCCCAAGGGCGAAGTCGGGGCGTGGGTGCGTGCGAACCACAACGGCCTCGACGGCAAGTGCCCAGTTAACACCCACGGCGGCCTGTTGTCGGAGAGCTACGTCCAGGGGCTAAATCACGTGATCGAGGCGGTCCAGCAGCTTCGTCCCGGCGGCGTCTGTGACGACCTGTGCAACGGCCCGCACACCTACGATCGCGTTGCCTGTCGCCAGATACGCGACGCGGAAATCGTGCTGTGCTGCGGCGAAGAAGGCGGCAGTTCGCTCCTGCTTCGGAAGGCGTGATCGTGGCCTCACCAGACAAGCCGCTACCGAACGCCGACCCGGACAGCAAGCCGTATTGGGATGCCGCCAAGGCCCACGAGCTGCGAGTGCAGCAGTGCTCGGGTTGCGGGCGGTTTCGCTGGCCGCCAAGCGGCGTTTGTCCGGATTGCCATTCTTGGCGGTTTCAGTGGATGAAGCTCCCGGGAACTGGGACGATCAATTCGTATGTGGTTGTCCATCAGCCGATCGGAGCCTTTGCGTCCGACGTGCCTTATGTGCTGGCAAGGATCGTCCTCGACGGAACCGGCGATCACGCGAACGTCAGCAGCAGTGTCGCGGATTGTCCCTGGGAGCAGATTAGAGTGGGAATGCGGGTGACGGTTTTCTTTGACGACGTGACGGATAGCGTCACGCTGCCGAAATTTCGGCCGCTCGAATAGAGTTCATCGCGGAGCTGCGAAAGGAGCGCGAGATGTCAGGTCCGTTAACCGGAGTTCGAGTCCTTGATCTCACGCATGTGCTCAATGGGCCGTTCTGCACTCTCATGCTGGCCCATATGGGAGCGGAGGTCCTGAAGGTCGAATACGGCGAGGGTGATCGTTTCCGGCACATTTGGATGCCGGCCGACGTCAAGCGTGACGGCTATGAGTTCATCGCGATGAACTGCAACAAGAAGGGCATCGTTCTCGACATGAAAAAAGCCGAGGGCAAGAAGCTCTTCCTCGACTTGATGAAACAATCCGATGTCGTCGTCGAGAATTTCTCAGCGGGCGCGATGGAGCGCTTGGGACTAGGCTACGAAGCACTGCGCGAGATCAATCCTCGCATCATCTACGCGTGCTCGCGGGGATTCGGCGAGACCGGTCCTTATAAGCACGTGCGGGCGAATGCCGCGACAATCTCGGCGATCGCCGGCTGGGCGCATGAAGGCATGCGGTTATCCAAGACGCCCGGTGCCAAGACGCCAAGCCTAGGCGATGAAACCGCCGGGGTGTCGATGTGCATGGGTATCCTTGCGGCCCTTTACAATCGGGAGAAAACCGGAAAGGGCCAGAAGATCGAAGTCTCGATGCACGAGGCGATTCTGGGCTTCATGGTGAGTTCGCTGCACACGCACTTCGAAAACCAGGAGGTCGGCCCTGCGCCAAAGCCCTGCAGTGACGGCTACTACTATTTCCACGTGCCCGATATGAGCGATGAGGCCTGGGCGAAGCTCACCGCCGCACTGGGCGACACTTCGCTTGCGAAAGACCCGCGGTTTCTAACGGTGCGCGACCGGCAGCGCAACTACGCAGCCGTCGAGGATTCGATTTCCGATCTAGTGAGCCGCAAGAGTCGCCGGGAGGTATGGGAAGTGATGAGTTCGCTGGGTCTTGCCAGCGGTCCGGTTCTCACCGTCGGTGAAAGCGTCGAGGACCAGCATCTCAAGGCCAGAGGTGCCTTTGTTGAGATTGACCATCCCGAGGCCGGCAAGGTCAAAATCCTCGCGCCGTGGGTGCGGTTTTCCGACACGCCCAGTGCGATCACGAGTCCGGCGCCATTGATGGGGCAACACAATCGGGAAGTATTCGGCCGGATTCTCGGCTTGAGTACTGAGGAAATCGACGCGCTTGAGGAGAAAAACATAATCAGCTCTGCTGTTCCTTCAAAGGCGCTATCCTGATCTCGCATCGCGCGCGGGCGGACTTCTTCCAGGAGGAGGCGAGTGGCGCCTGGCCGCCGACGCGCTCGTAAAGGCGCAATCGACATCAACTTGGAATAGGCATTCCAAGCTCGGCCTGGCCTGCACGAGCGGCGTTTGCGAGTTCAATGGATCGAGTTCCGGAACTGACCTAATGCCCCAATAGCGGCGAAGCTAGTCTGGGCGCCCCGGCCGGAACTGCCAGCTCGTTACGCACCCGCGCCCAAGGCGAACCAAGCGGTCGGACTGATGGGGGGCCCACGCGAGTGTGACATCCTGTGTATCAGTCATTTCTCGAAGTAGATGGAGTCGGCGGTCCTTGGTAATCGAGGCGCCCTTCGCTGCGCGTGAACACCCACGCGGCTCCGGCGCCCCAATTGTAGTTAGATCCACCGACCATGACGATGCTGCCGTCGGCGGACAGCGCGACAGAGGGCGCGGCGCTTCCCTCAATCAGCTTATTGCCTTGCTGCGTCCAGACACCGCCACTGCGGCTGAATACCCATGCCGTCCCGGCCCTACTGTTGTCGGACCACCCGCCCACGACGGCGGTGTTGCCGTCGGCGGAGAGCGCGACGGACATGCCTTGGCGGGCACTTCCCACAGCGCCGACGCCGACCAGCTTGTTGCCTTGCTGCGTCCAGACGCCGCCGCTGCGGGTGAACACCCACGCCGCCCCGGCGGCGCCAAGGCCGAAGGGCACCGATTGATCCCACGGGTTGTCGCCGGGCCCCCCCACGATGGCGGTGTTGCCGTCAGCGGACAGCGCGACAGACATGCCTTGGCGGGCGCCTCCGACAGCGCCGACGCCGACCAGCTTATTGCCTTGCTGGATCCAGACACCGCCCTTGCGGGTGAACACCCATGCCGCCCCGGTCTTACTGTTGTCGGACCACCCACCCACGATGGCGGTGTTGCCGTCGGCGGACAGCGCGACGGACATGCCTTGGCGGGCGCTTCCAACCGCGCCGGCGCCGACCAGCTTCTTGCCTTGCTGCGTCCAGACACCGCCACTGCGGGTGAACACCCATGCCGCCTCGGCGCGCCACCCGCCCACGATCGCGGTGTTGCCGTCGGCGGACAACGCGACGGACATGCCTTGACCCAACGGCAGTGGCGGTTCACTTGCCGAAGCGCCGGTGCCAACCAGTTTGTTACCTTGCTGTATCCAGCCGCCGCTACTACGTGTGAATACCCATGCCGCCCCGGTCGTCCTGTTGTCGCTGGGTCCGCCCACAATGGCAGTGTTACCGTCGCCGGACAGGGCGACTGAGGCGCCTTGGGACCACAATCCCCCTCCGTATTCCTTAGTAGTGCCGACCAGCTTGTTGCCTTGCTGCGTCCAGATACCGCCGCTGCGCGTGAACACCCACGCCGCTCCGACAGGGCCGACGAAGGGCGAACGATCGCGATCCGCGTTGTTGGGGCCCGGCCCGCCCATAATAGCAGTGTTGCCGTCTGCGGACAGCGCGACGGACATGCCTTGGTTAGTGCTTCCCACCGCGCCGGTGCCGACCAACTTCGGCCCCTGCTGGGGAGCAAGTTGCATTTGGCCGACCTCGCGCTCAGCTGCGGCGGCTGCGCGTGCATGTTGGTCGCTGAAAAATCCGGCTTGCGGCGCTTCGGTTTCCTGTTCGTAGCGGCCCCAGAGACCAATCAGCACGAGAAACACAAAGCCGCTAAACGCAAGGGCGGCAAGCGTAAGGAGGATACGGCCGATCATTGGTGCCACTGTGCGACCTTAAGAAGGCATGGACAGCGACCAAGTAGTCGTGTTTTGTGTTGATTGTGCGAACGCGCTTGCACAGGGACGAACTGGGTTTAGGAACAGTTACGTCAGAAAATGCCAATCATAGCTCAGTCGGCGGGGCCCAGGGCTCGTCGTGGACCAGTTCAACCCAGGCGACCTTCCTCGCGTCGCGCCTGGGGCGATTGTCTGGCCTGCTCGAATCGAAAAAGACGTGCCGGTCGCTGTATCCCGATCCCCCCGATCAGTTGAATCGAGCAATTGCGCGGGTTCTTCTCGCGCTCATGCCATTTCCAAGGATAGTGCATCCATCGCATCCGAAAGCAGCGGATCGTCACGCCGTGGCTTACGATGATGAAACTGCCGACCGGATTGCTACGCTCGGGCGAGGCATCGCGCAGGATCGTGCCGAACACACCCTTGATGCGGTCGGCGACGTGGACGCGGCTCTCGCCCAGCGGCATCGGGGCAAAAAACTCGCCTTCGAACCGCTTGTGTTTCTTACAATATTCGTACTCCCGCGGGATTCTCGCTTGTAGATCGTGCCCATGCGGACCTGGCCGGTATAGACCTGGAAATGATCGGCGCTGGCGTCGAGGTCGCGGCGGGTCGTTGCGGTGACGTAATGCGCCGAGATTTTGCTCAATGAGCGGCGGCCGTGATGGGAGCTATCGTTTAGTCTGGCCTTTCGGAGGCCGCACGGGAATGGCCTCTTCGGCCCATTCGAAGCCGTAGGCGGTGATCTTATAGGTTTGTTCACGAGCCGACTGTCGACCATTGCTGCCCCTGCACGTAAAACTGCTGCCAACGCCGAGGTTCTCCCGCATGGCGTCGAACACCGCCTTCTTTCCGGGATAGTGTGTCGTGAATGATTTCGTGCGTACCAACCGCCCATTTGATCCCCGGCAAGCTTGCGTCCCGATGATTCCGGAGTGGCGTCATGAAGACAACTGGCAAATGCCCGAAATGCGCATCCCCTGACATTCTTAGAATTACTGGAAGAATAGGCGCCTATGGTTCGGGCAACAATATCCCGATCGGAAGAACGATCTTTTCGTCGGTAAAGGTCACGCGCTATCTTTGCGGCCAATGTGGCTACTCCGAAGAGTGGGTCGAGTCCGCTTCGGATCTGCAGAAGCTGCGCGAGAAGTACGGGAACTGAGCTGGAAGCCGGGGGCGTAGCAATGGCGGGAAGCGTGCTCGAGGATCAGCGAACGCGCCCGCGATCGAAATAGTGCGTTCTATTCTGGAGCAATCTGGAACACGACTGGGCCGCCAACGCTTGGATCGACATGTCCTCCTTTCTTCAAGACTCCGTCAACAGCGACGCCATCCTTGCCGACATCCGGAGCATCGTGGAGATCGAAAGCCCCTCGCGCAACGTCGCAGGCGTCAACCGCGTGCTCGAAGCGATTGCGCTCTTCTTTGAGGGAACCGGCGCCGTGTGCGAACGCCAGCAGACGACGCCGACCCTCGGCGACATCTTGCGCGTCCGCTGCGATCCGACGCGCAGCGAGCCTGGCGTTCTGGTGCTCAGCCACATGGATACGGTCCATCCCGTCGGCACGCTCGCCGGCAAGCTTCCCTATCGACGCGAGGACGACAGAATTTATGGNCCGGGCATCTATGACATGAAGGGCGGGCTGGTGCTCGCGGTCGCAGCATTCCGCCGGATTGCGCAGGCGCGCCGGCGCACCCCGTTGCCNATTACATTCCTGTTCACGCCGGACGAAGAATTGAGCAGCCTGGCCACGCGCAACGTCATCGAACGGGAGGCGGCGGGGCATCGCTACGTCCTCGTCACCGAGCCGGCGCGCGACGGCGGCAAGATCGTGACCGCGCGCAAAGGCGTCGGTGCTTTCGTCATCCGCACGCACGGGTGGCCGGCACATGCCGGCGGGAACCCGGACAAGGGGCGCAACGCGATTCTCGCCATGGCGGAGATCGCGCTTGCGATCGAGGGTTTGAACGATCGCACGCGGGGTATCACGACCAATGTTGGCCTGATCGATGGCGGCACCGCCAGGAATACTGTCGCCGAGGATTGTACGATCGAGGTCGACCTGCGCTTCTGTGACCGCGCGAGCGCAAGCGAGATGGAGGCGAAGATCTTGGCCCTCAAGTCGTCGCGCCCAGATATCGAAATAACGGTGACCGGCAAGATCACGCGCCCACCCTTCGCGTGCGATCGGGGGGTTGATCTCATCTTTCAACGAGCCGCCGCCATTGCGCGGGAGATCGGCTTCGCGCTCGAAAGTGCGCCGCTCGTCGGCGGCGGCTCGGACGGCAATTTCACTGTCGAGATGGGCATCCCGACGCTCGACGGGCTCGGCGTCGACGGTGATGGCGCCCACACCAACCACGAGCACCTGCTGTTCTCGTCGATCGAGCCGCGCACGCGGCTGCTGCAAGGATTGATGGAGCGCTTGGAGTGAAGCCCCGCGGCTGGTGAGGCGCTGCGTCAATCTAAGTGGGATACCCGACCCCAGGCCGGACATGTCGACGGAGAAGTGAATGGCCGCCGATCAATCTGTCGCCATCGTGGGCGGAGGGCCGATCGGGCTCGCGCTCGCGCTGCATCTCGACATGTACGGCGTTTCTTCGACTGTCTTCAACACCGAGGCCGAGACGCGTTGGCATCTTGTCTTTCACATTTTTTGGAGAGCGCGCTTTGACCCCGATGGGCTGCGTAATGACTCCCGTTGCCTTGGCGCCGCTTGCCTTCTTGGGCGCTGACGCGGCCTTCGTGCGTTCCGAGATCTGCCGGCGTTCCTTCTCCGCCAGCGCCGCGTAGAGGTGCAGCATGAACGGGTCGGCATCCCGCCCGGGTTCGGCCACGATAAAACGACTGTTTGCGATCTTCGGTCCCATTGGCTGGCCGTGATACCACTTACTAAATCAACGGCGCGCCACTGCGGGCTCCGAGGCGATTTTTGCGCCCAATCGGCAACCGAACTACTTAGGGTAAATTCCCTGCGCAATGGCATCGGCAGCTTCTAGGGTCTGATGCCGCGGGCGTGCATCGCCGCCCTATAGGCAAACACCACGGCCGGACCGAGGGTGGTACCTGGCCCCGGATAGGCTCCGGCCATTACGGAGGCCATGTCGTTTCCGCACGCATACAAGCCATGGATCGGGTGCCCCTCCGTGTCGAGGACGCGTGCATCGACGTCGGTCGAGAGTCCCGTGCTGACTGCGATGTCTGCCGGCCAGACGGCGACCGCGTGGAATGGCGGCGTCGCAAGCGGGCCGATGCATGGATTGGGCGCGTGGTTCGGGTCGCCATTGAAACGGTTGAGCTCCATCTCGCCTTTGCCGAAGTCGACGTCCACCCCAGTCTTTGCAAATTGGTTTTGGCGCTCTACGGTGTCGCGCAGTGCTGCAGCGGGCACGCCGATCCGTTCGGCTAGTTTCTCGATCGTGCGGCCGGTGAACAGATAGCCACTGCGCTCGAATTTTGAGAGATTGCGCATTCCGGCATGGACATTTCCGAGGCCGTATTTCTTAATGAAGGCCGTATCGCAAATCAGATAGGATGGGATAGACGGAACTGTCTTGTGACTCGCGAACATGCCTTCCACAAAATCGTGGTAGGAGGCAGCCTCGTTGACAAAACGACGTCCAGCGGAATTCACCGCGAGCAATCCAGGCTTGGCGCGGTCGAGCACGAGATGCGGGAACAATCCGCTGCTGCCGTCCGGTCGTGTGGTGATCGATGCCGGCGTCCAGAACCCGCTGTGGCCGTGCTCCTTCGGCGCAATCCGTGCCCCGAGCCGTTGGCCGATTGCGATACCGTCGCCGGAATTTCCCTCATGGCTAAGCGAATGCACGGGCACGGGTTGCGGCATGAAGGCTGCGCGGAATTCCCTGTTGTGGGCATAGCCTCCGGTCGCAAGTACTACGCCTTTTCGCGCTTTGACCAGGATTTCCTTTCCGCCTACGATGATGCGCGCACCGGTGACGGTGTGCCGGTCGCCGAAGATGTCTGAGATTGCGGCCTCGAACAGGATCGGCACCTTTTGTTTTTGCAGGCTGTAGAACAGCCGTGCAACCAGGGCATTGCCCATCATGATTCGAGTGCCGCGCGGATATCTCAGGCGATCAATGAGATAACGCGCGAACAGCTTCACCGAGTAAATGAAGTTGGCAGCGGACTGAAACCGGCCGATTAGGCGCGGAATGTCCTCCTTGCCCACCATCATGCCACCGAACACCATGAACTCCGGGATTGGGGACCGGATGCGGCGGAAATGCTTGCCCAACAACCTGGCGTCAAACGGCTTCGGCACGATGGCGCGACCAGTCACCGCTGCTCCCGGCATGTTGCTGCGATAGTCCGGATGCTTGCCGCAGGGGAGAAACTGCACGTCGGTCCTCGCGCTCAGATAGTCGATCGCTGTGGGCCCGGTTTGCAGAAAAGCGGTGCGCAAGTCGCGGTTGGTCGAGCCTGGGATCAGTGCGTCGAGATAGCGCTCCGCCTCACCGGCNCTGTCGTCAAAGCCAGCGGCCTTGCTCTGAGTATTTCCAGGAATCCAGAGNGTTCCGGCCGAGGTCGATCCNGTGCCGCCAACCTGATCGGACTTCTCGCACAGAAGCACGTCAAGNCCTTCGAGCGAAGCAACNAGCGCCGCCGTCATTCCCGCGGGGCCCGCGCCGGCAATCAGGAGGTCAACTTCCCGTTCGGCATCCATCGGCAGTCAACGCTGCTCGTCTTCTGCTCAGTTCTTTTCCAAGCCAATGGTCTTGATGATCTTGCCGTACTTGTCGGTTTCAGTCTTGACGAATTTCGCGAACTCCGCGGGCGGTGCGCCACCGGGCTTGTAGCCGCTCTCGATTAGTCGCTTCTGCACGACAGCGTCTTGCAACACTGTCTTGACCCCGGCATAGATCTTTTCGACGACGGGGGACGGCGTCCCGGCCGGTGCCCACACGCCGAACCAGGTCAGCATCTCATAACCGGCGAGCCCAGCTTCAGAAATAGTCGGCACGTCCGGCAGCAACGGCGAACGGGCATTGTCGCTGAGTCCGAGCGCAACCAGCTTCTCGGCTCTCACATGGGCGAGCGATGACGGTATCGAGAAATAGCCGAGCGGGACGCGCCCGCCCAGGACGTCGAGCAGCGCATCGGCGGCGCCACGATACGGAATGTGGTTCATCGGAACGCCGGCCATGATGCTGAACAGCTCGCCGGCGAGATGATCAGGGCTGCCTTTGTTTGTGGATCCCCAGTTGAGCCTCGTCGGCAACTTAGCCTTAGCGAAATCGATGAACTCCTTGACGGTCTTCGCCGGAACCTCGTTAGGATTGACCGCGAGGATGTAGGGCGCCGACGCCAGCACCGTGATCGGGATAAAGTCCTTGTCGGGATCGAAACCCATCTCGTTGAACAGGAAGGGATTAATGGTCAACACGCCNCCGAATGTGACGAACAGCGTGTAGCCGTCCGGCGTCGAGCGGGCGACCTGTTGTGCTGAGATATTGCCGGCGGCGCCGGTCTTGTTCTCGATAACGACCGGCTGTCCCCACAACGCGTTCAATTGCTGGCCGACGAGCCGCGCGATGATGTCAGTGCCGCCGCCGGCGGAAGCCGAGACCACAAAGCGAATCGTTCGATCGGGATAGGAGGTTTGGGCTGAAGCCGCAACGGGGATCGCGAGCAACAGGCCGGCGATCGCGCTCTGCAACCACGGATTCATCGTAATCCTCCGGCGCAATTGTCGTGTTTTCAACCTCAAAACGCTCGGCCAGCGGTCAAACCGACGCCGAGCGTCTGACACTTAACGAGTGAACGCGGTGGCACCGATGGCTAAGGAGGGGCCGCGCGCCTGGTCAGGCCACGACTTTCGGCTTGCGGACCACGCAGGTCTTTTCTTCTGGCTTGAAGTAGTGCCGAAGCTCCTTGTAGTGACCGCCAACGACGGTGATCGAGTATGTGCCTTCCTCGAGCGCGACGAAGGTGTGAATCTCAGCTGGTTGGGCGACGATCGCAACGTCTCCGGGCTGGAGCCGGCGATCATCAACCATCGCGAGATCGGCGTAGCCTTCCTTCGTACCGTCGTCCTTCCGCTCGTACACTGTGTGATCGAAGCTGCCCTTGTAGACCGCGAGCGCCTCCCAAACTCCATGGTCGTGCGGCGGGATACGCTTGCCCTTGGGGAACTCGTCCAGCGAGATGACGAGCTGACCATCGTAATAAAGGTATTTCGAGTTATCGATGTGATTGCCTTGTCGCTTCACGCCGAGCGAAAGCAGGTCGGGCTGCGCCACGATCCTCTTCAGCGGCTCCTGCAGCGCCTTAATCAGTTTCGCGTTATCGTCCTTGTGCGTCTGCGCGATCTTAATGATGTCGAACGCGCATTCGCGCACAACTTGCTCGCTGTTGGTACTCGCCATCGTCGGTCCTCGTTGCTGAGAGCTCGGGAAGATTCGCGGGATTATTCGTCAGTCTAGCGGAAACCAGCTCTCCCTTCCATGTCCCAAGGCAGAGAGGTGCGAGACGATTGGCCTCAATGCGACGTGGCCTGATGCTCCGCAGCAAGAAGCCCGAAGACCAGAGCCTTGATCAGGCCGCCAAGGTAACCGACTTCGGGGCCGCCCTCGATACCGCCGGTGGTAGAGCCCGCGGCATAGAGGCCAGAGATGGTTCCCCCGGATTTGTGCAGGACCCGGGCGCACGCGTCGATGGCGATTCCGCCCAGGGTGCTGGTCATGGCTGGGCAAGCGGGGGCTGCGTAAAACGGCGGAGTGTTGAATGCCTGCGAGGGGTGCCTGCCCTTCGCATAGGAGGGCATCGCGGCGCGAGCGGCCGCGGACGCCGCGTCCTTTTCGCGGTTGGCGGCGACCGTGGCGTTCTGCGCGTCCACAAGCTGCTGTAGACGCTCGGGTACGAGCTTGATTTTCCTCGCCAGTGTCTCCATGTCGTCGGCCTTGTGCAGCGTGCCGCCGGCGGTCACGAGATTCGGGTTCGGTGGGCAGAAGAAATGCCGGCCGATGCCGTTCCACATTGCATCGTCGAAAATCACGTAGGCGAGGGAACTGCCGTGGCGGGCCAGCGCATTTGAAGTGAAGTGCCCGCCCGTGGTCTCATCGACAAAACGCTCGCCCTTGAAATCAACCATCATGCCGGCGGCAGCGAGAAATTCCAGAAAAGGGAAGGGACTCAAGCCTTCACGGTGAAGGCTGTCGGCGCTGAGGACGTGGCCGTAGAACGCCTCCATCCCGATCAGCATTGCGCCCGCAGCCTCCGCCAGCCGCATTCCGTCGCCATTTCCGGACTCTGGGGCACGCATCTGGATGTTTTCCGGATGCGGGGTAATGTAGCGGCGAAGCATGTCCTTGTTGCTCTCAAAGCCGCCGTCCGCCAGCACGACCGCTTTCGCACGATATGACTTCGGGCCATCCGGGGTTTGCGCGGTTACGCCGCTAACCGCGCCATTCTCGACGATTAACCCGGTGACGTTCACGCCTCGCCGACTTTCGCCACCGAGTTCTTTAGTGCGCTGTTCGAGCCGGTCGATCAGGCGGTCGGCGCCGAGCCCCTCCCATGCCATCACTGTCTTGTTGTGAAATCCCAGCGGCGCCAGCGTATAGTCCTTCCAGCCGTCAGTCGGCTCCATCGGGACGAACGTGGCGCCGAGGCTCTGCAGCCACCCGATGGACCGCAAGGTGTTGTTGGCGAGCACTCGCGCGACCGAAGAGTCGACGAAATTGCCGGTGGCCTTGTCGATCACGCGGACGAGCTCGTCCGGGTCCGTCGTCACACTTCGGAAACCGACGTGAAAGACGCCGCCGTTGGTGCGCGAGGCGCAAAGGTGGCGCGGAATGGTCTGCTTCTCGAGGATGAGTGCGCGCCGGCCGAGCTCAAGCGAGCGGTTTGCCGCGGTCAGTCCGGCAAGCCCGGCGCCTACCGCAATCAAATCCAATTCGTCAGCCATCCTCGAATTCCTTCCCCTGCGTCGCCGTCTGGGCGTTGCCTTTGTCCTGATGCTCGGCATCGTTACAAACCTGCCCCGATACCTGTGCAACACACTAGGCAACACATTACGGCAACACACCTTGCGGCGTTAGTGCCGAGCGAGATGGGTAGCGCCGCTCTCAGCTGCACATAATCAGGTACGCTTCGCGGTGCGCGGAACGGGTGATATGAACCATCCCACCCGGCTTCGCGGAATCAATCCGGTTTGGCGCCGGAGAACTTAACGACCTTCGCCCACTTCTCGCTTTCTTCCACAATGAAATTGCGGAAATCGGCGGGCGAGCCAGCAAATGCCGTCGCGCCCAGTTCGGTAAGTCGCATTTTGATCTTGGGATCAGTGAGGCCCGCATTGATCTCCTTGTTGAGCTTGTTTCCGATCTCGGCGGGCGTGTTGCTGGGCGCTCCAATGCCGTACCAGTCGCTCGCGTCGTAGCCCGGTAGAAAATTGCCCACGGTCGGCAGGTCCGGCAGCGCGTCCGAACGCGTTGCGGTCGTCACCGCGAGCGGGCGCAGCTTGCCGGCTCTGATGTACTCGATCGAGGAAAGCATGATCGTGAACATCACCTGCACCTGCCCCCCGAGCAGGTCAATCAGCGCGGGCCCCCCGCCGCGATAGGGCACGTGAACCAAGTTGACGCCGGCCATCATCTTGAACAGCTCTCCCGCCACGTGGGGCGGCGTTCCGTTGCCCGCCGATGCCATGTTGATCTTGCCCGGATTGGCCTTGGCATAGGCGATGAACTCGGGAAACGTCTTGGCCGGGACCGATGGGTTGACCGCCAAGACAAGGGGCATGCGGTTGATGCTCGCGATGGGCGCGATGTCGCGGAGGAAATTGTAATTGAGCTTGTCGTAGAGCAAGGCGTTTATCAAAGGCGCCGCGTTGAACATGAGAAGCGTATAGCCGTCAGGCGGCGCGTGCGCGACCACCTCGGTGCCGATATTGCTGCCGCCGCCCGGCCGGTTCTCGATGACGAATTGCTGGCTCAGCCGCTCCGATAGCCATTGGCCCATCAGACGTGCGGTGATGTCGGTCGCGCCCGCCGGCGCGAATGGCACGATTACCCGCACCGGCCGTGTCGGATAGGTTTGCGCCCTTGCGATCCGCGATGCGGCCGGGAGAGCGGCGGCACCCGCGGCCAGATGCAGAAAAGTTCGGCGGGGAAGTTTCATGGCGTTCCCTCCCAGGCACGGAGACATTCAGAGGCCGCCCCCTGATGGCAGCGAGTCGGAGTACTGGTTCAGACGCAAATCACTTCGTCCCATACGCCCGGTCACCGGCGTCGCCGAGACCGGGCACGATGAAAGCCCGCTCATCTAACGAGTCATCGATTGCGGCCGTCCAGATCGGTACGTCGGGATGAACTGCGCGCATCCGTTCGATGCCTTGAGCCGCGCTGATCAAGCAGACCAACCGTATCTCCTTCCCCCCTCGCTCTTTAAGTCGGTCTACCGCCGCAACCGCGGTATTTGCGGTCGCAAGGATTGGAACAATGACAATTACGAGGCGCTCGCTGAGATCGGATGGCGCCTTGAAGAAGTACTCCACCGCCACGAAAGTCTCAGGCTCCCGATAGAGCCCGATATGGGCCACGCGCGCTGCTGGAACGAGATCAAGCATTCCTTCGGCAAATGTCAGACCAGCACGCAGAACAGGGGCAAATACGAGTTTCTTACCCGCGATGCGATGAGAAATCATGCGCGCCAGCGGCGTTTCAATCTCCACAGAAGTCAGAGGAAGGTCGCGCGTAACCTCGTAGCACAGCAGCATCCCTATCTCTTTCAGAAGCTCCCGAAACGACTTTGCTGAACGATTCTTGTCTCGGATTAGCGTTAGCTTGTGTTGCACCAACGGGTGGTCGACGACTGTTACTCCCTCCATGAGATTTTCCCTGTGTCCTCAGTGTCTCGTTTCAGACCACCCCGTGACCGGAGCGCCGGCTCTGAATGCCGGGGCGTGGCTCGGATCGATACGAAATCTTGGAGCAGTGAGCCGACCAACAGCTTCCGAGCTCTTGTGTCTCACAATCCGCCAATAGCTCGCGTCAGTCTTTGTCGAGCGGTCGGCCGACCGAACCTGTCGGGCCCTCGTGTTTTGGCTCAGGCGAGTAATATCCGGCCGCCTTCTTTGCCGCGATTTCGACATGGGCGTCCGCCGGCACAAGCTCGTCCGGGATAGGGACACGCTCCACGATCTCGACGCCCTGCGTCGTCAGCGCGTCATATTTCATGTCGCTCATTGAAACGAAACGGTCGATCCTACTCACACCCAGCCAGTGGATCGCGTCCGGCATGAGTTGCTGGAAGCGGGCGTCCTGGACTCCTGCCACACATTCGGTACGTTCGAAATAAGCGGAGGCTGCATCCCCGCCTTCTTGCCGTTTGCGAGCATTATAAACCAGGAATTTTGTCACCTCACCGAGCGCGCGGCCTTCCTTGCGATTGTAAATGACGATGCCGAGTCCGCCAGACTGGGCAGTACGTGCACATTCCTCAATGCCGTGGATCAAATACGGGCGACAGGTGCAGATATCCGAGCCGAAAACATCGGATCCATTGCATTCATCGTGTACGCGGCAGGTTATCTGCGTGCGCGAATCCGAGAGCCTTGCGACGTCGCCGAATAGATAGACCGTAGTGCCTCCAATCGGCGGCAGGAAGACCTGCAGATCGAGCCGGGTCACGAGTTCGGGAAACATACCGGCGGTCTGTTCGAAGAGTGCGCGCCGGAGACCTATTTCGGTTGTGCCGAACCGTTCCGCGATCCCGGGCAAATACCAAACCGGATCGATAGCGATTTTGACGACCGAGACGCTGCCGTTGTTGTGCACGACTTCGCCATCATTGAGCAAGCGTCCAGCCGACAGCGCGTCCTGAATCTCATGAAGATCGAGTCGCGCCCTGGTGATCGCGATGGTTGGCCTCACGTCGAGCCCTTCAGCGATCTCCGAACTGAAAGTTTCAGCAGCCAGGTGTCCCCAGGGATCGAGCGATACAATCCGACGCGCCTCAGTCCATTGCGGAAATGGACCAATCTTCACCGCAGGATGCGTATTCGTGAGATCTGGACGGCGAATGGGGTCTAGAGCTCCCGCCGAAACGGCGAGCGCGCGGTAGACTGCATAGGAGCCGCCATGGGCGCCGATGACGTTGCGATCGTTCGGTCGCGACACGGTGCCAATTATCGGCCCGCGCTCGCGCGCCGTCACGGCTCCCCAGCGGATCGGGAACCGCTGCTTCGCACCCGGATCCGGATGGGAAGTCAGGCGGATATGGTCCGTACGATTGGAACGACTCATCAGGTAGACCCGGAAAAGACGAGGGCCCGCCGTTTATGACGGGCCAAACACACGCTAAGGCGCTCGATATCGACTTCTTGCGCCCACGAACGATAATATAGCGATCCTGACACCGGATACAATCGGACCAAGCCGTTGTTCTATTGGTCGACGAAGGCCGCCGGCGGTAGGAACTACTTCGGAAACTAACATTTCGACGGCATTTTTCGATGGTGCGAGAGCCATGATCTCTCTGTCCTTGCTCCAATCCTCACAAGGCTGAGAAAGACTAGAGATTTTTGCGGGCCGGCCGTACCGTCAGTCATGGTGACGATTCTCTGCGCCCTTGCTTCGCTGCCGCGCCTCGCTGAAAGTTGAGCTTATTGCCCTGCGACATCAGGTGACCGTCCTGCGGCGACAGCGTCCCGGCCGGGCTCAGCTTTCGATGCCGTCGCCGTCACCCGCGGGCAGTTCATGCGATAATGCAATTGCGCGGTCCAGGCACCCGGGCCACAATCGGCGCTCTACGAAGCGCACGAGGAGGCCATGGCGAAGGACAGCTACAAGGAAGGTGAGGCGGCACGCCGCAGAATGCTCGGCGACGCGTGGGTCGACCGCTCGCTCGCCAATCGCAACGATTTCAACGCCGATTTCATCGACCAGATCACGCGCCATGTCTGGTGCGATATCTGGACGCGGCCGGGACTTGATCAGAAGACGCGGCGATTCATGGCGATCACCGTCATGATGGCGTTGAACCGCTGGGAGGAGTTCCGCCTGCATGTCGTGGGCGGCCTCAACGCCGGCGACATCACCAAGAACGATCTGAAGGAGATCATCCTGCAGGCAACCGTCTATTGCGGCGCGCCGGTGGGCAACCGCGCCATGAAAGAGGCTGCTGTCGCGCTCAAGGAGGCCGGTCAATAGAACGCATCCGAAGGGAGAAGACGTGAAGGCAAACCAGAAACCTCGCAACCTGCTGATCCTCGCCTTGGTGTTGGCGGGCCTCGCTCAGACTTCATCTGCGCGTGCCGCAGAGTCTTATCCGACGCGGCCGGTCCGCATGCTGGTCCCGTTCGCGCCGGGCGGCGGTATCGATTTCCTCGCTCGCGTCACGGCGCAAGAGCTCAGCGACAGGCTCGGCCGGCAATTCGTCATCGAGAACCAAACCGGCGGCGGCGGCGCCATCGCTTCCTACACGCTCGCGAACGCCAAACCGGACGGCTACACGATCATCTTCCAGTCGTCGTCCTCGGCGGCGGTCGTGCCCGCGGTGTCGAAGAACCTGAGGTACGACCCGATCAAGGACTTTGCGCCGGTGTCGCTGGTCGGCGCGCTGCCGCTGGTGCTCGTGGTCAACAAGGATCTCCCCGTCACCGATCTTCAGAGCTTCGTCGAGCTGTTGCGCAAGAACCCGGGCAAGCACAGTTACGGCACCGCCGGACCGGCGACCGCCATCCATCTCGTCACCGAACTGTTTCGGTTGGGCACCAACACGCAAATCCAGCACGTGCCGTACCGGGGCATGAATCCGGCGACCCAAGACGTGCTCGCTGGCAACATTTCCATGGTTATCGATGCTGTTCCCGCGCAGCTCGGCAATATCAACGGCGGAACCGTNCGGGCTTTGGCGGTGACCGCGAACANGCGCAGCAGCGTCCTGCCCGATGTCCCGACGATGCAGGAAAGCGGACTGAAAGANTTCGACTTCCTGTTCTGGGGAGCGATCTATGCGCCGGCGGGCACGCCGGATGAGATCGTGCAGAAGCTGTCGACGANGATCGGCGAGATCATGCGCGACGAGAAGGTNGGCAAGCGCCTACGAGACGTCGGCAACGAACCGATCGGGTCGTCGCCCGCCGAACTCGACAAGTATTGGAAGAGCGAAATCGATCTCTATCGCAAGATCGTAACGGACGCCGGCATCAAACTCGAACAATAGGCGGGCAGCGGACCCCCGTCATGACGTGACCAGGAGGCCGGCACGGCGGCCCTCAGCAATAGCGTCGCCAAGGCGCCGCGGCGCGACCGCATCGCCAACGATATGAACGTCGGCCCGCGGCAACCGGAGCGCGGTGGCGAGCTCGTCGCGCGCCCGCACTCTGCCGATCCAATGGATGGCGGCTGCCACGGCGGTCTCCTCCCGTCCGGAGAACCTGTTTTTCAGGACAGCGCGACCATTCCGGACGCCGACGAGACGCGTGTTCGCAACGATGCGGACGCGATGCCGGTCGAGAACCGCGATCACGTGCCCGCGCGATACGCTCGAGAGCTCCCGGAACGCCTCGAAGAATGGCGTGACGACCGTGACCTCGCAACCGCCCAGCGCCAGGAATTCCGCAGCCGCGGCGCTCCAGTTGTGACCATCTTCGTCGACGACGATGACGGACCCGGTGCTTGCGCCGATCGGCAATGCGATGGCGTCATTAACGCAGATTTCGATTGAACCGTCCGACGGGACGACAGGGGCGACCGGCCGAGCGCCGAGGGCCAGAATCGTCGCGTCGGCCGATGCGGCGTCGAGACTCTCGATCGTCGCGGGACTGTTCAGTCGAATGTCGACGCCGCTGCGCTCGGCCTGCCGTGCGAGGTAGTTGGCGAAATCCCCGAGCTCGCGCTGAAACGTCCAACCGGATGCGGCCAACAGCCGTCCGCCCAGCCGGCAGCCGGCCTCTAGCAGCGTGACGCGGGCGCCGCGTTCCGCTGCCGTCCGCGCCGCCTCAAGACCGGCCGGGCCGCCGCCCACCACCAGCACGCGCTTGCGGGTCGAGCAGGCGGGCTGCACGGCCGACAGTTCGTTGCCAACGGCCGGATTGACCACGCATTTGATCTTCTCACCCGACACCGATGAAACCCAGCATTGGTTGCACGCGATACAGGGCGTGATGTCGCCGGCGAGATCGCCGGCGCTCTTGCGCGGCCAATCCGGATCCGCTGTCAGAGCGCGCGACATTCCGATGATATCGGCCTTGCCTGCGACGAGCGTTTGCTCGGCCATCGCGGCACTTGCGAAGCGGCCGCAGGTTACGGTGGGAATCGTTCCAACGTGACGTTTCACCTGGGCGTGCAAGTCGGTGAAAACTGCCGGCGGCTGGTGGCGATCCGGCAAATGCATCTCTATCGAGGTGAAGTTGCCTTGGCTGAGAGAGAAATAGTCGATCTGTCCGGTGACGCTCAGCAACGCCGCGGCCCGGCAGGCCTCGTCGATCGTCAGCCCACCCTCGGAAAACTCATCGACAGCGAGCCGGTAGCCGACAATTCCAGTCGGCCCCACGGCGTCGCGGACCACGGCCAGCACGCGCAGGGGAAAGCGCATCCGATTCTCAAAGCTGCCGCCGTACTCATCGTCCCGCCGGTTGCTCAGTGGCGACATGAATTGCTGGAGCAGATAGCCTTGCGCGCCGTGCACCTCCACCCCGTCAAGCCCGGCTGCCATTACATGGGACGCAGTTGTACCAAAGCCGTGCACCAGGTCGTCGACCTCGTGTCGGCTGATTTCATGCGGCACGCCGCCGCTGTAGTCGCACGCAACAGGGGAAGGGCCCCACAGAAGCGGCAGGCCGCGCGAGGAATGNTGCTGGCGACCACCATGGAGGAGCTGGACGATGCATAGCGCCCCTTCCGCATGGGCGGCTTCGCCGAGACGGCGCAGACCGGGAACANTCTCCGGCCGGAACGCNGCGACAAGCTTGTCGCCACGCACGCTGCTCGCATGCACGGCCATGCCTTCGGTGACGATAACGCCGACTCCGCCCCGGCTGATCCGCGCGACATGAGCAACCATTGCGTCGCTGACGGAGGATTTCTCGGCGAGATTGCTGATTGTCGGCAACCGCATGACGCGGTTCTTGGCGACTTTCGCCCCCAGAGAAAGCGGAGAAAAAAGCAGCGAGACCATAGCCTAGCTTACCGCAAACGCGCTGGCGTTTCGCTAGTCAAGGCGCTGGAAACCAGGCGTCTTGTAGCATTGACGTGGCGACCGATGGCGCAGTGCGTCAATTGCATCCGCCTTGCGAATCTTCCGGTGCAAGGACCGACCAAGTTCGGAATGGTCATCAATCTCAGACCACGACCTCTTTCACGGCAGGGCAAGCTAACAAGACGGGTGACGCGCCAGCGGCTATCATGCCCAATTGCAGTCG
>JGI12053J15887_10000217_pt1 | contig 21283 bp, 18 predicted proteins | sample MedBloCAOM1_O3_FD_15887 | JGI IMG/M metagenome (IMG submission 15887)
ACGGTCCTGGGACCGAACGGGATGTCGAAGGCGAGCGCAAGCGCGCCGCCGACGGCCGCGGCACTGGCGAGAAATGCGCGGCGATTGACGTTCGGGACGCGGCTCATGGGGACTTTATCCCGCTCACGCGTTGGTTCGCGGCAGCGTGAATCGCGGCGCGGATGCGCTGATAGGAGCCGCAACGGCAAATGTTGGTGATGGCGGCATTGATGTCCGCGTCGGTCGGGCTCGGATTTTCCTGGAGCAGCGCGGCCACCGCCATGATCATTCCGCTCTGGCAATAGCCGCATTGCGGAACGTCGAGCTCGACCCACGCCCTCTGCACGGGGTGCAGGGCGTCGTCCGCTCCGAGGCCTTCGATGGTGGTGATCTGTTTGTCACCGACGGCGCTCACCGGCAGCGCGCAAGAGCGCACTGGCGCGCCGTCGACATGCACCGTGCAGGCGCCGCATTGCGCAATGCCGCACCCGAATTTTGTACCCATCAGCCCCAGCGTATCCCGTAGCGCCCAAAGCAGAGGCGTGTCGGAATCCACGTCGATATCGTGGGCCTGCCCGTTAACGGTCAGCCGCGTCACATTCCCCCCGCTTGAAACCTGCCGCGCCTCCAAACCGGCTTACGATCACCCTCGCGAGGGGTTTAAGACGACAATCCGGGCAAAAAGTAGCCCGTGCCTGGGCAAACCCTGGCGACTTTCGCATCGGCCGCTTTCGCGCGCCCGACTCCATAAATGAAAGCGGCGGCCGCTAGGGCCGCCGCTGGGGTTTTCTCAGGCTATTTGGCCTCAAGACATCTGGATGTTGTGGTTCTTCAGCGGGAACGAGCGAACGCGCTGGCCCGTTGCCTTGGAGAACGCATTAAGTACGGCGGGCGCGGCCACGCAGATCGTCGGCTCGCCCACGCCGCCCCACGGCTCCGTGCCTCCGGCCGGCATCACGATCGATTCGACGACCGGCATTTCGGCGATGCGCATCGAATTGTAGGTGTCGAAGTTGGTCTGCTCGATGCGGCCGTCCTTGACCGTGCATTCGCCATAGAACAAGGCCGACAGGCCGTAGACGAACGAGCCCGCGACTTGCCGGTCGATCTGGGCCGGGTTGACGGCGTAGCCCGGATCGGTGGCGCCGACGATGCGGTGGACCTTGATCTTGTTTCCGCCGGAGACCGAGACTTCAGCGGCGGCCGCCACGTAGCTGCCGAACGCCTTCATCTGCGCAAGACCGCGATAGACGCCTTGCGGCGCGGGCTTGCCCCAGCCGATCCGCTCGGCCACGGCATTGAGTGCAGCCAGGTTCCTCGGATACTTGCTCATCAGCTTGCGCCGGAATTCGAGCTCATCCTGGCCGACCGCTTGCGCCAGTTCGTCCATGAAGCACTCGATGAAGATGGCGTTCTGATTGATGTTCACGCCCCGCCAGAAGCCCGGCAGGATGTGAGGATTGCGCATGGCATGGTCGATCAGCAGGTTCGGAACGGAGTAGCCGAACGAGTGCTCGCCGTTGCCGGGCAGGAGACCTTGAAACGTGAGGGGGTCCTTGCCGTTGTCGAGGTTCTGCGGGAACACGTTCGCCAGGATCGACTGGCCTGACAGCCGCATGTGCAGCCCGGTGAGCTCGTTGTTGGCATCGAAGCCGCCGACGAGCTTGCACTGCATGACCGGGTGGTACCGCCCGTGGGTCATGTCCTCCTCACGCGACCACAACAGCTTCACCGGCGTGCCGGGCATCTGCTTGGCGATGAGCACGGCCTGGGTGGTGTAATCGTGGAAGGCGCCGCGCCGGCCAAACCCGCCGCCGAGGTGGAGCTTGTAGACCTCACATTTGTCGGCTGGCAGCCCCGACGCCGCCAAGGTCGCGCCGAACGCAGCTTCGCCGTTCTGGGTCGGGCCCCACACCTGGCATCGCTCGGGCGTGTAAAGCGCGGTGGCGTTCATCGGCTCCATGGGGGCGTGGTTCTGGTAGGGATAGGCGTAGACTGCCTCGACTTTCTTCGCCGCCGTGGAGATCGCGTCCTTGGCGTCGCCGTTCTTGTTGCCGACGAATGCGTCGGGCGCGTCGAGGCCAGCCTTGAGCCACTCCGCGATGCTCGCGCTCGACACCTTGGCGTTCTCGCCCTCGTCCCAGACGATCGGGAGCGCGTCGAGCGCGGTCTTGGCCTGCCACCAGGTATCCGCCACCACCGCGACACCGGAATCGCCGACCTGGACCACCTTCTTCACGCCCGGCATGTTCGAGATCTTGGCGGCGTCGAAGCTCTTGATCTTGCCGCCTTGCACCGGGCAATCCTTGATCGCGGCCGTGAGCATCCCTGGCAGCTTGAGATCTGCGCCGTAGACCTGCTTACCCGTGAGCTTGTCCAGGGTGTCGAGACGCTTGAGAGGTTTGCCCGCGACCTTCCAGTCCTTCGGATCCTTGAGCTTGATGTCCTTCGGCGGTTCGACCTTGGCGGCGGCTTCGGCCACTTTGCCGTAGGTCGTGGTGCGGCCGGACGGCGTGTGCGTGATCACGCTGTTCGCGGCGGTCACTTCCGACACCGGGACCTTCCACTCGTTGGCCGCGGCCTGCTTGAGCATCTCACGCGCGGCCGCGCCGCCTTGCCGGACGTATTCGTGCGACATGCGGATGCCGCGGCTGCCGCCGGTCGAGAAATCACCCCACACGCGTTTGCGTGCGACGCTCTGGCCGGGCGTGGGATATTCGGTCGTGACCTTCGACCAGTCGCATTCGAGCTCCTCGGCGACCAGCTGGGCGAGCCCGGTGAGGGTTCCCTGACCCATCTCGGAACGTGCAACACGGATCACCACCGTGTCGTCCGGGCGGATCACCACCCAGGCGTTGACTTCCGGCGTCCCGTCCGCGGCGCGGATCACCTGCGGGCCGCCGAAGGGAATGTCGAGACCGAGTGCAAGCCCGCCGCCCGCGGCGGCTGCGCTCACGACAAAGGTGCGGCGATTGATTTTTGGCATGTAATTCATGGCTGCCTCCCCGCTCACGCGCTTGCCGCGGCGTGGATCGCCGCGCGCACCTGCTGGAACGTGCCGCAACGACAGATATTGGTGATGTTGGCGTCGATGTCGGCATCGGTCGGCTTCGGCTTGTCCTTGAGCAGCGCCGCCACCGCCATGATCATGCCGCACTGGCAATAGCCGCACTGTGGCACGTCATGCTCGAGCCAGGCCTTCTGCACCTTATGCAGCGCGCCGTTCTGCGCCAGCCCTTCGATGGTGGTGATTTTCCTGCCGTCGACCGCGCTCAACGGCACTGAGCACGAGCGCATCGCGACGCCGTCGACATGGACGGTGCAGGCGCCGCACTGGGCGATGCCGCAACCGTATTTGGTGCCGGTCAGTCCGATCGTGTCCCGCAACACCCAAAGCAATGGAGTGTTGGGGTCGACGTCGACCTGATGGGTCGTTCCATTGACGCTGAGAGCAGCCATGCGCAGTCCTCCCGTGAGCCGCCCATGCGAGGGGCGGTGTTCGACGCGGCGGCAACCCCTCGGTTGCGCCGCGTGCGCTGTCCTGAAGCCAGCTTGTTTCAATTCTAATATGGAAATCGCACCTCGGCGAGATCGAATCGGCCGCACCGCCGCCAGCGCCTGCCCACGAGTAGGGCGCTTCAGAAAATTGGGCTGCCTATTCAAAGGTTTGGCCCTGCCGCCGGCGCCGGCTAGCGGCCAGACGTAAAAACGAAAACGGCGCGACCGGGCTACGGTCGCGCCTGCTGCGTTAAGTCTGCAGACGCGGCGGCCCTGGGGCCGCCGCGTTACGTCGTCACGCGAACGAGATGTCGTGGTTCTTCAGCGGGAACGAGCGAATGCGCTTGCCGGTCGCGGCGAAGATCGCATTGAGCACGGAGGGCGCGGCCACGAAGATGGTCGGCTCGCCGACACCGCCCCAGAAACCGCCCGACGGCATGATAATCGCTTCGACCTTGGGCATCTCGTAGATGCGCATCGAATTATAGGTGTCGAAGTTGGTCTGCTCGATGCGGCCGTCCTTGACGGTGCATTCGCCGTAGAACAACGCCGACAAGCCGTAGACGAAGGAGCCGGCGACCTGCCGTTCGATCTGGGCCGGATTGACCGCGTGGCCGCAATCGGTGGCGGCAACGATGCGGTGAATCTTGACCTTGTTGCCGCCGGTCACCGAGATTTCCGCCGCTGCCGCGACGTAGCTGCCATAGCCCATGTGCTGGGCGAGGCCGCGATAGACGCCTTGCGGGGCGGGTTTGTCCCAGCCGACTTTCTCGGCGACGGCGTTGAGCACCGCGAGGTGCTTGGGATGCTTCGTCATCAGCTTGCGCCGGAACTCGAGCGGATCCTGGCCGGCGGCATGCGCCAGTTCGTCCATGAAGCATTCGAGATAGATGGCGTTCTGGTTGTTGTTCACGCCGCGCCAGAACCAGGGTGGAACGTGCGGATTGCGCATGGCGTGGTCGATCAGCAGATTTGGAATTGAATAGCCGAGTGCGCCTTCCGCGCCACCAGGGTTCAGGCCCTGGAAAGTGGCCGGATCCTTGCCCCCCTCCATTGCCTCCGGTCGCGCATACGCAAGGATCGACTGCCCGGAGATGCGCATGTGCATGCCGGTCAAGTTGTTATCCTTGTCAAAAGCGCCGACCAGCTTGCACTGCGTGATCGGATGATACACGCCGTTCGTCATATCATCTTCGCGCGAATTGATGAGCTTGATCGGCGTGCCCGGCATCGATTTTGCGACATTGACGGCGTGGATCACGTAGTCGCTTCGTGTCCGCCGACCGAAGCCGCCGCCCAGCAGCGTGTTGTACACCTCGCATTTATTGGCAGGCAGGCCGGAGGTCTGCACGGTCGCTCCGAAGGCGGCCTCGGCATTCTGCGAGCTGGTCCAGACCTCGCACTTGTCCGGGGTATAACGCGCGGTGGCATTCATCGGCTCCATGGTGGCGTGGTTCTGGTACGGATAGGCGTAGACCGCCTCGACCTTCTTCGCCGCCTTTGAGATCGCGTCCTTGGCATCGCCATTCTTGTTGCCGACGAACGCTTCTACCGCGTCGAGACCACCCTTGAGCCATTCAGCAATGGACGCGGAGGATGCCTTTGCGTTTGGTCCTTCGTCCCATTCGATGGGGAGCGCAGCGAGCGCGGTCTTCGCCTGCCACCAGGTATCGGCCACCACCGCCACGCCGGCATCGCCGGACTGCACGACCTTCTTGACACCCGGCATGCTCGCGATCTTGGCGGCATCGAATGTCTTGAGTTTGCCACCGAACACAGGGCATTCCTTGAGTGCCGCGCAAAGCATTCCGGGCAACGTGAAGTCGATTGAATACTTTTGCTTGCCGGTCACCTTGTCGGCTGTGTCCAGCCTCTTGAGTGGCTTGCCGGCAATCGTCCAGTCCTTCGGATCCTTGAGCTTTACATCCGCCGGCGGTTCGAGCTTGGCAGCGGCTTCCGCGACCTTTCCATAGGTCGTGCTCCGGTTCGAGGCCTTGTGTGTGATCACACCCTTGGCGACCACCAGCTCTGAAACCGGCACGCCCCATTCGTTGGCCGCGGCCTGTAAGAGCATTGTGCGCGCGGTTGCGCCGCCCTTGCGCACGTATTCGTTCGACTCGCGTATGGCGCGGCTGCCGGAGGAGTTGAAATTGCCCCAGACGCGTTTGCGTGCGACGTTCTGGCCCGGGGTGGGGATATCAGTCGTCACTTTCGCCCAGTCGCACTCAAGCTCTTCGGCCACAAGCTGTGCAAGACCGGTTTGCGACCCTTGGCCCATCTCGGCGCGAGCGATGCGTATCACGACTGTGTCGTCCGGGCGGATCACCACCCAGGCGTTGATTTCCGGCGTGCTGTTCTGGGCGTGCGCGGTGCCCGCGCCAAACGGCAAGGAAAAGCCGAGGCTGAGCCCGCCGCCAACCGCGGCGGTGCCAACGAGAAATGAGCGGCGATCGATTTTCGGCATGTAATTCATGGCTGCCTCCCTGCTCACGCGTTCGCCGCGGCGTGGATCGCCGTGCGCACCTGCTGGAACGTGCCGCAACGGCAGATATTGCTGATGTTGGCGTCGATGTCGGCGTCGGTCGGCTTCGGCTTGTCCTTGAGCAGCGCCGCCACCGCCATGATCATGCCGCACTGGCAATAGCCGCACTGCGGCACGTCGTTCTCGAGCCAGGCCTGCTGCACTTTGTGCAGCACGCCGTTCTGCGCCAGCCCTTCGATGGTGGTGATCTTTCTGCCGTCGACCGCGCTCAACGGTACCGAGCACGAGCGCGTCGCGATGCCGTCGACATGGACGGTGCAGGCGCCGCACTGGGCGATGCCGCAACCGTATTTGGTGCCGGTCAGTCCGATCGTCTCCCGCAACACCCACAGCAGCGGGGTGTCGGGGTCGACGTCGACCTGATGGGTGGTTCCATTCACGCTGAGAGAAGCCATATGCAAATCTCCGATTAATCGCCGAGCGAGGAGGCGAGGATTGGTGCGGCACTGACCCCTCGGTCCTGCCGCGCGCTGTGGGAAGGATAGCTTGTTTCCATTCTAATATGGAAATCGCAACTTCGCGAGGCCATTCGCGCGCTAAGCGCAGCGACGGGACGCCGCCCACGGGCGCGTGCATTCGTCTTCAGTCAAGCGTGAAGTCAGGACAATGAGCCGCAGCGAGAAGCGGGTTCCAAGCAATGCTGCTCGCCGCCAGTCCAAACCCGTTACGCGTTCTGCTCCCGCTCCAGGATGGTCCTTGCGAGCCCGGTAAGTCGGTCCAGGATCTCGAAAAACTCACTCTTCTCGACCTCGCTCATGCCGTGGAGCAGCACGCGGTTGCGCTCGAGCGCCGACGCCATCAGTTCGTCATAGATGTGGGCACCGCGCGTGGTGAGCGTGATGCGGATGCCGCGGCCCTCGCGCCGGTATTCGCGCAACACCAGGCGCCGTACGACCAGCGCGCTCACGCCGCGTGACGTCTGGCCTTTGTCGAGGCCCATGAGCTCCGCCAGCGCGTTGAGCGAGACCGGGGCGTGTTCCCCGACCAGCGCAACGATGCGCCATTCGACCTGCGACAGGCCGAAGCGACGGCCATAGATCAACGTCGAGCTGCGGCGCAGAACGTTGGCGAGCCTGATCACCTTGGAGGATAGGAGGTCGCTCGGCTTCGCGGCGACCTTGGCGCCGCGCCTGCTCGATCGATGGCGCGCAAGCTCGCTATTGCCTCGGCGATCGGCTCGAATTTTTCCCATGGCGCGTCGCGAACCGGTCAACCAGCTTGAGTTGACTTTGTCAAATTTAAGCTCATGCTCGCTTGCAAAAGAACGTCGTGCCAGGGAGACGCGACATGACGACCGAGGCTATCGATACCGGCACCGGCTACACGCGCAAGCCCGCAACCTACAATGCCGCCTTGACCGAAGTCGGGCGTGGCAAGCCCATGGGCGAATTGCTGCGACGCTACTGGCATCCGATCGGGCTCGTTGCCGATGCCGGCGCGACGCCCAAGCCCGTCCGCGTCCTGGGCGAAGACCTCATTCTGTTCCGTGACGGGCGCGGTCAGGCGGGACTGGTGGAGGCGCGCTGCTGCCATCGCGGCACCACGCTCTATTACGGCCGCGTCGAGGAGCGCGGGATTCGCTGCTGCTATCACGGCTGGCTGTTCGACACCCAAGGGCGCTGCCTCGAGCAGCCGTGCGAGCCCGAAAGCGGGCTCAAACGCGATCGGGTGCGCCAACCCTGGTATCCGGTGCAGGAGCGCTACGGACTGATCTTTGCCTATATGGGCCCGCCGGGGAAGAAGCCCGTGCTGCCGCGCTACGACTGCCTGGAGACGCTCGAGCCGGGCGAGTTAATCGAAGCCGACGACAGCAGCATCGGCTCGGGCGGCGGTACGATCGTGCCCTGCAACTGGCTCCAGCATTACGAGAACGTGCCGGACGCATTCCACGTTCCCATTCTGCATGGCGCGTTCAGCGGCGTGCAATTCGTCGCCCAGATGGGCATCATGCCGAAAGTGAAGTGGGAATATTCGTCGACTGGTGTCAAGACGATCTCCGCGCGCATGCTGGAGGACGGGCGCGTCCACTACCGGGTCACCGAGGCGGCGTTACCCACGCTGCGTGTCGTGCCCAATCCCCGAGTCGAGCGCTATGTCGGTGTGGAATCTCTGGGTTGGACCCTGCCGATCGACGATACCCATTTCCGCATCTACGTGGCAGGCAAGGTCAGGACCAAGGGCGAACTCGGCGCCAAACGATCGCGCATGAATGGCAAGCTTTGGGCAGATCTGACGCCGGAGGAGCATCAGCAATTCCCCGGCGACTGGGAGGCTCAAGTCGGGCAGGGGCCCATCACCTTGCATTCCGACGAGCACCTCGCGACCAGTGATCAGGGGGTCGTGATGCTGCGCCGTTTGCTGCAACGCCAGCTCGATACCGTTGCGGCGGGTGGTGATCCCGTCGGCGTCACTTTCGATCCCGCCGTGCCGCCGGTGGCGTTCGAAGCCGGCAACTACATCCTCGACCGAAGCGACGAGAAGGCGGCCGAACTGCTGAGCGCGTGACACGACCGACGACGGGACAACCGTCGCGCATCGACCAAGGGGAGGAATCAGCAATGGCACCCTGGCGTCGCCACGCGGCCATCGCAGGTGGCGCAGGCGCGGTTGCGATGATGCTCGTGTCCGGCGCGGCCCTTGCGCAATTACAGGATCGAGGCAAGTTCACGGAACTCTACGCAGCCGCGAAGAAAGAAGGTCAGGTCATCATCTGGGGCACGCAACGGCGCGAGGTGGACTGGATTCCGGCGGCCTTTGGAAGATTGTTTTCCGGCATCGATGTGCAGTTCCTCGGCGACAACGATATCGCCGTGAAAGCGATTGCCGAGGCGCGGGCCAGCCGCCATCAGGTCGATGTCTATCAGAGCTCGCTGACCGGGATATTGCCAGTGGTGCAGCGCGACCTGCTGACAAACGTCGATTGGTCGGCGTTCGGCATCGACGCCCGCAACATCGCCTTCGAGGGCAGGATGGCCTACACCAGCAACATCGTTTACACGGTCGCCTACAACAACAAGCTGGCGAAGGATGTCGACGCACCCAAGAACTGGATGGACGTTCTCGATGAACGCTACAAGGGAAAGGGTGTGTCCAGCACGTTTCTGCTGCCGCGGCTGATCGGCGGGTTGGGCCTGGCCTGGGGCGACGACAAGGCACTGCAATTCGCCCGCGACATCGTTGCCAAAGCGAACCTCCTGCTCACGCGGGCGCCGCGCGAATCGCTGTTGCAATCGGGCGAGCGTGTCTACGCGTTCGGGGAAATCGATTCCCTCATTCGTGCCGTGGCCGCCGAGGGCCTTCCGGTCGGTCAGGTGGTGCCGGAGCCGGTCGTGGTCGGCCAGTTCGGTGCGACCATCATGAAGAATGCGCCGCATCCGAACGCCGCCCGCCTGCTCGCCGGTTTTCTCGCCAGTGCCGAGGGCAAGGCCGCCCGCCTGCAGGCGACGTCCCAGGCGGACTATGGGCCAACGTCCGACAACGCGTTCGCCAAGGCGTTGCATTCCGGCAAGATGCAGGTGGTGTGGGATAGGCCGGACAACATGGTCGCGCGCGAGGCACTGTTCGGCCGGGCGGCCGCCATCTTGACCGGACAATCGCGCTGAGCGAGCCCAGCGACCGTGATCGGAACGAGTGATCAGCACCACGACTGCGGCCTGCCGATCCAAAAAGAGCTGCCCCGCATCCGCAACACGGATCGATAAGAGCACATGCAAAAGCTCGACAATCTCGACGTCACCGCCAAGCTGGTGCTTACCGTCGCCGCCGGTGCCGCGATCTACCTGATTGCCGTACCGCTGGCGATGCTGCTGTTTGCCGCCTTCCGCGGACCGGGCGACTACCTTCCCTTCGAGCCCGGTGCGCGCTGGACGCTCGAGCATATCTGCGCGCTGTTCACCGATCCCGTCATCTACACTCGCATCCTGCCCGACACCTTCATCTTTGTCGCGGGTACGGTGGCGGTCGTGTTCGCCATCGGCTTCGGCTTGGCATGGCTCATCGAGCGTACCGATCTTCCGGGCCGCGAAATCTGGTTCGCACTCATTCTCTTTCCGTTGCTGGTGCCCACACCGGTCCTCGCCATCGCTTGGATCTTTCTGATGGGGCCGAACGCAGGCTGGCTCAATCTCGTGATTCGGGCGACGCTCGGCCTGGATGGTTCCGGCCCGATCAACATTTTCAGCATGGGCGGTCTGATCCTGTGTCAGGCTTTGGCTTCAGCGCCGTTCGTGTTTCTGCTGCTCAGCGCCGCGCTGCGCACCATGGATCCGGCGCTGGAAGAAGCCAGCGGCACATCAGGTGCGTCGGCCTCGACCACGTTTTGCCGGGTCACGCTCCCGGTTCTGCTGCCGGGCGTGCTTGCACCGCTGATCCTGATCACCCTGATCACCGCCGAGCAGTTCGAACTGCCGCTGATCATCGGCTTGCCAGCGAAGATCAACGTGTTCAGCTATCGCATCTATTTCGAGCTCAATCCGCTCTCGGGTCTGCCCAATTACGGCGCTGCCGCGGCGCTCTCGCTGCCGTTCGTCGTGCTCGGGGTCCTGCTCCTCCTCCTCTACAACCGACTGATCAAGCGCGCCGACAGCTTCGTCACCATGACCGGCAAGGGCTACCGGCAGCGGCGTCTCCCGCTCGGGGCCTGGCGCGTTCCTGCGTTCGCTCTGGCAACACTCTATGTCGCTCCCGCCGCCATCCTTCCCGCCGCCGTACTGTTGTGGACGAGCTTTTTCGGCTACGCACTGCCGCTCTCCGCGACGGCGGCGGATTTCAGTCTGGAGGCTTATCGCCAGCTTTTTGCCAATCGCGCGTTCTGGCTTGGATTGCGCAACACGTTCCTGGTCGCGCTCGCTTCCGCCCTGATCGTGACCGCAATCGGGGCGCTGCTCGGCTGGATCATCTCACGGTCGCAGCTGAGGTTTCGACACGTGCTCGACTTCGTGTCGGTGCTCTCGGTGGGAATCCCGGCTGTGATCGCGGCCCTCGGGGTGATGCTTCTCTATCTGTCGCTGCCGATCGGTCTCTATGGGTCGGTGGGGATTTTGATCATCGCCTATTGCTATCGCTTCGCCACCACCACGCGGCTCGCACGTGCGGGCTTTTTGCAGATTCATAAGGAGCTCGAAGAGGCTTCCGCCGCCTCAGGCGCGCGCTGGCTCGCGACGCTGCGGCGTGTGCTGATCCCGCTCATGTTACCGGCGCTTTCCGCCGGATTCATTCTCCTCTTCATCGTTGGCGTGCGCGAGTTCACCATGCCGCTCGTGCTCTACAGCCAGGACAACGTGGTTCTGTCGGTGCTGCTGTGGCAGTTGTTCCAATCCGGCCAGCCGGCGCTGTCTGCCGCACTCGCGTCGATCATCGTTGCGGTAGTGCTGCCGGTCATTTTCGTTGCGCGCCGAACGCTGGCGCGCCGCACGCTCGCGGAATGACAATGCTGACGGTCAAGGGCCTCGCGAAGTCTTTCCCTACCGCCGAAGGCGCGGTGAGGGCCGTCCACGGCGTAACCTTTTGCATCGCGCAGGCGCAGTGCTATGCGCTGCTTGGTCCGAGCGGTTGCGGCAAGACCACGATCCTGCGCTGCGTCGCCGGCCTTGAGCGCGCCGAGGAGGGGTCGATCGCAATCGGCGGGCGCGTGGTCTCAGACGGGGACAGCTTCGTTCCCGTGCACGAGCGCGCAATCGGAATGGTGTTTCAGTCCTACGCGATCTGGCCGCATCTCGACGTGTTTGACAATGTCGCCTACCCGCTCGAAGTGGAGCGGCCGCGCGTCGCGCGCGCAGAGATCGAGAAGCGGGTCAACGACGTGCTCGCGCTGGTAGGGCTCCAAACCATGGCGCGCCGCCCGGCGACGCGGCTCTCGGGCGGGCAACAACAGCGCGTTGCGCTGGCGCGCGCGATCGTGCGACGGCCGAGCCTGCTCTTGCTGGACGAGCCGTTGTCCAATCTTGACGCGCGGCTGCGCGACAGCATGCGGCGCGAGCTTTCGAGGCTCATCCGGCAGATCGGGGTTACCGCCTTGTTCGTCACCCACGACCAGGTCGAGGCGCTCTCCCTCGCCGACCGGGTCGCGGTCATGGACCAAGGCCGAATCGTGCAGGAGGGGGCGCCGGCCGACATCTATGAGCGACCGAAAAGCCTGTTCGTCGCGCGATTCCTCGGCGCGGCGAATGTGCTTGCGGGCCGCGTTGAGGAGCGCGACTGTCAGGGTCGGGTCCGGATTGCGCTCGACGGCGGCGGGCATCGCCTTACACTCGTCGCGGAGGACCGGCCGGGCGCGAGGGTCCACGTGGTGCTGCGGCCGGAAGACCTTATGCTCAGTGCGCTGGCACCCGCGGATGACCGCAACGCCATTCCGGGCCGGATCGTCGCCGTGGCGTTCCAGGGCAGCAGCGTGGAGTACGAGGTCGATGTCGGCGGCAGCGCGTTGCTGCGGGTGTTCGCCCGCCCGCAAGCCGACCTCACGCGAGGAACGCCGGTATGGATCGGCATCGATACGCGCCGGGTTGCGATCTTCGGCAGTGCGGAAGGGTCAGTGGCGGTGGATAGTATCTGATCGTCCGAACGTGATCTAACCGAAGACCCTTTGGAGGCATCCCATGAATGAGGAACCGGGGGCGGTCTTCGACGCCCATGTGCGTGCCGAGTTCGTGGAGTGCAGCGTCGACGTCACCATGGCCACGATGACCGACACGCCATATGTCACGCACGTGCCGGTGCTGACCGGCGGTTACGGCCGCAGCGAGGTGCGCGCGTTCTATGCAGCCTGGTTCGTCGGGCGCTGGCCGGCCGATACGCAGGTGACGCAAATTTCTCGTACCGTCGGGCAAGGACGCGTGATCGACGAACTCATCATCAGCTTCACCCACGACGTGGAGATGCCAGCGTTGCTGCCGGGCGTCGCGCCAACCGGCCGCAAGGTGATCCTGCCGCACGTCGTGCTGATGGGCATCGTGGACGGCAAGGTTGCATATGAGCACATCTACTGGGACCAAGCTTCGCTCCTCGTGCAAGTGGGTCTCCTCGATCCTGCCACGCTCCCGGTGGTCGGCGCCGAGCAGGCCGCGAAACTTCGCGACCCGACGCTGCCGTCGAACGAATTGATCTATCGTGCGGCGCGGCGAACGGACTGATCCGCCGTTCTGTGCGGAAAACTTTCGATCCATCGTGCGCAACCGGCGATGAGCATGGCGCGGCGCGAGAAAACGTTTGAGCCGCGTGCCGACCTCCCCTACGCTTTCCCGACCAGCGGACCGGGACGGCGGGCGGACAATGGCATTTGTCAGGCACACGATCGACATCAACGGCTGCAAGCTCAGCTTCGCGCGCGCCGGCGAGGGTGTGCCGTTGCTCTATTTGCACGGCACCGACGGGCTCGCGGAATGGCCCGCCATTCTCGATACGCTGGCGGAACGCTTCGATGTGATCGTGCCCGATCATCCCGGCTTCGGCGCGTCCGAGGCGCCGGCGTGGATCGATGAGGTCTCCGACGTCGCCTATTGCTATCTTGACGCCATCGAGGCGCTCGGACTGTCCAGTGCGCACGTGGTCGGACAATCGCTCGGCGGCTGGATCGCGCTCGAAATGGCGGTGCGCTCGACCCATCGCCTGCGCAGCCTGACCTTGATCTCGGCGGCGGGCATCCACGTCAAAGGCGTGCCCAAGGCCGACATTTTCATGATCGATCCGGAGGAGCAGGCGCGGCTCGCTTACGCCGACCCCAAGCTGGGCGCGGAAGCCGCCGAACGCGCCGGTGCGGACAAATATCACGACCTCGCCATTCTCAACCGTATCGCGAGCGCTCGCTTCGGCTGGCAGCCGCGTTTCTTCAATCCACGGCTGGAGCGGTGGCTGCATCGGGTGAACGTTCCGACCCAGATCATTTGGGGCGAGGGCGATCGCATCATCCCTCCGGCCTACGCCGAGGCTTTCCACCGGCTGATTCCGGGATCGACGCTGACCATGATCCCCAATGCCGGTCACCTGCCGCATGTCGAACGGACGCCTGCGGTCACGCAGGCAATGCAGACCTTTCTGCGCCACTGACGGGCGCCGCCATGAAGGTGATGAGCTTTCACCTGATGCATATCGGGAGAAACGCTATGAGATGTCCGCGCTGGGTGCCGTGCTCCGTTGTGGCGGTCGGCCTGAGTCTCGCCGCCGTCTCTGCCCGGGCCGCCGATGCGGCCTTGATCGATGCTGCCAAGAAGGAAGGCGAGGTGGTCTGGTACACGACCCAGATCATCGCCCAGCTCGTGCGTCCCGTGAGCGCCGCCTTCGAGAAGAAATACGGCATCAAGGTGCGCTCGACGCGCGCCAACTCGACCGAGCTTTCGGTCAAGATCATCAACGAAAGCCGGGCAGGCAAACCGCAATCGGATGTATTCGACGGGACGTCGACCGTCGTGCCGCTCAAGAAAGAAGGCTTTGTGCTGCAATGGCTGCCGGATCCGGCCAAGGCCTACCCGGCGCAGTACAAGGACCCGGAGGGTTACTGGGTTGCGAACAACCTGTTCTTCCTGACGCCGGGCTTCAACACGGCCCTCGTTCCCAAAGGAACGGAGCCGCGCAGCTACCAGGCGCTGCTCGATCCGAAATGGCGCGGCAAGATCGCCTGGAGCACATCGCCCACGAGCTCGGGCGGCCCGGGCTTCATCGGCACCGTATTGACCGAGATGGGGAACGAGAGCGGAGTGCTCTATCTGCGAGAACTCTCCAAGCAGAGGATTGCCAATATCGGCAGCGCGGCGCGCGAGGTGCTCGACCAGGTCATCGCCGGCGAATATCTGCTGGCATTACAAATCTTCAATCATCACACCGTGATCAGCGCCAAGAAGGGCGCTCCGGTCGAGTGGATCACGATGGAACCGGTGACCGGCACGCTATCGGTGATCTCCGTGCACAAGAACGCGCCGCACCCCAATGCGGCAAAGCTGCTTGTCGACTTCATCACTTCGTCCGAAGGCCAGAACATCTTCCGCGACGCCGAGTACCTGCCGGCCGATCCCGCGGTGCCGGCCTTGACCCCGTCGCTCAAGCCCGACGAAGGCCGGTTCCGCACGCATTTCTTCACGCCGGAGCAGACCGAGGACAACATCGTTGCTTGGAAGAAGGTCTACGATGATCTGTTTCGGTAAGGACCCGTCCAAGGCTTACAGATGCGAGTTGTGGTGAGTGACTTCTTCAGCTGAGCTTGCGCACGAGATCCGATCAGCCGGGAGGGAACAGGCGGCATCGCCGCGCGATCCCACGATCGCGACGCTTTGGTCCCGTCTCGCCGCTTATCAGACGCTTCTGCTTGCTGCGGTCTTGATCGTCGTGCTCGCCGCGCTGGTGCTGCCGCCGTTCGTGTTTCTGCTCAAAGCCAGTGTCGTGGACGCGCAACGCGGCGGCGAATGGAGCCTGGCCAACTTCGAAGCGGTGCTCGGGAGCCGCCGTTTCCTTATCACCAGCGCGAACTCGCTCGTGTTCGCGGCCGGCAGCGCGGTGGTTGCGCTGGGGATCGGATGGATCACCGCCTGGATCGTCGAGCGCACCAATACGCCGCTCAAGCCGCTTGCCTATCTCACCGCGATCATCTCGCTCGGCACGCCCTACATCCTCTATGTCACGGCGTGGCTGCTGTTGTTCGGCAAGGCCGGGCCGATCAATCAGCTGTACCGCACCCTTACCGGAACCTCCGACGTTCTGATCAACGTCTATTCCATGCCCGGCATGATCATGGTCGAGGGCTTCCTGTGGTCGCCGCTGGCGTTTCTCCTGGTGGGCGCGACGCTGCGCAACGCCAATCCCGAGTTGGAGGAAGCCGCCCGCGTGAGCGGCGCCAGCACCTGGATGACCATCCGGCGGGTGACCTTGCGGCTCTCGCTGCCCTCCATTCTGGCGCTGGCGATGCTGGTCTTCATCCGCGCCATCGAGGCGTTCGAGGTGCCTGCGCTGGTTGGGCTGCCCGGCCGCATCTCCGTTCTGACCACCGACATCTACGGCAACATGGTGGCACAGGCACCGCCCGATATTGGCGGCGCCAGCGCACTCTCGGTCCTCATGCTCGCGTTGGTGCTGGTCCTTCTCGCCATCTACGGCCGGCTGTCGCGGCACGCGGAGAGATTCGCGACCATCACCGGCAAGGGCTTTCGGCCGCGCCCGTTCGACCTCGGGCGGCTGCGCTATGCGGCGGCGGGGATTCTCGTGCTCAATTTCCTGCTGCTTCTGGTCCTGCCGATCGCGATGCTGGCGTGGGTATCGCTGCTTCCGTTCTATCAGCCTGTCAGCCCAGCCGCGCTGGCCCTGGTCACGCTCGACAATTATCGCACCGTATTCTCGCCCGATCATGTCGGGCTGATCGCCAACACGCTACTGGTCGCGGTGGCGACTGCAACGCTGGCGGTGGCGCTCACCTTCTTGGCGGCATGGCTGGCGGTGCGGCGCGCGCCAGGAGGCTGGCTCGTCGAGCGATTGGCCACCATCCCGCTGGTCTTTCCGGGCCTCATTCTCGGCATCGCGGTGATGCAGCTCTTTCTGCACTTGCCAATCCCGCTGTACGGCACTCTGGGAATCCTGATCTGGGCGTTCGTCATCAACTACCTGCCCTACGGAATGCGCTACAGCGCCGCTGGCATGCTGCAGATCCATCGCGAGCTCGAAGAGTCGGCGGAAATGTGCGGTGCCTCTCCTTTGATGCGGCTGCGCCGCATCGTTGCACCCTTGCTCGCGCCGGCGCTGCTCGCGGGCTGGTTGTTCATCTTCCTGATGGCCGCGCGGGTGTTGTCGCTGGCGATCCTGCTCTCGGGTCCGCGCTCGCAGACCATGGCAGTGACGTTGTTCGATCTCTGGACCAACGGCCAGGGCACCGAGCTTGCGGCGCTCGGGTTGATATGGTCCATGCTGATGGCGATGATCGCCGCGGTATTCTACATGCTGGCGCGCCGCTCCGCAGCGAGCGCGCTCGCTCGAACGTGAATGCCGCGATCGACACGGTGCAATTGAAACAACCCAAGGAGACATCCCATGACAACCAAGAAATACGAGACGGTCCTGATCGAGAAGCAGGACGGCATCACCTGGCTGATCATGAACCGGCCGGACAAGCGCAACGCCATGAGCCCGCAACTCCATCTCGACATGGACGACGCGCTCGACGAGCTGTCGGGCGATCCGGAGACGCAGGTGCTGGTGCTCACCGGCGCCGGCGAGGCGTTCTGCGCCGGGCAGGACATCAAGCTGTATTTCCGCGGCGGCGACGCCGATCCGAAGCTGCGGCGGAAAGCGAGCCGCGCCTCGAACCAGTGGCGCTGGCAACGTCTGTCGACCTTCCCGATGCCGACCATCGCCATGATCAACGGCTACTGCTTCGGCGGTGGCTTCACCCAGGTCTGCGCCTGCGATCTTGCCATCGCGTCGGATGAGGCGGTGTTCGGCCTCTCCGAGGTAAACTGGGGCATCTTGCCCGGCGGCATCGTGTCGTGGAACGTCGCGCAGACCTTGAATTTGCGCGACGGCATGTATTACGCGCTCACCGGCGACACGTTCGACGGCAAGAAGGCGAAGGAGATCGGCTTCGTCAACTTCTCCTATCCCAAGGCGGCGCTGAAGGCCGAGACCATCAAGCTCGCGAAGAAGCTGATGGAGAAGAGTCCCGCCGTTCTGCGCTACACCAAGGAAGCGCTGCGCGCGGTACGCTTCATGAACGAGCCGCAGGCGTCGGACTATCTCAACGCCAAGAGCGACGCGCTGCGGTTTGTCGACAAGGAAGACAGCCGCGGCCAGGGCATGAAGCAGTTCCTGGACGACAAGAGCTATCGGCCCGGCTTCGGCGCCTTCAAGCGTCAGAAGGCGAAGCAGGCGTAGAATAATCCGCGCCGCAGATTGATGTGTTTGCCCGTCATCCTGAGGTGCCCGCGCGCATCATAAGTGCCGGTCTCGGCTAACGACTTGCCCGGCGGGCGGGCCTCGAAGGATGAGCGGCCCGGACTTGGGCCGTCGCCCTTCGAGGCTCGCACGCAGCCGAGCGTGCGCAGGCTGCGTAGCCTTGCCTGCGGTGCTCGCACCTCAGGGTGACGGGTCAAACTTCGCGTACTGGTTCGAGCGGTCAGAGCCGCCGACCACATAAACGCTGACCCAAGGTCAGACTAAATCACGTCATCCCCCGACCGTCGGTCGCCAGCGTTCGAAGCGCCGCTCGATCAGGCGCAGCAATCCGGTCAGGACGATGCCGGCGGCGGCGATGATGATGATGCCGACCATCACCTTGTCGGTCTGGAAGCGTGCACCCGCAGTCGCGATCAAGAAGCCGAGCCCGTGGGTGGCACCGTACATCTCGCCGACCACGATGCCGACCAGGGCGTGTCCAAGCCCGAGCCGCAGTCCGGTCAGCAGCAGCGGCACCGACGATGGCAGCACCACCGTTAGGAACATCTGCCAGTCGTTGGAGCCGAATGAGCGTGCGACCTTGACGAAGTCGGCGTTGACGGTACGCACGCCGGTGATGGTGTTCACCAGGATCGGGAAGATCGCGCCGAGGAACACGATGGCGACCTTGGACATCAAGCCGATGCCGAACCAGATCATGACCAGCGGGAGGAGCGCGATGCGCGGGGTGGCGTAGAGTGCGGACACGAACGGATCGAGCACCGCGTCGACCCGGCTGTACCAGCCCATCAGGATGCCGAGCGGCACGCCGATGATGATGGCCGCGCCGTAACCGACGACGAATTCGACGCCTGACACCTGCATGTCGACGAGGATGCTGCCGTCGGCGAACATGTCGATGGCCGTGCGCACGATCCGGCTCGGCGAGCTGGTGAACAGCGGGTTGACCCATCCCAGGTCCACCGACGCTTCCCAGAACGACAGGAACACGAGCATGGAGATCGTGCCGAGCAGGGCGTGTTCGTGCCGTGCCCAGAACGATTTCGGCGGTGCCGCACCCTCGCCCTGCGGCGGGCGCGTGGCAGCCGTCTCGAGCGCCGGCCCCATGCTGCGAGGCGCAAGCTGCGCAGGCTCCTCGGCGCGGGACCGATCGAGACTCGTCATGGACGCTCCATTTCATGCCACCGTCAGCATGCCGGTCTTTTGCGCTTCCTGCTCGATGAGCCGCCAGATGCGCTGCTCGAGCTCCAGGAACGGCGGCTGATGTTTGACCGCCAGGGAGCGTTCCGGCGGCAGGTCGACCGTGATGACGTCCTTGATACCGGCGGGCCGCGCCGAGAACACGACCACGCGATCGGAGAGAAACACCGCTTCGTTGATCTGATGGGTGACGAACAGCGCGGTGGTTTTTGCGCGCGCGAGAATCTTCAACAGCTCGACCTGCATGAATTCGCGGGTCTGGGCATCCAGCGCCGCGAACGGCTCATCGAGCAGAAGGAGTTGCGGCTCCATCACCAAAGCGCGCGCGATATTGACGCGCTGGCGCATCCCGCCGGAAAGCTCGTGCGGGTAGTGATCGGCAAAACCGGTGAGGCCGACCAATTCGACCAGGGCGAGCGCGCGCTCCCTGCGCTCAGCCTTGGCGAGCTTGCCCTGGAGGTCGAGGCCGTACATCACGTTTTCGCGCACGGTGCGCCAGGGAAACAGGCTGTCGTGCTGAAACACCATGGCCCGATCGGGCCCCGGTCCGTTCACCGCCCGGCCGTCGACCAGGATCTCGCCGGCCGTGACCCGAATAAGTCCGTCGACGGCATTGAGGAAAGTCGACTTGCCGCAGCCCGATGGTCCGACGATGGAGACGAGCTCCCCGTCGAAGACCGCAAAATCGAGGTCACTCAGGACTGGAAGAGATTTCCGGGTTCGTTCGTTGTAAAGATCGAGCGAAACGCGGCGCACGTCCAGCTTCGCTCGGCGCATCGCCCCCATCACATGCTCGTCAGTTTGCAGCCCGCATCTGCTTGAAGAAGCCGTCGCGGTCGAGCGCGTCGAGCGTGCTGGTATCCACGAACTGCTCCGGCTTCATCGCCGCAGCCTTGGGTTCTTTCTTGGCGATCTCCTTGAGCACGAGCGCGACGCCGGGTAGCGACGCCGTGAGGTCGTCGGGATAAACCTTGACATAGGCCTCATAGGCCGCCTTCGCGTTTGCCGCGTCCTTCACCTCGAGGAATTTCTGAGTGAGCGGAATGGCGATTGACGGATTGGACTTGTATTCGTTCACCGCCGTCGCCATCGCCATCAGGAATTTCTTCACCACTTCCGGCCGGCTCTTGAGAAAACTGCGGCTCGTCACGTAGGACGTGTTCGGATAGTCGCCGGCAATATCGGTCACATCGACCATCACGTGAAAGCCGTGCCGCGAAAGCTCCGCGGTGTCGGGATATTGCTCCATGGTGCCGGCGATCTGGCCGCTCATCGCCGCCGCAATGCGCGTAGCGGCACCCCCGAGCTGCAGCACCTTCACGTCGGTGCGCGTCAGCTTGAGGTGAGCCAGCGCGAAATCCGCAGCCGTGTCGGTCGAGGAGCCGTAGCGGCTGATCGCGACGCTCTGGCCTTTGAGCTGATCGGGCCGGGTGATCGATGTCTTGACCACGAGCTGGAACGGCAGCTTGTTCGAGATACCGCCGATGATGACCACATCTGCACCTTGCACCGCGGCCGACAGCGCCGGCGTGTAGCCGTTCTGCGCGATGTCGACCGAGCCGCCGACCACGGCTTGGGTGAGCATGGAGCCGCCGTCGATGAAGATAGGCGCGATGTCGAGGCCGAATTTTTTAAAAATGCCCTGCTTGTCGGCATAGATCAGCGGCCCTGACGTCATGGAGAACCCGTCATAGGCCACGCGCACCTTGGTCAGGTCCTGCTGCGCAGCGGCTGGAGTTGCGGCCAGGGCGGCGAGGCCGACCAGGAAGATCAGTCTTCTCATGGCTGACGCTCCATCATTGATGCGCTGAAAGATGCGCGAACAAACACTCACGACAGCAGCGCTTTCATCTTGTCCTGATTGATGGGCTTCATCAGCTGATCGACCAACCCGGCGAGCGGCATCGGCACCCTGGCGTCTTGCGCCAGTTCCAGTGCCACGTCCATGTCCTTCTCAGCCCATTTACCAGTGCTTTTGCCCCAGCGGGAGAGCGACCAATTGGCGCCGCTGCCGTGGCCCAGCGCCTCGATCAGGCGCGGGATGTCGGCGCCGAGCTTCCTGGCGAGCGTGAGCGATTCGAAGTTTGCCGCCATGCACGCCCACAACAGCATGTTGTTGATGGTCTTGGCGATCTGACCCGTGCCTACGGGACCAAGGTAGAGCACACGGGCGCTGAACGCTGCGAGCACCGGCCGGGCGCG
>JGI12053J15887_10000218_pt1 | contig 21261 bp, 20 predicted proteins | sample MedBloCAOM1_O3_FD_15887 | JGI IMG/M metagenome (IMG submission 15887)
GAAACGGCGTATTTAGGTAGTTCCACACTGCATAGCTTGTGAAGTAAAGCCGGTGCAACTGGTCCCAGGGCGAACGAGGCACGAGGGTCGCTGCGTTGGTCGATCATCCGGCGCTCGCCGTCCGTGATCCAGACGCGGTCCGGAACGAAGTGCCAGGCTGTGCCCATGCCAAGGCGGGACGTCAACAGCAATATGCCGCGTCTCGACGTGCATCAAAGTATTTGGGACCCCGTCAGGGTAACCCTTCAAGCGATACAGCCCCCCAGTAAGCGAGACACGCACGTCGAGGCTTTGCACTTGGCGCCAGCGGTCAAGACCGCCGTGCGCATTTAGGGCGAGGTCCAAAAGGTCAGGCAAAAATCGCCTCCGCTGCATTGCCTTAACATTCCTAAACCAACCATGTGATGTCCGCTAATGGGATGGCCACGCGCTATCGGGATGGAGTGTGGAGTCAATTGACGCACCATCTTCCCATAGACGAAAGGCAGCGTGGTTCATTGGCCCGTCCGCGGCTAAATAGGTAAGCTCGCCTGTCGGGGATGTGTGCGCAATTTTGCGCTCACCACGTTTCGCCAAAGGGCCGCAATTCCACATTGAACGACCACGCGCTGCGATCTTGGTGCACGACATGCCAAATCTCTTCCGCGATTGCCTTGGGCTTAACAAAGAATTCGTCGGGCCTGTCCTTGAAGCGCTCTCTCGTCCAAGCGAGGTCGATCACCGCATCGACAACTAGGTAGGCGACATGCACCCCTTTCGGACCCAACTCGCGCGCGATCGCCTCGGCCAGAATACGTTGCGCGGCCTTCGTAGGCGCAAAGCCCGCGAACGATGGCTTCCCGCGCAAGGCGGACGTGTTGCCCGTCACAACGATGGCGCCGGTATTCGAATCTATCATGGCGGGCGAAAATCGCCGGGCCAGATATAACAACCCCATCGTGTTGACCTGAAAATTCCTGTTCAGAATCGATGGATCAATTTCGCGAAACGTTCCAAACGCACCGCCCACCGCATTGTGGATCACCACGCTGGGATTTCCCAGGTCGCGCTCGATCTGAGACGCCACGCGATCTATTTGGGCGGGATCGGAGACGTCACAGGGGTAACCCTTTGCAGTGACGAGCTCCTTTTCCAAGTCGACCAGACGTGCCTCGTTCCGCGCCAGAAGAGCGATGCGGTATCCTCCTTCCGTAAATCGTTTGGCAAGTGCGGATCCGGTGCCAGGCCCGACGCCGGAGATCAGGCAGATGGGTGCGCTCATGAGGATACCTCGATCAAACAGTCGCTTTAGCCATCGGCCGTCAATGAAACACCTTGGGCCGCTGCCGACAATTTTCGGAGATAGGGTTCGATATCCGGCTTGAAGTTAGGATGTTCGGCCAATCGCGCGAAATGTGCCATCGTGAGCGGATAGTCTGCATGCACGTTGTGATGCAGGATCTTGCTCAAGCCACGGTCGTTCAATTGCTGGACGCGCTGGCGCTCGTTCATGAACAGAACAAGCTCGGTCGCAAAGCATATATCAGCCAACGTGATATCATCCCCGACCAGCGAACTGCGACGCGGCAACAATGCACATTCGATTCCGCCCGCATAGATCGCAAATGCTTCCTTGGTCCTTGCGTGGATTGCTTCGTTTACCGTTCCATCCAATAGAGAGAGTAGGTAGATCTGGCTGTCCCGGGCAAATATGAGACTCGCGTCGAGGAAGCTGTCGATCCTAGACGCCTCATAGGGACCGCGCCCGTACAGCGGAAACCGTTTCTCGCCGAGGCGAGCAACGGTGCGCATAATGCTGTTCGACTCGAAGATGCCGATTTGCCCTCCCGGGGCAAACGCTGCTGGAACGTTGCCAAAAGGTTGCGTTTCGAGAAACGCATCCGACTTGAAAAGCCGGGCACCGGTCATTCCGACCCGTCCTGTTCGCGCGAAGGATGATAAGGCGCGCTGCTCGTCCTCGTTCAAAGGACGAGCGTCATAGTCCCAAAGCCAATTCCTCAACTCTTTGCCGGATGCACCTCTGACCTCGATCTCGACGCCGCAGAATCGCGCCGCGATAGTGGCTTTCCAAACCCTGGGGTTTGGCAGGTAAGAGAAAATACGAAGGTCGGCCATAGCGGTTGGTGCTCCCAGTGCACGATCCGGGCGACTCATCCTGCGGCCATCTTCGAGAAATCCGGCGTGCGACGCTCGGCAAACGCCGCGAACGCTTCGCGCGCCTCGGCGGTCTGCAAGCGCTCGCGGAACAACCCGCTCTCCCGACTGATTTGAGCAGCGATCCGGTCCATATCGCGCATCAACGCCTTGGTTTGACCGAGAGAGCCGGCCGGCCGTTTGGTCAGAGCTTCGGCAGCCTCCCGAGCCTTGGCACGTAAATCCGCTGATGGCAACACGGCATTGGCCAAACCGCAGGCCAAGGCGGTCGCTGCATCAAGAGGCTCTCCCAGCGCAAACATGGCATAAGCGCGGACGTGCCCGATCCGCGCAGGCAACAGCCAACTCGACGCCGCTTCCGGCACCAGCGCCAGGTTGACGAACGGCGTCATCAGCTTTGCGGTGTCGGCAAGAAAGACAAGGTCGCAATGGAGCAACATCGTGGTGCCGAGGCCGACTGCGTTACCTTGCACGGCGGCCACGAGCGGACGGGTGGCTTTGCCGAGATTGCGGATGAATCGAAACGCCTGGCTCTCGCCTGTGTCCTTGCCGTTGGCTTGGGCGCTGAAATCGGCGAGGTCGTTTCCGGCCGTGAAGCTGTCGCCGTCTGCCTGAAAGAGCACCACTCGCACGGCCGGATCTTTCTCCGCGCGCTCCAGCTCATCCGACATGGCACTGTACATGGCGTTGGTCAGGGCGTTCTTCTTGTCAACGCGGGAAAGCGTCAATGTCATGACGCCGTTGGCTATCTCGGTCTTGACGTGTTCAGTCATGATCGCGCTCCTCATCCTTGATTGCTGCCAAAATCCACATGACTTATGCCCCTCCGAATACGGGTTTGCGCTTGTCGATGAAGGCCCGCACCGCTTCCTTGTGATCGGTCGTCCGCGCGGATCGAACCATGTTTTCCGCTTCCTGATCCATCGAATCCAGAAAGTCTGATGTGACGGCATGGTCAAGATTGTCCTTCATATAGGCCAATGCGATTGACGGGCCGTCGGCCAGCGACCTTGCAAGCGCAAAAGCGGTCTCGCGAAGCTCGCTGTCAGGCACCACGCGATTGACGAGACCTAGCGCTTCGCAGCGGCGTGCGTCGATCCGCTCCGACAGAAACATCAGTTCCCGCGCCCGCGACGTGCCCGCAAGCCGCGTCAGCAACCACGCGATGCCGTAGTCCCCGGTCAGCCCGATGCGAGCATATCCGGTGGCCATGATTGCGGATTCGGAGGCAATGCGGATATCGCAAGCGAGTGCGAGCGCAAGCCCCGCGCCCGCCGCAGGTCCCGGAAGCGCTGCAATCGTCGGCTTTCTCACCGCCACGAGCGTACCGGTCAAGGTGCGTTGTTTCGCGCGCAGGTCGACGACACGCTCTTCAAACGCCACCTCAGCCTTGGTTGAATTGCCGCCCATGCCCTTGACATCGCCGCCTGCGCAAAAGGCGTTCCCCGCCCCGGTGATCAGCAGCGCTCCGATCTTCGGATCGTCACCGCACTGCTTGATCATGCGCCGCAGCGCTGGGGTCAGTCGGTCGGAAAGTGCGTTGCGCGCCTCCGGACGGTTGAGCGTCACTAGCGCAACGCGATCGCGGATTTCGCACAGCAGCTCGCCTGTGCCGGTATCAACTTCGATCCGATCTTCTGCCATTTGAAGTTCTCCCGTCTTGACCCCGTCGAAATGACGAGCTCGCCGATTGCGAAGCCGTTACTTTCCGATCGATTGCATGAATTCGCGGTCCTCCGCGGAAAGCGCAGCCGTCCAGGCCGGTTCGTCGCCCGCTTCGGGCAACAAGTGACCGAATTCGATCATTTGCCGCGGCGGCATTTCCGCCACATACACCCAGACCGAGCGGCTGCTTTCCGCTCTTACAGCGCTTCCGACCGCCTTTGCCATCAAAGCGATCATTCGCGACTTGTCCACGGCGGCGCGTCCGCTTCGGATATGGCCGTAGACGAAGAGCTGGTCGTGCTTAAGCGGCGCTCCTCCGATAAAGTAGTCGCCGGGCCTCACCTCCTGGAAGATGACCTGGGCAAAAAAGCCGGGGGCGCCGATGACCTCGCAATGGACGCGCGTGATCTCGCCGGCAATTTGGCGCTTTTGTTCGGCCGTAAGCCGGCCCTCCAGGGTCGTGCAGAAATAGGTTGGCATCGTCTTCCACCTCGGACTTGGCGTTGAAGCGAATGACCTTAGGCGACCTTCCGGGTAGCTTTGCTTTCGGCGTCCAGGAATCCCGTCAGCTGGGCCCGAATGATGCGCTCAGCGTCCGCCATGATGCGATCGATCAGCTCTTTGACGGTCGGGATGTCATGGATGAGGCCAACCACCATGCCGCAGCTCCAGGCGCCGGCATCCATGTCGCCATCGATCATCACCTTGGGATAGACACCGGCGACCTCGTCATGGATATCTTCGATCTTGAGCTTGGAGCCTCTCTCGCGCTCGATGTCCAAGAGACGTTCGACCCCGGCATTCTTGAGCACGCGTTCAGTGTTCCGAAGCGTACGCATGACGAGGCGCGTGTCCAGCTCGGATGCCGCAACAATCGCTTTCTTCACGTTGTCATGCACGGGGGCTTCCTTGGTCGCGATGAAGCGCGTACCCATGTTCATGCCCGCCGCTCCCATGGCAAGGGCTGCGACAAAGCTGCGCGCGTCGGCCATGCCGCCGGACGCCACGAACGGAATTTTCAGCTCCTCCGCGGCACGGGGAAGCAGTATCATGTTGGGCATGTCGTCTTCGCCAGGATGGCCGCCGCATTCGAAGCCATCGACGCTGACCGCGTCGCAGCCAATTTGCTCGGCCTTTAGCGAATGCCGCACCGAGGTGCACTTGTGGATGACTTTGATGCCAGCCGCTTTTAACGCCGGCATGTACTGCTCGGGGCTGCGCCCGGCGGTTTCGACGATCTTGATCCCGCCTTCCCTGATGGCGGCGATGTATTCCGGATAAGGCTGGGCGTTGAACGTCGGGAGAAATGTCAGGTTCACGCCGAACGGCTTGTTCGTCATGTCGCGGCAGCGCGCGATCTCCTTGGCCAGCAACTCCGGCGTCCTTTGCGTCAGACCCGTGATGATGCCGAGCCCGCCGGCATTCGACACCGCGGCCGCGAGCTCGGCAAATCCGACATAGTGCATTCCGCCCTGGACGATCGGATGTTCGATTCCGAACATCTCAGTGATGGCTGTCTTCACGTGTACCTCCTGCTTTCCTGTCGAGCTGCATTCAATGGACGATTTCGAGCAGGCCTGCGGCGCCCATGCCGCCACCGACGCACATCGTCACAACCGCGTATTTCGCGTTGCGCCGGCGGCCCTCGATCAGGGCGTGGCCCGTCAGACGCGCTCCGGTCATGCCATAGGGATGACCAACCGCGATCGAACCGCCGTTCACGTTCAGCTTTTCCGGATCGATGCCGAGCTTGTCGCGGCAATAGATCACTTGCACCGCGAACGCCTCGTTCAGCTCCCAGAGATCGATATCGTCGATGGTCAAGCCGTGTCGTTTGAGAAGCCGCGGCACGGCGTAGACCGGACCNACCCCCATCTCGTCCGGCTCGCAGCCCGCCGAGACAAACCCGCGGAANATACCAAGCGGTTTGAGACCCTTCTGCGCGGCGAGCTTGTCGCTCATGATNACCGCGGCACTGGCTCCGTCCGAAAGCTGGCTNGCATTGCCGCCGGTGATGGTAAAGCCCGGTCCCTTGGCGGGCTTGACGGCTGCGAGACCTTCGGCGGTGGTATCGGGACGCGGCCCTTCGTCGGTCGAAAGCGTGACCTGCTTGTAGGATACTACGCCGCTTGCCTTGTCCGTGACCGCCATCGTGGTTTTGATCGGAGCTAGCTCGTCGTTGAAGCGGCCGCCCTGCTGGGCCGATGCCGTTCGCCGCTGGCTCTCCAGGCTATATTCGTCCTGGCGCTCCCGGGAGATGTCGTACCGCTTGGCTACGATTTCGGCGGTATCCAGCATCGCGATGTAGGCGTCGCCCTTGATAGCGAGCAGTTCCGGATCGACGCCATGAAACGTGTTCATCTGGTTGTTCTGCACTAGGCTGATGGATTCACCGCCGCCGCCGATGGCAACTTCGACGCCGTCAAAGATCACCGAGCGCGCGGCGAGCGCAATCGCCTGAAGGCCGGACGCGCATTGGCGATCGATGGTCGTTCCCGCCACGGTTACCGGCAGTCCCGCGCGCAACAGTGCTGTACGCGCAATGTTCGTGCCGGTGGTTCCCTGTTGCATGGCGCAACCCATTACAACATCTTCCACCTCGGCGGCCTCGATTTTCGCCCGCGACAGCGCCGCGGAGATGGCATGGCCCAACAAGGTCGCCCCTTCGGTATTATTGAGCGCACCCTTGTAGGCCTTGCCGATGGGCGTACGGGCGGTCGAGACGATTACAGCGTCAGTCATTTTTACACCTCTGGTTGGACGCGACATCGGATGTCACATCTTGAACACTCTAACTCCGCGCATAGCGCATCAGATGGTAAGTCGGATCACCGAACTGGACGTTGATGGAGGCGATCCGTTTGAAGTAATGGCCGACGTTCAATTCGTCGCTCATGCCCATGCCCCCGTGAAGCTGGATAGCCTGCTCAGCGATGAAACGCGCGGCATAGCCGACCTTCGATTTAGCGCCGGACGCCAGTTTTGAACCATGCGGCTCCCCGGTCGCGAGGCTCAGATTCAAATGCTGAGTAAGCGAGATCGCCTCTTCGAGAGCGATGAACATATCGACCATGCGGTGCTGCAGTACCTGAAACGTACCGAGCGCGACACCGAACTGCTTGCGCGTCTTCGCGTATTCGAGCGTCACCGAGTTCAGCTCGCTCATCGCACCGACGGCTTCGGCGCAGAGTGCTGCGATAGCGCGGTCGCGGCACGCCTCCAGCGCGGCCACTCCCTCGCCTTCCGTCCCCAGCAGCTGGCTGGCCGGGACTTGTACGTTCATCAACGTGATTTCGGCGGCGCGCCGGCCATCGATCGTCTTGAAGCTTTGCAAGTGCAGGTTGGCAGATTGCCGATCAACTACAAAGAGGCTCACGCCGCTGCGATCGCGTGGCTCGCCCGATGTCCTCGCCGAGACGATCAACTTGTCCGCCCATGGCGCGCCGATCACGGTGGCCTTGGTGCCGTTCAGAACATAGACTTCACCCTGGCGCCGAGCGGTCGTGGCGACGTTGTTGAAATCATAGCGCGAACGTCCCTCCGCCCAGGCCAGCGCCCATATGGATTCACCCGCCATGATTTGCGGCAGAAACGCGTCGTGCTGCGCCTGCGATCCGACGTCTTCGATCAGGCCGCCTGCGAGAACGACGGTTTCCAAGAACGGCTCGACGACCAGATTGCGGCCGAACTCCCGCATCACGATCATCGTCGCAAGCGGACCGCCGCCGAGACCGCCGGAACTTTCTTGGAATGGTGCCGCGCACAGGCCGAGTTCGGCAAAGGCACTCCAGTGCTTTCTGCTCCAGCCTTCGTCAGTCGCCACGATTTTACGGCGCGCGTCGAAGTCGTAGCGATCGCGTAGCAGCCGCTGAAGGCTGCCGCGGAGTAATTCCTGTTCTTCCGTTAACTGAATATCCATCGGATGCCTCGTGTGACGCCGTCAAAGACCCAGCACCGCTTTGGCGATGATGTTGCGCTGGATCTCGTTCGATCCGCCGTAGATGCTGAGCTTGCGTGAATTCAGGTATTTCTCAGAGGCGGTGTGGCCGTAGTCCGGGCCCGGCATGAAATGATTGGCGCTTATCGGATGCTCGCGAATCGCTAGACCATAGTTGCCGATGGCCTGGTGTGTCAGATCGGTGATGCGCTGGAAGATCTCGGTGCCGCGGATCTTGAACAGCGAAGCTACCGGTCCGGGCTCGATTCCACGGGACATCTGCGCAACGATGCGAAGCTCGGTTGCCTCCAGCGCAAGCACATCGAGTTCGACGCGCGCGATCTCCCTGATGAATTCGCTAAAGGCCGGATCGTCGGCGGAGATCTCAGACTTTACGATCTGTTTGAGGCGGTTCAGATAGCGCGTGGAACGGCCAATGCTGGCCATGCTGGTGCGCTCGTTGCCGAGCAGAAACTTCGCATAGCTCCAGCCTTTGTTTTCCTCTCCGATCAGGTTCTCGGCCGGGACACGCACGTCTTCGAGAAAGACGTCGTTCACCTCATGCGAGCCGTCGATGGTGATGATGGGACGCACGGTGACTCCGGGCGATTTCATGTCGATCAGCAGGAACGAAATGCCGGCCTGCGCTTTCGCCGCGGGATCGGTGCGCACCAGGCAGAAGATCCAGTCGGCATGTTGCGCCAGCGTGGTCCAGGTCTTGTGGCCGTTGACGATGTAATGGTCACCGTCCCGCACCGCCTTGGTGCGGACCGAGGCAAGGTCGGAGCCCGAACCCGGCTCGGAATAACCCTGGCACCACCAGTCCTTGCCCGAGAGAATTCGCGGCAAAAACTTCTTTTTCTGCGCCTCATTGCCGAATGTGTAGATCACCGGGCCAACCATGGTGACGCTGAACGCGAGCGGGGGGAGCGTTCCGGCGCGCGAGGTCTCTTGCTCAAAGATGAAACGTCGTGTGATCGACCAGCCGGGCCCGCCATATTCTTTCGGCCACAGTGGCGCGATCCATCCCTTCTTGTGGAGAATGTGGTGCCAGAGCAGCATCTGGCCCTTGGTCAGGTCGGTTTCCGGGTTGGGGACGCGCATTTCATGCGGATAATTCTCCGCGATGAAGGCACGCACCTCATCGCGAAACGCGGCGTCCTCCCTGGAAAGGCTCAGCTCCATCACCGCGCTCCCGCTACCACTTCTCGCCGAAGGGCCGGATTTCATGCTCGAAAGTCCAGGCGTCGCGCGGCTGTTGATAGAGTTGCCAGTAAGCCTCTGCGACAGCAGCCGGACGCATCAGGCGATTAGGATCGAGGTTTTCGATCGCTTGCGCGCCTTCGCGGCTCGCGATCAACTGCCGCACCCATTGAGTATCGACACTAGAATCGATCACGAGATGGGCGACATGGATGTTGTTGGGGCCAAGCTCGCGTGCGGCTGACTGTGCAACCGCCCGCAATCCGAACTTTGCGCTCGCAAACGCGGCGAAACCAGAGCCGCCACGCATGCTTGCCGTCGCGCCCGTGAAGAAGATGTTGCCCTTGCCGCGGGGAAGCATCAAACGGGCAGCCTCCCGGCCGGCAAGAAAGCCGGAATAGCAGGCCATTTCCCACACCTTGCGGAAAACCCGTTCGGTCGTGTCGACGATCGGAAAATTCACGTTGGCGCCGATGTTGAAGACGCAGACCTCCAACGGGGCGTGCTTGTCAGCGTCGCCCAGGAAGGACACGACCTCGTTCTCCTTTCGCGCGTCGAGCGCCCGCCCAAACACCTCCCCGCCCGCCGCCTCGATTTCCTTGACCAGCGGGGCAAGCTTCTCTCCCTGACGGCGTCCGACAAAAACCGTGAAACCTTCGGATGCAAATTTCTTGGCGATCTCTCCGCCGATAAAGTCACCAGCGCCGACAACGGCTACGGTCGCGTTTCGCTTTTCCAAGGGTTTCTCCCGGTCAGGTTNAATNTTGCCTATTCCAATTTGCACCGGCGATCGCCGGGTCGATTCTCNTCGCAGCTACGCGCCGTGNAGGGACTCAGCGAGTTTGTGCTTGAGGATCTTGCCGGTCGACGTTGCCGGTAGGGCATCGAGCACGATGATTTTCGACGGCCGCTTGTAGGAGGTAAGTTGCGGATTGACGAAAGCCATCAGGTCGGCCGACTTCACCGATGAGCCCCGCATCAGCTGCACGAAGGCGACGACTTCCTCGTTGCCATCTACCGCGCGCCCTACCACCGCAGACTGCACGACATGCTTGTGCGAATTCAGCACCGCTTCGACCTCCGCCGGATAGACGTTGAATCCCGAGCGGATGATCATTTCCTTAGTGCGGCCGACGATATAGAGACAATCGCCGTCGAAGCGCGCGAGATCGCCAGTATTGAACCAGCCCTCGCTATCGATGACCCTGGCCGTCAGATCAGGCGCCCGATAGTAGCCGCGCATGACGTTGCGCCCGCGGACGTGAAGCTCGCCGATTTCGCCTCTCGCCATCGGTATGCCGTCGATCGTCCTGATGCGGGCTTCGACCCCCGGCAGCAACGTTCCGACGGCTTGATCGGGGCGCGGCGCATCGAATCGTACGCCGGATATCCCTGGTGAGCATTCGGTAATGCCGTAGCCGTTCGAAAGCGGCAGACCGAACTCGTGCTCGACGCGCGACTTCAGGTCGAGGTCAAGCGGAGCGCCGGCAACTGCGATCAGGCGCAGCGATCCACGATCGAAACGCTTGAGACCTGCCGCGGTCTTGTATTCCAGCAGGCGCTGATAGGTCGCGGGAACTCCATTGAGGACGGTGATTCCCTCTTTGGCGATGGCCTTGGCCAGCGCCGCGGGATCGTATTTGCTGACCAGGCGGACCGTCGCGCCGACCATCAGGGTCATGATCAGGAGCGAGATGCCGACGATATGCGAGATCGGCAGCACGACATACACCTTGTCACTCGCCTCCATTTTTCGAAAATGCGCCGTGGTCTTCGCGCTGATCAAAAGATTTTCGTGGCTGAGCATCACGCCCTTTGGCGTGCCCGTGGTTCCCGAGGTGTAGATCAGCACCGCGACCTGTTCCGCCAGGTCTCTTTCAACGGGTTCAGCGACCGCGCCTTCGCTCAGCGGACCGACGCCGATCTGTTTCAGCGATCCTAGCTGCCGACTCTCGGCGCCGTAACGCAACGCGTGAGCTGCAGCTTCCCTCGAAACCTTGGAGGTGAAAAACATCCGGCGCGCGCCGCTATGATCGCGGATCTGATCCAGTTCGCGGGCCGATAATCGCGGATTGGCGACAATCGCCCACGCATCGATCCTGCTCGCCGCCAGCAGCAGGGCGGCAAGCGCGATGCAATTCTCGCTGACAATGATCATCCGGTCGCCCGCTCTGACGCCGAGCGAGCCAAGAACGGTGGCGATCTCTTTGACCGATCGATCGAGCTCGCGATAGGTCCAGGACGCGCCGTCTTCGAGCAACGCAACGCGGTCAGGAACTTTAGCAACGTAACTGTCCGCGACCTGGTGGATGCGGTTCGGAAGCCCGGCGACGATCTTGTCAAGATCGATCGTTTCCGACAATTCCGCCACGGCCAACCTCCCGACACGCATCCTGTGCCTTTCACCTTATCATCTGCCGATATAACGTTCTGTTTTAGAACTCGTCAATCTTTATTCTGAGCAGAGCGCTCACTGGTTGGTGAGGAACCGTCACAAGTCTTTAATTGGCCGGGTTTGGCTGGCAAATTCGATTTACAACCGCCCAGGGTCCGGGTAATATTTAAAGTACTAAATAGGAACTTACTGGGAGCGAAAGATGGCGGAAGGCCGGGGCGTAGCAATACTTGTCGGAGCGGGCGATGCCATCGGCGCGGCAGTCGCCCGGCGTTTCGCCAAGGGCGGCTACACGGTCTGTATCTGCAGGCGTGAGGCGGCCAAGTCGCAGGCGCTGGTCGACGAACTCAAGGCTGCGGGCCTTGGCGCGCACGCGCTCAGCGTCGATGCCCGCCAGGAAGCCGAGGTTCAGAAATTATTCGCCGACGTCGAAAGCAATGTCGGGCCGATTGAGGTCTGCCTGTTCAACGCCGGATCAAACGTCAACAAACCCCTACTGGACACCACCGAAAAACTGTTCTTCAGGGCTTGGGAACTGGCGTGCTACGCCGGATTCCTGGTCGGCCGCGAAGCCGCTCGCGTGATGGTTCCACGCGGGCACGGCACGATCTTCTTTACCGGAGCCACCGCCAGCATTCGCGGCGGCAAGGGATTTGCGGCATTTTCGTCGGCCAAATTCGGACTGCGCGCGGTGGCTCAGGCCATGGCGCGCGAACTCGGGCCGAACAACATCCACGTCGTGCATCTTTTGATCGACGCCGGCGTCGACAGCGAGGCGATCCATCAGCGCATGAGAGCGGCGACGGGGATCGAGGCCAAGGAAATCCCTCCGGACAGCCTGACCAAGACTTCTTCGATCGCGGAAGCCTATTGGTTCGCACATCAGCAAACCAAGGACGGCTGGACCCATGAGCTCGATCTCCGCCCCTCCGTGGAGAAATGGTAAGATGCCCGCTTCACCGGACCTGACCCTGTGGGGAGTCGGAACGAGCCGGACGTTTCGTCCGCATTGGGCCATGTACGAGCTTGGGCTGCCATATAAAATGAAGCCGATCGGACCGCGGACCGGCGAGACCAAGACCACCGAATACACGCGACTGAATCCACGTCAAAAGGTCCCCCTGCTGCAGGACGGCGACTTTTGCATCGGCGAAAGTGCCGCGATCGTCGCGTACCTCTCGCGAACGTATTCGACGCCCGAACGCTCGCTGATTCCGGAAGCGCCGCGCGAATATGCCGTCTGGCTAGAGTGGTGCTTCTTCGTCGTCGCGGAGCTGGATTCCACAAGCCTCTACGTGATGCGCCGCCACCGGGCCGACGCGCTCGGCCCAATTTATGGGATTGCGCCCGAGGTGGTCGCAAAAGCTGGCGAATATTTTCGCGAGCAGTTGCGCCACGTCGAGGTCGCGCTCTCGGATGGCCGGCAGTTCCTGATGGGCGGCAAATTTACGAGCGCCGACATCCTGCTCACGACTTGCCTGGATTGGGCGATCGCTTACGGCGTCGGGATTTGCGATAACGCGCATCCCTATCTCGAACGCATTCAGGCGCGCGAGGCCTATCAGCTCGCAACTGGAGCGAACGTCCCGCTGGCGCCGATTGTTCCGGTGCAGCAAAAGGCCTGACGACCCGTGTCGGTCGAGCGACGGCTCGGCTCAAACCGCCACGCGGACGGCGCGTTCGCCGATCATCTTGTCAATCGCGCCATCATCGTAACCCAATTCGCGCAATACCTCGCGGCTGTGCTGGCCGACGCGGGGCGCCGGCCCTCCGATCGCCGCCTCGTTGACTTCGAAGCGCGCCGCGGGCTTCGGCTGCCGCACACGTCCAACCATCGGGTGATCAAACTCCGCGATGATGTCGCGCGCAACCACCTGTTCGTTGCGAATGATCTCACCTCGGCGCAGGATCGGCGCGCAGGGAACGTCGGCGGCATCGAGCCGCTCCAGCCATTCGGCGGTGGAGTGCTGGGCGATATATTCCGCCATCTTGTTGATGCGGGCGGTAGCATTGAGCGAACGCGCTGTCGGTGTTGCAAACCGCGGATCCTTGGCCAGTTCCGGATCGCCCGACGCCCTGCAGAAGCCCTGCCATTCGGAGTCGGAAATGGTGCCAGCCGTGATGTAGCCGTCGCTGGTCTTGAACACGAGATCGGGCCGGTCGTTGGGATCAGCGCTCGCCGCCTCGGCTCCGACGACCGTGTACTGCATCATGCCTTCCGGCCACAGATAGGAGATCATGGCATCGAGCATCGCGACCTGGATGTGGTCGCCTTTGCCGGTTTTCTCGCGCGCGTAGAGCGCCGACGAGACCGCCTGCGCGGTAAACACCGCGGTGGTCTTGTCGCAGACGATGGTGCGGATCATCTGCGGGCGATTGGTGACCGGCTGCGACTGGATGTCCGCAAAACCGGACAGGCCCTGGATGATCGGATCATAGACGCGCTTCTTTACGTAAGGTCCGGTCTCGCCGACGCCGCTGATCGAGACATAGATCAGGCGCGGATGGCGCTGGCGCAATTCGTCGGCGCCGAGCCCCAGCCGCTCCATGGCGCCGGGGCGGAAATTCTGCACCAAAACGTCGGCCTCTGCCACCAGCCTGGCGAGAACCTCGCGACCAACCGTGCTCTTGACATCGATCGACAGCGAGCGCTTGCCGCGATTTGAAGAGATGAACAGCGCCGAAAACTCTCCGCCCTTGTCGATCGTGGCGCGGCTGCGGCGCGTGATATCGCCGCCGATCGGTTCGATCTTGAGGACGTCGGCGCCCTGGTCGGCCAGGAACATGGTCGCAAACGGACCCGACACCACGCCGGTCAAATCGAGTACGCGAACACCGTGGAGTGGGCCGGGCATGACAATCTCCCTTAGGTCTACTTTCGCTGCTGGGCGCAAGACATTTTTGTGGTGCGGGCCTCGAAAGCGCAGCCGATGTTCGGACCGCAATCTACGATCTTAGGCCGTTCTGGAAACAGCGTGGTTCGTTTGTTCGATGATCGATTCCTCGACGTCGCGGAGCTGATCCTTGCCGAAGAACATCTCCTTTCCGACAAAGAACGTCGGTGAGCCGAATGCTCCCCTGCTGACCGCGTCCGTCGTCAAGTCGATCAACCGTTTCTTGACGTCGTCCTGCTGCGCGCGCGCAATCAATCGATCGATATCGATGCCCGACGAGATGAACGCACTGCGAAAGACCTCGAGGTCGTCCATCTTCTTTCCTTCCTCCCACATGTGATGGTAGGCGGCACGGAAATACGGCTCGAACGTGCCTTCGAATTGAGCCGCGACGGCGCCTCGCATCAGCATCAGCGTATTGACCGGAAAAAACGGATTGGTTCGGAATTTCGTGATGTTGTGGCGGCGAATAAAACGCTGGGTCTCCAGCGCCTGATATTCCGGCTTGTTCTTGATGCCGCGAAGCGACTCGGCCGGCGACAGGTTGTTGGTCGCCTTGAAGATGCCGCCGAGCAGGACCGGAACATACTCGAACTTCACGCCGGTGCGGCGTTCGATTGCTGGCAACGCCAGCTCCGCTAGATAGGCGTTCGGGCTGCCGAAATCGAACTGAAATTCAACCTTCAGGGGACTCATCACCGGCCTCTCCTTGGGAGCACGCGTTATGGTCAGGGGTCGACGGCCAACAGCCGAGCCTTGGCTACAAATTGTTCATACAGTTCTAAAAATGAACTGTCAATTGGTGTCCGTTTTTGGGTAGTTTTTATAGCAATACGAATGGCTGCTTGGGTGATTGTTTCACCTTGAGTACCTATTTAGAATGGCAGACGACCGAGGTTCCGTTCGATTCGAACCCGGCATCGACCGCCCGGACCGAGTGGAGATTAAGAATGAAGTGGGATGCCCTCGAGGAAGAGCCATGTTCGCTGGCCCGAACCATTGGTGTGATTGGCGATCGCTGGTCCCTTCTGATCCTGCGCGAATGCTTCCTGCGCACGCGGCGNTTCGAGGGATTTCAGTCAGCGCTTGGAATTACGCGCCATCTGCTTGCGGAGAGATTAAAGAAGCTGGTCCGGCAAGGGGTCTTGCGCCGCATTCCCTACCAGGAGGCGCCCAAACGGCACGAGTACATCCTGACCCAGAAGGGCCTCGATCTTTATCCGGTGATGATGGCGCTTGTGCATTGGGGCGATACGCACATGGTCGACGAACGCGGGCGGCCTCTGCTGCATGAGCATCGGAAGTGCGGCAAGCTGTTCAATCCCGTGATGGTTTGCTCCGAATGCGGCGAGCCGCTTTCGGCCAAGGAAGTGCATACCCATCCCGGCCCCGGCGCGCGCCCAGCTTCGCCAAGACTTCCGGTCGACAAGCCGGCGAAAGCAAAGCGATCCAGGCAAGCGGCCTGACGGCTTCCGAGGTACACGTTTTGTTGCCTCACCGCAAAACGGTGCCTACTGCAACGCTTGATCAATAACCACCGCTGCCGTACGAGGCCTCCTCGGACGAAATGCCTTCCAGCGCTCCGTCGTCGCCAGCCGACCGTGGAGGTGACGAATAGTGACCTTTGAAGCGATGGCGCAACTCCATCTTCTGAATCTTTCCGGTTGCGCCGTAGCTGAGAGCTTCGATGAAAACGATATCGTCGGGCATCCACCATTTGGCGATCCTGTCTTCAAGATGCGCCGAGATCGATTGCTTCGTCACGCCGGCGGCAGCCACAACGACAAGCAACGGCCGTTCCTCCCATGTCGGATGCGGAATACCGATCACCGCCGCTTCGACCACGCCCGGGCATCCCATCGCCAGGTTTTCGATATCGATCGAACTGATCCATTCACCGCCTGACTTGATGACGTCCTTTGCGCGGTCGGTGAGCCGGATGTCATTGTCGCTTCCCATGGTAGCGAGGTCACCGGTGTTGAACCAGCCGTCTTCCAATAACGGCTTCTCCTCACCGTAGTAGCCGCTGATGATCCAGGGGCCCCGCACCATGAAACGGCCGCTAGACTTGCCGTCGCGTGGCATCTCGTTGCCTTGCCCNTCGGCGATCTTTACATCGACGCCGTAGATCGGCTGACCCTGTCCGGTCTTGCGCTGGAGTCGATCCTGCGGCGACAAGCTCGTGGTGTGTCGAGACGGCTGGGGCGACGTACCGCACGGACTCGTTTCGGTCATGCCCCAGACGTGTTTGACGGACACGCCGAGACGCTCAAAGCCCTCAATCAGACTTGGCGCCGGAGCCGAGCCGGCGATGACGATTCGTTGCAGCGTCCCGGCGCCCTGCCCCTGCGCTTGGAAATGATGCAACAGTTTTGAGTATAGTGTCGGCACACCGGCCGCGACGGTCACGCCCTCGGTCTCAACAAGTTCGGCGATGCTTACGGCATCCAACTTCGGTCCGGGCAGCACCAGCTTCGCACCGACCATTGGGGCCGCATGCGTGAAACCCCATGCGCCATTGGCATGAAACATCGGAGTCATCGGCAAAATTGTGTCCACTGCGGTAAAGCCCAGGGAATACGCACCGCTGATGGAGAGGCAGTGCAGCATGTCGGACCGGTGCGAGTACAGCACTCCTTTCGGATTGCCGGTCGTACCCGACGTATAGAACAGCGACGAGGCCAAGAGCTCGTCAAACACCGGCCACCGGAAATTCTCGTCGCCGCAATCGAGGAAGTCCTCGTAGCATTGAATATTCGGGATGCTCGTTTCCGGCATCGCCGTTCTGTCGACCATCAGCACAAAGAGCCGAACGGTGGTGAGTTCCGGTGCAAGTTTCTCAACGATAGGCAGAAAGGAACTCTCGAAGAACAGCACTTTATCTTCGGCATGATTTGCGATGTAAGAGATCTGCTCCTGAATCAGCCGCGGATTGATTGCATGCCAAATCGCTCCAAGGCCGGTGACGCCATGCTCAATCTCGAAGTGCCGATAGTTGTTCCATGCGAGTGTGGCAACTCGGTCACTTTGCCCGACACCTCGGCGCTGCAGGGCATCAGCCAGCTTACGCGCACGCCGCGCCGCGTGCTTATAGGTATATCGATGAATAGGACCCTCGACGGTCCGAGACACAATCTCCGTGTTGCTGTGAAACCGATCAGCGTGTTGCAAAAGCGACGACAGCAACAGCGGCTGGTTTTGCATCAAGCCTCTCACGACTCTCTCTCCCTCAAGGTTTAAGACTGTGCTCGGAGACGCCGTCCCATGGATGCGCGGCACTCCTGTTGAACGTTAGCTGCTTTGGTTGGAAGGCCTTGCGTCATTCGGACTTGATGTCGAGTACTTCGCCGAACTGCTCCCAGTTGGTGCCGCTCCAGCGCTGCAGTTGCAGTTGCGTCCAGATCATGTTGTTGGTCGCGCTGGTGTTGATCGAGATGCCGGGCATGGCAGTCGGCAGCACGAGATCCTTCAGGCTTTTTGCCTGCTTGACGATATTTTGACGGGACAGATCATTGCCGCACTGTTTCAGGATCTGCTCGAGGATCATGCCTTGCTGATAGCCGGTCAGATAGTTGGTGTCCCCGATATCCGATCCCGCCAGATACTTCGCAAAGAAGGCGCGATAGGCCTTCATTCCCGCATCGTCATTCCATTTCGAATCGGTCGGGTCCTTGATGAATGTCCCCACGATCACGCCCATGGCATTGTCAAAGCCGGCTGGCTTGAGAGNTGCCGACACCGAACTCGACGGAAAATTGACAATAAGCGTCGGCTTCCAACCGATCTCGGCTACCTTGCGGATAGCCTGAGCCGAAAATTTCGGCGTGCCGGCAACCAAAAGCGCTTCCGCACCAGAGCTTTTCAGACTCACAACCTGCGAGTCGATGGTCGGGTCGCTGATTTCGTAGGCTGCCGTTACCACCCTCTTGTCGAAATCGCTCTTGAGGAATGCCTTGAAAGCGTTGACGTAATCCTTGCCGAGATCATCGTTCTGATAGAGAATCGCGTACTTTGCGTTCGGCAACGCCTTGCTCAGATACTTGGCGTAGATCTTTCCTTCGGTGTCGAAACTGACCAACCCCGTCGTCGTCAGCGGAAACTCCGCGACGCTGGTAAACTTGTTCGAACCACTGATAATCGAAATGGTTGGAACGCCTTTTAGGACTAGGTATTTCGCCGACGCAGTATTCCCTGGAGTGCCAAGCTGGCTAAAGATGAACGCGACCTCATCGCTTTCGACAAGCTTGCGGACGTGCTCCACCGCTTTCGGCGGGCTGTAGGCGTCGTCCATAGCAATGTAGTTGATCTTGCGGCCATTGATGCCGCCGCGCTCGTTGATCGACTGGACGTAGGCAAGAACCCCCTTGCCGACCAGCCCAATCGATGACGCCGGGCCGCTGAACGGAAAAACGCCGCCGATCTTGATTTCGGTCGCCGTGACGCCCGGGGCATCCGCCGCGAACGACGATGTGGACAGCGCGAGCACCAGCGTGCAAGCAAGTTTGAACTTCCCAAACAAGACTTCCTCCCTAGCTGGAAACGCGTGGTCTGCCCCCGCAACACGCGTAGGGTCGACACGCCGCGGCCGTTGCGATCGGCCGGCTTGCGACATAGACTACAGTTCTTTTTTAGAACTAGTCAAGCGTTTCCGGAAGTCGACGGTTCGTCGCCCGCTGCGCAACCTGCCATTCATTTGGAAAACAACCTATTTCGGTTACGGTTTTGGCACGGCCTCGGTGTGGTTCGTTCGATTCAATATGNACATTTTGCACAATTCGTAGACTTGGTGACGCCTGTGCCCTCTCACGCGGAAAGTAGCCTTCAGTCGAGGAAACGAGAAGTCTGCCCTGGGTGATGCAGCACTAACATTCGTTTATGGAACTTATNCCAGTGGCGCGGGCGCAATAGGTTTGGGCTTAACCCTGGGCGCCCTGAGCTCCGCCTCCGCACCTTCTGGAGACGCAATCGAGGGTGATCCGCAGTTCCTGTGCGAGCGAGAACGTCGCCAGATTGACGACGAATTGCTCGTTGGCGTGAACGCGACTTATTTCATGTTGGAGCGATCTCGTTCCACGTTAGCCCGTAGGGCTCGTGGCAGCATAAGGGCCCGCCTGCGCAGGATCTGCGCCGAACCGCGATGCAGTGGCGACCATTGAGCAGCAATTAGGGGTTGGCGAACCCAAAAAGCGAGGCTAGGCCAATTGGCTTCTGCGACAGGATCTCCACAGTCGCTGTGCGGCCCGCCACAAGGGTCTCATCGGCCGGGATATGATCGAGCGAAACACGTACTGGCACGCGCTGTGCCAGCCGCACCCAGTTAAATGTCGGATTGACGTCGGCAAGCAGTTTTGCCCCCTGGGCGCGATCGCGGTCTTCGATACCGGCAGCGATGCTCTCCACATGCCCCCNAAGCGGGACGGCACTGCCCATCAAGCGAATGGCGACCCGATCACCAACATGAATGCGCGGCAACTTGGTTTCCTCGAAATAGCCATCGACATGTAGGGNATCGGTATCGACCAAAGCCATCACCCCCTTGCCTGCCGTGACATAGGTCCCGGGGCGCAGATCCATGTTGGAGATCTTACCGTTGACCGAGGCATAAACCTCNCTGCGATCGAGGTTGAGTTGGGCCACGGCCCGGTCGGCGACGGCCTGATCATAGGCGGCCTGGGCTTGTAGCTCGGTGGCCAACACCTGTTCCTGCTTCTGTTGCGAAACCGCATCGGTCGTAAGCGCGCGATAGCGCTTCAAATCGCTTACCGCCTGATCGAGCAAGGCATGACGGCCGGCGACGACGGCGTCAGCCTGCTGCAGCGCCAGCGCAAAGCGGGCGCGGTCGATACGAAAAAGGACGTCGCCACGGCGCACCTGTTGATTGTCCCGCACCATGATATCGGTCACGAGGCCCGACACATCTGGCGCGACTTCAACGATATCGGCGCGGACGCGGCCATCGCGCGTCCAGGGTTCATCCATGTAGTAAATCCATAGGTAGCCTCCGACCACGAAAGCTGCCGCGCCGGCAGCGGTTGTGACGACAAAGCGGCGAAGGAATGCAAAGGCGGTCTTCACGGTAGAAACTCCGAAGACAGGTAAGCAACGCTACCTAGCAGGCAGACGAACAGCGCGAGGTCGAACAGCGCGCGATGCCATACAAGGCGGTAAAGGCCGGCTCGTTGGAACACCCGACGCAGAATCGCGCACAGGGCATAAGTCACCAGCAGCCAAACGAGCAGCGAGGGGACGAGGACTCCGAAGATGTCGATCTCGTATCTCATGCGGCGACGGTCCTGCAGGTTGAAGGATCGGTAAAGGCAGGCTGATAGGTCAGCGCGTCTGGAAATAGCCCGCGGCGGATCCCCACCAGACCGATCAGCGCATCTCCCCTTACGTCATCATCCGACTGGGTCATCGCCTCGGTCAGCGCCAGATCGATGCGAGCCAGCAGTTCGGGGGGCATCGGCCCGCTGCTATGTCGACGGCACGCAACGGCAAGCTGATCCAACATATCGTCCACCGCGCGGAGCGTTTGCAGGGCCAGCCGATAGCGGACGCGGCGCAGATCGATGATGTTAAGGCCGACGCGCAGTTCGCAAAGACGGTCGACATCGCGAAGATCGCTTTCGGGAATGGCGGCGAGGCGAGGCGCGAGCAGCCCGACACGATTTAGCATAAGACCGGCAAACGCGGTCCTGTCGCGTCGGCCGCGTTGCTCAGCCGCAACGGCCAGCGTCGCTCGGTTCGTTCTCATCAGGCGCCGTGCGCTCCATTCGGCGCCGACCGATCGCACCAGTTTCGTCACGACGGCAGCCGTCGTCAGCCCAATGACATACGACACGCTGGAATTGATAAATGCGGCAAAATCAGCACTATAGCTTGACTGCAGCGCCAACAAGGTCGCCGTAGTGATCGCGAGGGCTATCCCGATGAAGGCCGTCGCCGGGCGCGCGATGAGGATGCCGAACAAGACGAAAGGCGGTGCAAGCATCGCGACGAGCATCTCGACATTC
>JGI12053J15887_10000219_pt1 | contig 21243 bp, 18 predicted proteins | sample MedBloCAOM1_O3_FD_15887 | JGI IMG/M metagenome (IMG submission 15887)
CGCTCCTGGACACGTTCAATCCCTACAAACCGGCGGTGATCGATTGGCCCACGCTCGATGCCGAGGCCCGCGATCGTCTCGTGAGCCTGCCCATCTGGGACATCGCCGTGCAGACCGAGGGACGAGCCCGGCTCAATGTGGCCTCTTATGCCGTGGTCACCTCCGATCCCCTGTTGCGCAAAGCGATCGAGCTCAACGCCTTCGAGGAGGGGCGCCACAAACACGTGCTCTCCAATCTGGTCGCGGCCTACGGCATCGCGCTTGCGCCCGAGCCGCAATACGTCGTACAGGGCGACCCGGAATGGGCCTTCATGGTGACCGGCTATAGCGAGTGCATCGACAGCTTCTTCGCCTTCGGCCTGTTCGAATCGGCCAAGCGTTCCGGATTCTTTCCGCACGCGCTAGTCGACACGTTCGAGCCCGTCATCCAGGAGGAAGCCCGTCATATCCTTTTCTTCGTCAACTGGGCTGCGTGGCATCGCCGCACCATGCCGCTGTGGCGGCGACCGTTCTTCGAGCTGAAAGTGTTGGCCGTCTGGCTCTTTCTCATCTGGGAACGCATCGGCATCGCCCGCGATGTAGGAAGCGGTGCACAGGACAACAACTTCACCATGACCGGGGCGAAGTCGCTCGGCGATGACATCGACGTCGGCCAGCTGATCGACATCTGCCTGGCCGAAAACAGCCGGCGCATGAGCCCCTACGATCACCGCTTGCTGCGACCCTTCGCCGTTCCGGCCCTGGCGAGATTGATACGCCGTTTCATGCGAACCTAGGGCACAGCGTCGCGCGCGAGATCGCCTCCGTCGCATGAAATTGCGCATCCTCATCATCGCGGCCCTGGGACTCGCTCTCGCCCTCTACCTCGTAACGTATGTCGGCATGGGTGCCGTACTCTCGGCGGCCGTCACGGTCGGATGGAGCGGTTTTGCGATCCTGTGCCTCTATGCCCTGGGACTGTTCCTCATCCTCGGAACCGCCTGGTACGTCCTGCCGCCGGACCCGTCTGCGACGGGACTGTGGGTGTTCGTCTGGGCGCGAATGGTTCGGGATGCGGCCGCGGAAGTGCTGCCGTTTTCCCAGCTGGGCGGAATCGTGCTGGGCGCGCGCGCGGCGATCCTGCACGGCATTGCGACACCTCTCGCCTTTGCCTCGACGATCGTCGATGTCACCACCGAGATGATGGCGCAGATCGCCTATATCGTGCTCGGCGTCCTGCTCTTGAGCGCACGCGCCCCGCGAACCTCTGTGGCGGTGTCGCTGACGACGGTCTTCGTGATCGGCCTGGTACTTGCCGCGCTTGCCGCCGGACTGTTTATCGTTTTGCAGCGCTACGGCCACAGGTTTACCGGAAAACTCGTGGCGCGTCTGCTGCCTGGCGCGGTCGCGCCTACCGCGGCGGTGGCCGCCAGCCTCGATGCGATCTATCGTGCCCCGGCGCGCGTCGGCCTTTCCGCGGCGCTGCATCTTGCCGGATGGATCGCAAGTGCGGTCGGGGCATGGATCGCCTTTCGCCTGATCGGGGCGCAGGTCGACCTCGCAGCGGTGATGGCAATCGAGAGTCTCGTCTACGCGACACGCAGTGCCGCAGCTTTCATCCCCAATGCGCTGGGGGTGCAGGAAGCCGCTTACACGATTCTCGCGCCGCTGTTCGGTGTCGGCGCGGAATTCGGGCTTGCCGTGTCGCTGTTGAAAAGGGCGCGCGACATCGCGGTCGGGGTGCCGATATTACTGATCTGGCAGGCGGTGGAAGGCCGGCGCGCGCTCGCAGCAAGACCCGGCGCAGTCAGTGACTCGGATTGAGCACACCGTTGGGGATCGCTCGCGCACGAATCCAGTGGCGGCCGATCGCGGCGGTGGCTGCCATCGCCACGCTTTTCACCGCGATGCAGGGATTGAGTTATCCACTGCTGGCGGTGGTTCTGGACCGCCGCGGAGCAGCGGAGGCCTTCATCGGCCTGAACACGGCGATGATGCCGCTGGGTATGATCCTCGCGGCTCCGTTCGCAGCCCCGCTCATGCAGCGGCTCGGCGCACGGGCGCTGGCTGCAATCAGCATTTCGGGCGCTGTTGCGGGTCTCATGCTGATCGGCGCGATCTCCAATCCCTGGGCGTGGATGCCCCTGCGCCTGCTGCTCGGCTTCTGGCTCGCCTGTTTGTTTGTCGTCAGCGACACGTGGATGATTGAACTTGCAACCGAGCACGCGCGCGGCCGGGTCCTCGGCTTGTACTCGATGCTGCAATCGGTGGGATTCGCTGTCGGGCCGGCATTGCTACTGCTGGTGGGCACCCAGGGGTGGGCGCCGTTCCTGGCCGGCGCCGCCTGCGGACTGCTGTCATTGGTACCTCTCCTCAGCGTCCGCGGTGAGGTACCACGAAAGGCTGTCGAAGGCGACGCTGGCGTGTCGACCCTGGCCTTTGTGTCGGCAGCGCCGATCCTGTTGGCCGGTATAGCGGCGGCGGCGTTGGCGGATCAGGTGGCGATGTCAATGCTGCCGATTTTCACCCTGCGTCACGGACTCGACGTGAATGCCAGCAACTTCACTCTCGTCGTCATGATCGCCGGCACCGTAGGATTCCAGCTACCCGTCGGTTGGCTGGCGGACCACATGCCCGGACGAGCTTTGTACCTCACCTGCGCTGTCTGGACCGCAGTGACCGCCGCGCTCCTGCCCATTGCGGTGCGCGCGCCACTCTATTTATGGCTGCTGGTCTTCCTTTGGGGTGGCGCCTACTTTGCCATCTACACCTTGAGTCTCGTGCGTCTGGGCGAGCGCTTCAAGGGATCGGCTCTGGCAACCGGCAACGCTGCATTCGCCGCGATGTGGGGTCTGGGGGGCCTCGTGGGCACCCCGTTAGCCGGCGGCGCGATGCAGCTGTGGGGGCCGATCGGTCTTCCCATTACGGTTGCGGGGATTTTTGCGCTGCTCGCTGCGGCCATCATGCTCAGCTCCAAATGGTAGGGTCCCCTTTGCAGCGCTGCGCGTCACCCTGCACGCTTCAGCACAGTGCGCTGCCGTCAGGCACCGTGCGGTCAGGCCTCGACAGCACGATGGCGCCATCCTCGCGCGCAAATCCGGTGATCAGGATCTCGGACTTGAATCCGGCAACGCGTTTCGACCCGAGTCCAGTGGCACAGAGCACCTGCCGTCCAATGAGCTCCTCCGGGCTGTAGAGCGCCGTGATCTGCGCGCTCGACTGTCTGATGCCAAAAGGCCCGAAATCAACCCAGACTTTGTAGGCAGCCTTGCGAGCTTCCGGAAACTGCTCCACCTTGCGGATGGTTCCAGCTCGCAGCCCGACCCGCTGGAACTCCTCCCAGGTCGCGGTTGGTGTCTCTTCTGCCATGGCTCATCGCTCCTGATCGGGGTCGGTCAGTGTGTCTCGGCCCATGCCGGAAAGGCGCGCAGTGCGTCCACGTAGTTGTGGATGACGTCAGTATGCGCGTCCTGCTGCCAGCCGCCAGGGAGCGCTCGCTTGAACAAATCGCGCGGACGGCCCGCATCGTCGATGGAGTAGAGCGTGAAATTGAGCGCCTGGCGTGCCTCGCCGGCCAACGCCGCGGAGCCGACGACTTTCGCGTACAAAGCAAGGACGGCGCCGTAGGTAGAATTCACGCCACCCCAGGCCTCGCGATCCTCATCCTGCTCATGACACACCCGCACGCCGAATTCCAGGTGCGTGAAGGTTCTGCGAACGAAGTGCATCAGCGCACCGGCATCGGTGCGCCAGTGCGGCTCGAGTGCCGCTCGCCTTTCCAACAGGTACCGCGCCAGATTCAATGGCGCCCAAGCGGTGCGATTAGAGGGCACATCGTGGTCTTCGAAGAACTGCGCGAACAGCGCGCCATCGGCGGCCGCGCTGGGGATCTGATAGTGCTTGATCCACCTCCACAGGGACCGCCGCGGTACCGTGAATTCTGTATAGCCGTGCGCCTGCAGCGCGTCGTACAAACGCAGGATATAGGTCATGTTGCCGGACACCGGCCCGCGACCCGCAGCGGTGCGATAGTCGGCGCGAAACGGCCAGGGAGAATGGGAGCCGTCGCCCGGCTGCTGATTGGCGGCCAGATCGCGGGCGTTCTGCAGTCCCTGCTCCAGATACTTGCGCTCGCCGCTGGCCTCGAACAGCAGCACCAGCGCATAACCGGCAATGCCACCCTTGTCCGGCTCGATCTCGTAGGGATGATCGCCCTGTGAGCCGGCGTCGGCAGCCAGCGGAAACTGTCCACGGGTGCCGGTGGAACGAGTGAAGCGCGGATACCTGCCCGACGCGGGTGTGAGTGCCTCCCGCACCAGGTAGTCACCCATCGCGCGCGCCGTGTCGAGGTAGATGGCATCGCGTCGGTCGCGCAGCCCGTAGAGTTTCAAATACGAGAGGATGCCCATGCCATTCTGCATCGCCGGGATCGTGTCGCGGCGATCGGCCACGAGCGACCAGTCAGCCTCCAGAAAGGTCTCGGTAACAAAACGGGGGTAGCCATGGTCGGACGGGCACTGTTGGTAGAAGAGCATTTCGCGCTCCAGCGCGGTGATCCACGAGATCCATGGCAGTAGATGACCAGCGGCGTCGAAGTGAGCCACATGGCCGGCAATCACAGCCCGCTTTTCGGTCTGCGCCTGGCTTACAGGGGAAAATGCCAGCGTTGCGGCCAGCAGCGCCAAGCACTGCCAACTGAACCGGTGGCGCACAAGATCACCCACGTTCGCGCAGCGGCGCAACCAGTCTCTCATGCGAATCATTGATTATATTGGCGTCCCAACGGGATTCTGTCTGCGGGTCATGCCGGCAAGGGGATTCGAACCCCTGTTACCGCCGTGAAAGAGTTGTAAATGACACTTTGTTACCCTTGACGTAACACGTAACGGACGTTAACCTAGCGACTCATGATTGCTGGGTATCGCGATAAGCGAACGCGCCAGTTTGCCCAGGGAGAGCGGGTAAAGGCGTTCGACGGAATCGCGCACAAGCTTGAGATGAAGCTTGATCAGCTTGATTCGGCGACTTCATTGCGCGATCTGGATCTACCTGGCAATCGACTCGAGGCGCTAAAGGGCGACCGCAAAGGTCAGTACAGCATCCGAGTGAATGACCAATGGCGAATCTGCTTTGAGTGGCCGAAGGGATCGGAAGGTCCCGCGAACGTCGAAGTGGTCGACTATCACTAGAGGAAGATCTATATGGCACGTACTGCAATTCATCCGGGCGAGCAGCTTGCCGAGCAGCTCGAGGCGCTTGGAATGAGCGCAGCGGAGCTAGCACGTCAGCTTAAAGTACCCACGAATCGCATCACCCACATTCTTAATGGAGATCGTGCGATAACCGGCGATACCGCTCTACGCTTGGGGCATTTCTTCGGGACGAGCGCTGAGTTCTGGCTAAATCTTCAGAAGCTCTATGAACTTCGTATCGCTGAACGCGAGAGCGGAGCGGACATCAAACAGCTGCCGCGCCTGCGCGATCACCGAGCTCTAGGCACCGCCTAGATATGGACGTGCGGCGGGTCTTGTATCGTAAGCCTTTGATCAAATTGGCGTCCCCAAGGGGATTCGAACCCCTGTTACCGCCGTGAAAGGGCGATGTCCTGGGCCTCTAGACGATGGGGACGCAGCGGTGCTCCCGCGGGGCGGGGCGCGGAAGATTACACGGCCGACGTCCGGCCGACAAATGAAGCCCGCGGCGCCCCCCGCCGAAGCGCCCGCCGCGGGCCTCATGGTCCGCGGCACGCATTCGTCAAGAATCAGAGCTCAGACGTTCAGAACTTAAAGGTCGCCCTGACGTTCCAGAACGCGCCCGGGAGATCGTATGTTCCGGCGTCATAGCCATTCAGCGTGCATGAGTAGCAGACCGGCGGATTCGTGCCAAAGAGATTGTTCACACCCGCTTCGACCTTGAGTCCCGTGACGTGGAACGGATCCGTCCACCCGACCTGCACGTCGTGATAGAGCACGGAGCGCAGGTTGTTATACATGGTTCCACTGAAAGCGCCCGCAGCGTTCGTGCAGCCGGGCACCGGGATCTTTCTAAGCGCATTGCTGCATAGCTCCGACACCGCCGACAGGAAGCGCAGATTCCAGTTCGCTTCCCAACCGCCCGTTCCCCACCCTAGCTGCGCATTCGCGCGCCAGCGCGGGATGGCGCTGTTGTCGACCTCGATGCCGACCGTGCGCTGCGCAACTTGACCCAGCACGTCCTTCGCCTGGTAGTCATTCACCCGTGTCGCCTGGAACGCAGCCGAGAAGTGCCCGAAGCTGAACGGCGCGGACAGCCAGTCGACTTTCACGTCGACGCCACTGGTTGTGACGTCGGCGAGGTTTTGCAGGAAGTTCCTGGGCGGGTTCAACTGGCTGCCCGCCCCGCGGGTGAACGCTGAGCACAGGGCCGGACTCAGGCCGCCCGCCGCCTCGCACGCGTTGAGCAGCGCCTGGATGTCTTCCGCCTGGATCGCACCCTTGACCTTGTGGTTGAAGTAGGTGAGTTCCGCATGCAGCCTGTTGGTGAAGCCCCGGCTCTCCAGCCAGCCGGCCCGATAGACAATGCCCGCCGTGTAGCTGTCGGATTTCTCGGGCTTGAGAGTGGGGTTACCGCCCGTGAAGGTCGTGATCTGGGTGTTGGCCTGCTGGAAGTTGGCGGGCACGCCCTGGGCCGCGCAACCCGCCGCGTATTTGGGGTCTACCGGCGCGTTGCAGGGATCCTGGAGCGTGGGCGCGAACTGAGTGAGCCCGAAGAGCTCGCCCAGGTTCGGCGCGCGGAAGCCGGTCGAGTACGTGCCGCGGACGGCGAAGTCCTCGACTGGTTGCCAGCGCAGGCCGCCCTTGTAGGTGGTCGTGTTCCCGAAGGTGGAGTAGTCCGAGTAGCGCACCGCCGCGCTGGCACCAAGTTGCTGGAGCAGCGGGAAGCTGAACTCGGTGTACGCCTCGTTCACGTGGTAGCTTGCCGCGACTGGAAAAGCCAGCGAGTCCTGTGACTCGCCGGTCTGTCGCAGCGGATCCGGCGTGAACGCGGCGTCGTAGAGCCGATGCTCGACGCCGACGGCAATGCCCGCGGCGCGATCCTGGATGTGGAAGATCGTGCCGGTGATGTTCGCCGACACGAGCTTCAATTTCTGATCGCTCGAGTCGAGCTGCGGCGCCCCGATGAACCTCAGCATCGCCGGCGTGATCGGGCGGCTCTGCCCGCCAAACAGATCGAGCGGCGCGCAACCGTGCACGCTTGCGCAGATCGCCGGATCGCCGAGGGCAAGGCTGAGTTTGCTCAGGTTATAGCCACCGATGAACTGCTGGCTGGCCTTGTTATCGGTATTGACGTAATTGATGTCCCAGCTGAAACCATCGCGCAGGTGCAGCGTGCCCTTGAGCCCGACGCTGAAGTACCAGGTGTCGACGTCCTGGGTGAAGATGCGCGGCCCGCCTTCGAGCGGGCGGCGCGTGATCCAGCCGAAGTTCTGCACGAAGTTGGGCCCTCCCGGGCACACACTAGAGGTTGGCGCCTCCGCTACCGCGCACAGGTCGATCCCGTAGGGGTTGAATTGATTCAGACGCGAGATGTTGATCCCGTCGGCGATTCCGCCGCTGCCGGTGTAGGGACCAACGAAGATCGGCTCGGGCGCGGCCTGATTGGTCGAGGTGCGATTGTTGAACATTCCCTTCGCATACACCTGGACGTCGTCGCTGGCGTCGTAGGTCAGGCTGGTCCAGAGCGCCTTGCGCTGCGAAGGTGTGAGGAGCAGGTTGAACGGCGCGTAGTTGAACCGGTCCGCGCTGCTGAAGTTGTGATAGGTGCTCGGAGGTGTGGTCGGATTGGCCGGGTTCCAGACCGGCGTCGTGGTGCCGGTGTTGAGTGTCACGTCGTAGAAATTCACCTGGTCCGNAGTGCAGGAACCGTAGTTAGGCACGGCAATCGAGGGATCGCAGAAACCTGCGCGTCCCTGCGCCGTCCCGGAGCTGCCCGAGCTAACACCCGTGCGTGGCTCCGGCACGGAGGACTGCCACCACTTCGAGGAGCTGATCTGATCCTGGTTGTAGAAAGTCGCCGCGAACATTCCCGCGAACTTGCCTGCCGAGGTGCCTGCGGCGAAGCTCGCCTCGGTGGTGCGCCCGCCCTTGCTGAAGTCGCCCGTATAGGCGCTTACTTCAATGCCATCCATCTTCTTCTTGGTGATGATATTCACCACACCGGCGATCGCATCGGAGCCGTAGATCGAGGAGGCGCCGTCTTCGAGCACCTCGATGTGATCGATGATGGCCAGGGGAATGGTGTTGAGGTCGGCGCTGCTGCTGACACCGGAGGCCGATGACTCGTTGACCCAGCGCAGCCCGTCCACCATCACCAGCGTGCGCTTGGAATCGAGGTTGCGCAGATCGACCTGGGAGGAGCCGGCGCCGATGCCGCCACCGTCGGGTGGGTAACCGAAGTTACCGGAGGAGTTGAATTTCTGGTTGAGCGCCTTGCCGCCGGTTGTGAGCTGCTGCAGCAGGTCGCCGACGCTCGCGAGACCGGTCTTCTCGATCTGGTCCGAGCTGATGACCGAAAGCGGCTGCGTCGACTGCGCGACGTTCTGGAGGATGCGCGAGCCGGTGACGACGACCTCCTGCAGCTGCTGAGGCTGTGCGGGAGGCGCTTGCTGTGCAAGCGCCGGGGTGGCCGCGGCGCACGCCGCAACCGCCCACTTCACCGCCAGCATGATCTGATTTGACCGGGCCGATGGACCTGATGGCATGGATGTCTCCCCTTAAATTGGTCTTGTCTGGGTCGGCGCTGACGCGTCGCGCTGCACGACCCAGCGCTTCCCGAAGCGGGCCGAATGCAATACGCAAAGCTTGCTTGCGCTTACTTTGGGTTTGAGCCTAGCACCGCAGGAACGCTGCAAGCAAATTCTGTATCAATTACGCAGCAAACCCGCCCAGCTCTGCACGAGGCAAAAATCCGGCCTGTTGTAAATTGTCGACAGCCTTGACGTGATGGGTCGAGCGGAATGAGCTGGGGGCGGTTGAGCGCTCCGCCGAACTTGGCGCGGGAAGGCGGCCGGCTTCGAGGTGGTGGAGCCAGGCGGGATCGAACCGCCGACCTCTTGCATGCCATGCAAGCGCTCTCCCAGCTGAGCTATGGCCCCACGCAAGGCCGGCGCAACCTACGCACGGCCTCGGGCCTTGTCAAGCCAGGCTTGTCGAGCGTCTCTGTCCGGCGAAACCTCGCCGAGCAGCAGCGGCGGCCTGCGCGCCCCGCTCAGCTGAGTCCGCCGCGATAGAATCCACGCGCGCAGACTCAAGATGCCGAGGACTCTCTGAGCAACGTCAAAGCGGTAGCCCCGGAGCACGCCACCGTGCTCAGGATGATCCAGGCGGCAAAGGCCGCGGGCGCCGCAGGACGCAGCCGCGAGGCCGATGAGCTCCTTGTCCGTGCGGCGCAGCTCGCGCCCGACCACCCGGCCGTCCTGAATGAGCTGGGCCTGCGCATGATGGAGCGGGGGGAAGCCCTCAAGGCGTGCGAGCTCTTCCAGCGCGCGACCGCCGCGGACCCGAACCATCCGGCATTGTGGACAAACCTGGCCTCGAGCCTGCACGCGCTGCGCCTGCCGCAGGAGGAGATGGAGGCCATCGAGCGGGCGCTCGCGCTGGAGCCCCGGCATCTCACGGCGATCCTACAGAAGGGCACCTTGATCGAGGATCGCGGCGATGCACGCGGCGCGGCGCGGATCTATCGCAACGCGCTGGCTATCGTGCCACCTGACGTGACGCCGCCGGAAAGCGTGAGTGCCGCGCTGGAGCGCGCACGCGCAGCGGTGCGCCGGGATGATGCCGCGCTCGCCGGCGTGATCGAGCAGCGGCTCGCCGCCATCCGCGAGCAGCGCGGTCGCGGCCCATACCGACGTGTCGAGAAGTGCATCGACCTCTTGACCGGCAAACGCAGCCGCTACGCACCGCAGCCGACATTCCTGTACTTTCCAGAGCTTCCGGCGCCGGAGTACTTCGACGGTGTGGAATTCCCCTGGCTGGGTGCGATCGAGGCTGCAACGGATGAAATCCGCGGCGAACTCACCACGGTGCTCAGCTCCGACCAGGCCGGGCTCCAGCCCTACGTGGCATATCCCGAGGGCGTGCCTCTCGACCAATGGCGGGAGCTCAACAAGTCACGCCGCTGGAGCGCGTACTTCCTGTGGAACGAAGGCGTGGCGCAGCCGGAGCATCTGGCGCGATGTCCGCGCACGGCCGAAGCGCTCAACAGTGCACCCCAATGTGACGTGGCAGATCACGGCCCGAACGCGTTTTTCTCGATTCTCGAGGCGCACACGCGCATACCGCCGCACACCGGTGTCACGAACGCACGACTGACGGTGCACCTGCCGCTGATCGTGCCTCCGGAGTGCGGTTTTCGCGTCGGCAGCGAGACCCGCGAGTGGATTCCCGGCAAGGCGTGGGTGTTCGACGACACCATCGAGCACGAAGCCTGGAACGGCTCCGGCACCCCGCGGGCGATCCTGATCTTTGATATCTGGAACCCTTACCTGAGCGAAGACGAGCGCGACCTGGTGCGAGCCGCGATCGAAACCGTCGGCACCTACTACCACGGGACGGCGGGACGCCTCGCATGAGCCTCGCTCCTGCGAGCGCTCGGGTCGGCAGCCGCGGCGGTCACACCCGTCTTAGGGCGAGCCGGCGGCCTCGTTCACGCGCGACCCGGCGGTGAGTTGGCCAGCACCGCGTCCAGGCGTGCGAGGGTGCGCTCGCGCCCGAGTAGCGCGAGGGTCGCATCGATCGGCGGCGACACCGCCGTGCCGGTCACCGCGACGCGCACCGGCTGCGCGATCTTGCCGAGCCCGCTGTTCAGCTGGGTCGCCAGCTCATTCAGCGCGGTGTGAATCGTCGCGGCGCTCCAATCAGGCAGGCCGGCGAGCCGCTCGCGGACCTTCGCCACCGNGNGCAGTGCNTCGCTGCCGAGATGCTTGGCGGCTGCNTTCGGATCCAGCTCGATGCTATCGACGAAGAAGAAGCGGCTGTTCTGCGCCATCTCCTTCAGGGTCTTGGTGCGCTCGCGCTGCGCGAGGATCACGCCCTCGAGCAGGCGCTGATCGCTGCTGTCCAACCCCAGGTGGCGCAGCTGCGCGCGCAGGTGCGGCACGAGCGTCGCGGGTTCCGCGCGCACCATGTGCTGCTGATTCAGCCACAACAGCTTCTCAGGGTTGAAGGCCGATGCCGCCTTGTTGACGTCATGGATGTCGAACGCGGCGATCATCTCGGCGCGTGTAAACACCTCCTGGTCGCCGTGCGACCAGCCCAGGCGCACCAGATAATTGAGGAGTGCGTCCGGCAGAAAGCCGTCCTCCTGGTACTGCAACACGCTTACCGCGCCGTGACGCTTGGAGAGCTTGGCACCGTCTGGTCCCAGGATCATGGGCACGTGCGCGTACTGCGGTACGCTCGCGCCGAGCGCCTCCAACATGTTCATCTGCCGCGGAGTGTTGTTCAGGTGATCATCGCCGCGTATGACATGCGTGACTCCCATGTCCATGTCGTCGACCACCACGCAGAAGTTGTAGGTCGGCGTGCCGTCCGAGCGCGCGATGATCAGGTCATCGAGCTCAGTGTTCTGGAACGTCACTGGCCCGTGCACCAGATCCTGCACTACCACCGCCCCATCGAGCGGGTTGCGAAAGCGCACCACCGGATCGACGCCCGGGCGCGGCGCGCTGCGATCGCGGCAGATCCCGGTGTAACGCGGCTTCTCCTTGCGGGCGATCTGCTGCTCGCGCAGCGCATCCAGCTCCTGCCTGGTGCAGTAGCAGTGATACGCCGTGCCCGCCCGCAGCATACCGGCGATCACCTCGCGGTAGCGGTCGAAGCGCTGGCTCTGATAGTACGGACCCTCGTCCGCATCGAGCCCGAGCCAGGCCATGCCCTCGAGAATCACCCGCACCGCCTCCTCGGTGGAGCGCTCCCGGTCGGTGTCCTCGACGCGCAAAATGAACTTGCCACCCGTGCGCCGCGCGTACAGCCAGCTGAACAGCGCCGTGCGTGCGCCGCCGACGTGCAACAGCCCGGTGGGACTGGGCGCAAAGCGCGTGACGACTGTCATGGGGACGTGCCGACCTGTCCGTACTCGTGAGGGGCGCGCATGTTACCAAGGGCCGCAGCGGTACGCCTCGCCCGTGTGCCTGCGCGGTTCACGCGGGTGCACGCCCATGATTTGCCTTGGCCCCGGGCCGCCTATAGACTTCCCGTCCCTCAAAATGGGCGGTTAGCTCAGCGGTAGAGCACTGCTTTCACACGGCAGGGGCCACTGGTTCGATCCCAGTACCGCCCACCATTCTGCATCAGGCCGCGCGTGGGGCGTCCGTCAATCCGATCGTGAGCCGCTTACCGACGGCGGTGGCAGCCTTCTGGACGGTCTCTAGCAGGACGTGAGGGTTTTCCGGATCGAGGAGCCGCTCAAGCTGGCTGCGGCTGGTGCCCATCCTCTTTGCCATCTCGCTCTTGCTGATACGCCCCTTCCTCATCGCTTCACTGACTTCCCAGGACAACACCCGCTTCCAAGCAAGAGTTGTCACTTCCTCGTAAAGCCCCTCCGTCCGCAGAAACTCATCGAACGAAGAGCCCACATGCTTATTTCGCCGCTTTGCCACCTTCAACCTCCTTCTGCCGCTTCACAGCGAGGTCCAAATCGTTCTCGGGCGTCTGCTGTGTCTTCTTGATGAACCCATGCAGGAGCACCATCTGTCCTTGATGTATACAGAACAGGACGCGCGCGATCCGGTTTTGGGTCAGAGAACTCCTCACCTCCAAAAGTCCGCGCCTTGACGCCAACGGCCGACAGGTTGGCATACCCACCGGCCACCCGAATTCGACCGTAGCGATGTCCGTCCCCACGATCCGCTTGTCCTCGCGCGAGAGCGCCTTCAGCCATTTGCGCACGGGCTCGGCACCCGTGGCTGTTCTGTAAAACCTGGCCGGCAGAACCTTGCGTTTCATGGCAGCCATTCCGTCTCTGTACCTTTCACGGTACAGTGTACCTTATAAGGTACTAGACACACAAATGTCTAACCTCATCCAGAGGGCAGCGGCGAGGAGTCCCGTTCCTTTCGGTTCCAAGTGCCTGTTTCCTTACGGCCCAGGAAGCGACGGCTTAGGAACGCCATTCGTCCGCTGGGATCGGTGTCGGCGCTAACGGCCAAGTTCGCCGTGCTCACGTAGAATCCGCACCTCGGGGCAAATGCCCCCAGGAGTCTCAGCGGTCAATGTGTATGAATCCCAAGCACATTAGAGAAATCCAGACAAACGAGGTCTTGCGGAAACGCCTGGCCAAGTACATCACGCTCCACTGCTTTCGAAATACGGACGTGCTCGAGGATCTACACTCCGGCGAGGTACCTATCTCCGAGTCTGGCGACTACTCCGACGTAAAGGTAATCACGCCAGATAGAGAGATCCCCTGGAGCGACCTATCGCGCTTCGACAACAGCGAAATGAAGGCCATGATGATCGACGTGGTAAATCATTGCGACCAGGTTCTCGCAATCCTTTTTTCCACGCCGCTAGGTGACAAGTTGATCGAAGAGCTCGGGAGACGGGATCTGGTGCCGAACTGGAATGATCCGGAATGGACATGGGAAACGGATCGCGAGCCGAAAATCGCGGGCGACTCGCCTATGAAGGGTTTCCCCGCGACGCGCAAGCTGAAAAGGAAGAAACCGGACAAGGTTCGGGGCCGTTCAGTCGGCAAGAAGTAGCGAGGACTCGCCCTCAGACTCGCAGTCGCGGAGCTGGGACAATTTTGGGACACTGCGCTCGTGACATTGCGTGATATCAAGTGACATCACGTGATACCAAGTGCCTGTTGCAATTGGGAACTCGACTCGCATATCGTTGATTTGTAGGCACCCTACTTCCGTTTCACACGGCAGGGGCCACTGGTTCGATCCCAGTACCGCCCACCAAAAATCAAGCAGCTTTCGTCTTGCGGGCAGCCGGCTTCCGCCTCGCATCACCAGCTCGGCCCGTGGCCTGGACGCTATGCGCGTTCAGAATTGCGGCGATTAATCCTGGGAAACGCTGCTCGATCTCCTTGCAGCGGCTGACGTTGCGCATCTGCACCCCGTGCCGTTCGCTCCGGACCAATCCCGCTTCCCTGAGCGCCCTGAAATGTTGTGAAAGCGTGGATTTAGGGATGCTGCGGTCGCTGACCTGGAGGAAGTTCGAGCAGATGGTGGCGCCTGCCGAGGCCGCCAGCTCTGCATAGATCGCGACGCGCACAGGGTCCGACAAGGCGTGCAGGATGCCCTCCACGGTGATGTCGTCGATCGATGGATGAACTAAGGGCCTCATACATTAATCCTACCCGCCCTTGACAATTAGTTCCATAGTTCGTATGTTACGAACTACCGAATTAGTGCACTCTTCTCCACCAATCACCGTCAGGAAACGTCATGAGCAAGCTCAAAGGCAAAGTCGCCCTGGTTACAGGCGCATCCAAGGGCATCGGCGCAGCCGTCGCGAAGTCGCTGGCCGCCGAAGGTGCGTCCGTAGTCGTGAATTACGCCTCCAGCAAGGCGGGCGCGGATGCAACCGTCGCGGATATCGTCGGGGCCGGGGGCACGGCTGTCGCCGTTCGTGGCGATGTCTCCAAGGCGCGCGACGCTCAGGCCATCGTCGACGCCACGGTCGAGCAGTTCGGTCGACTGGATATCCTCGTCAACAACTCGGGTGTCTACGGCTTCGCGCCGATCGAAAACATTACCGAAGAGGACTTCCACAAGCACTTCAACATCAACGTGCTCGGCCTGCTGCTGACTACCCAGGCGGCGGTCAAGCACCTCGGCGAAGGCTCCAGCATCATTAACATCGGGTCCGTCGTCACTCGCATCACGCCTCCCGGAAGCGCGGTATACACCGGCACCAAGGGAGCGGTGGATGCGATCACCGGGGTGCTGTCACGCGAACTTGGCGCGCGCAAGATTCGCGTCAACGCGCTAAACCCGGGCATGGTCGAAACCGAAGGTACTCACGCGGCCGGTTTCATCGGCTCCGATTTTGAAGCCGGCACCGTCGCACAAACCCCGCTGGGTCGGATCGGTCAGCCGGACGACATCGCGTCGATCGCGGTGTTCCTGGCCTCGGATGACTCCCACTGGTTGACCGGAGAGCAACTGCTTGCCGGCGGCGGCGTGCGCTGAGCGGCGTAGCACACCCAAGCGCGCATTCAGACGCAGGGATGCGCCTCGAAATTCATCCAGGCGTTTGCGCAGTATGCGTTTGACTTGTCGTCAGTTCTCACGTATTTTACGTGAAACCTCAAATTGGCTTACGGCGAGGCAACTGTGGCAACCAAACACAACATTACGGTGGCGATCGACCCTGCGCTGCTGAAGAAAGCCCGTGCCGTTGCGGCACGCCGGGGACGCAGCGTCAGCGCGCTGCTCGCGGACGAGCTGCGGCAGCTGGTCGCCGACGATGCGCAGTACACAGTGGCACGCAAACGAGCGCTCGGGCTGCTTTCCACTCCGCTGTCCCTCGGAGGAAGCCCCTTGAGTCGCGAGGAACTCCATGAGCGACGTCGTCTTCGTTGACTCGAACATTCTGATTTACGCGCACGATGCGGATGCGGGACCCAAACGCGATCGCGCGGTCGAGAAACTACGGGGGTTGTGGGATTCGGGCGCCGGTCGGCTGTCGGTGCAGGTTCTCCAGGAATTCTATGTCAACGTGACGAGGAAGCTGGCAACGCCAGTGTCTCGTTCCACGGCACGAGAAGTCGTGAGTAGCTACGGTGCCTGGGTTCGTGAGCCGACCACCTCGGCCACCGTCATCCGGGCGATCGACATTGCCGAGATGGCGCAGCTCATGTTTTGGGATGCCCTCATCGTGGCCTCTGCCGAAGAGATGCAAGCCACGCACATCTATAGCGAGGATCTGAACGCTGGCCAAACGATCGCAGGTGTCAAGGTCGTCAACCCGTTGGCGGAGGCCTGACAGCACTTCGATTCGCCCCTTGGTCAGTCTTCAACCGCGGTTAGGCCAATATGGGCCATGCACGATGCGGTTACCGCGTACGATGCCGCATACATAGCGCTCGCGGAAGCCTTGGACGCTCCTTTGCTGACTTGTGACGGGAAGCTGTCGAGGCCCAGCCCACGGCGCGACAATCGAATTGATCCGCGCGTGATGCTTGGGTGCGCGCGGAGACCCGGCGCGATTTCTGCGAAAACGAGCTCTTCTTGTTTACGTATCAATCAGGAAGCCCGAGCATCCGAGCAGCGCGCCAACGCCTCTCGCAGGTCGCGCAGCTTGGGCGGCTTACTTAAGACTCGGTCCACGTGAGGTGGAACCTCCCCATCGGCAACCAGTCGCTGCCCCCAGCCGGTCAACAATAAGATGATCGTCCCCGGAGCAGCGGTCTTAACGGCGTTGGAGACTTTGCGCCCATCGACGTAGGGCATACCGAGATCGGTAATCACGACCGGGAACGGATTGCCCTGTGCTCTTGCCGCAAGGAAAGCGTCAATGCCGGCTTGGCCGCCATCCGCCGTCGTCACCGCGTGACCATCCGCCTCCAAGGTATCGCGAAGCGATTTAAGCACCAGCGGATCATCATCCACAATGAGGATACGCAGCGGCGGTACCGCGCTGGCGGTGGTCGACGCCGCGGCACTAACCGCGAGCGTGGTCGGTATCGTGAAACTCAGGCGCACGGTGGTGCCTTTGCCGACAGCACTCTCGATTTCAACATCCGCACTGTGCCGTTGCATCGTGCCATACACCGTCGCAAGTCCAAGCCCGGTGCCACGCTCACCTTTCGTGGTGAAGAACGGCTCCAGACATCGACGTCGTGTTTCCTCATCCATCCCGATGCCGGCATCGATAATCTCAACCTGAACAAATCTGCGGACCGGAAACTCCTGCGAATGCAGTCCCTGCTCCTGCGCGAGTCGGGTTCGCAATATAAGCGGCCCGCCGTTGGGCATGGCATCGACAGCATTGAAGATCAGGTTGGTGAGCGCTTCGCGAATTTCATTGTCAGCGCCCATGATCGACGGCAGGTCCGGGGCCAGCTCAGTCCGCATCTCGATGGCAATACCACGCTGTTGTGCCATGTCGCTCCAGCGGGCGCGCGTCAGGTCCACGACTTGTTGCACGATGGCGTTCATGTCTACCGGAAGCAGCGTCATCTGCGGTTCACGTTGGCGATAGAACTCGCGCATGCGCGCGACGGTTTGCGCTACGTCATCAATGGCACGCTGGATTGTCTCGAGCTGACCGCGCGCGCGTGGACTCAGGCCAGGCTCCTGCTCCAAGAGCGATTCGGTGTAAAGAGACACGGGAGAAATTGCATTGTTGATATCGTGCGCGATACCGCTCGCCATTTGGCCCAGGGCCAGCAGACGCTCCTGCTGCATCACCGCCTTCTGCGTCTGACGTAGGTCTTCGTACGCCTGTTGCAGAGCGCTGTAGAGTTGCGCCTGATGGGCTGCCAGGGCGACGTGCTCGCTCGCTTGGCGGAGAAATTCGCATTCGCCACTGCTGAAGCTGTGCGCTTGCTGGCGGGCAGCGATGAGCACGCCGAACACCTTGCTTTCGACCAGCAAGGGAGCTGCGACCATCGAGCTCAAAGCCCCTCTCGCCAGGCGCCCGGGAAACGGGAATGGGACTCGAGTGATATCCGGTTCGTAAACAAGCCGGCCGTTCACGCAATGCGACAATCCGTTCTGATCGATCTCGATGCGAGCGTGCGCCGTCATCGCAAGCTCCATCGCGAGTGCTTCGCTGTGCAAGCCGACGCTCGTGACGATCAGGCAATTCTCGGCCGGGTCATAGAGGCAGATGCAGCAGAAATCCACCGGCAGATGCTCTTCGAGCGTGCGGATGACGACCTGAAAGATGCTCTGGATGTCCTGCCGCTCGCCGATCGCTCGGGTAATTTGGTGGAGCAGGTGGAGGCGCGCGAGTTGGGCCTGCACCTTGCTTTGCGCGAGCTTGCGGTCTGTGATGTCCCGAGCAATCTTGGATGCGCCGATGATGCGGCCCTGGCTGTCCCGGATGGGTGAGATGGTGACGGAAACATCAATTTTCCGTCCATCCTTTGCAATTCGTACCGTCTCGAACTGATCACTCGTTTCACCGCGCGCAATGCGCGCCAAGGTAGCAGGCTCCTCGCTCGAGCGCTCCGGCGGGATGAGCATCGCCATCGGCTTGCCCACGGCCTCCCGCGCGCTATAGCCGAGCAGCCTTTCTGCGCCGGGGTTCCAGCTGGTGATGATGCCATCCAGATTCTTGCTGGCAATCGCATCGTCGGAGGATTCGATGATAGCGGCGAGCCGTGCATTCGTTTCTGCCGCCTTCTCCAGCTCTGCAGTGCGCTGCCGGACGCGCAATTCGAGCTGATCTCTCGCATCGCGTAATGCTCGGTCAGCTCGGGCCCGACCGGCAAAGTCCCGGCGGATCGCCAACAGCGCGAGGCCAACGAGTCCGCAGGCGAGTAACCCGCCCCCGATGATGACGGATCTAGCGAATTCGGAGCTGCGGGCCGCCCGTTGCTCACGCTCCTTAAGCAAGGACGTCTCGGTATCCTCCATCTGAGCGATGAGGCGGCGAATCCGATCGTGAAACTGTTTACCTTTTCCGGTGAGAATCTCGCCTTGCGCCGCTGCGAAGCCCTGGTCTTTCCGCAATTCGATGACTGCGCGTAAAATGCCAAGTCGGTCGGTCACGAGCGGCACCACCGAGTCGAGCCGCTGCTGTTGAGCGCGGTTGTCCGCCGTCAGCTCGCGTAAGTGCCTCGTCTGGCCGTCAACGACCGCAGCCGCCTGGCGGTAGGGTTCCAGATAGCTCTCATCGCCCGTGATGACGTACCCACGCTCGGCGGTTTCGGAGTCGGTCGCGGCGGCCAGCAGCAATTCGAGGCTGCTGAGCACCTCGTGGGTGTGCTCAACCCACGCCGCATTCTCCTTCAGACGCACGACACTGAGATAAGAAACCACCCCGATCGCGGCCAGACAGGCGAGCGCGACGGCGAAGCCGAGCCGCACTTTGCGCTCGGTGGATGCCGGCTCGGTATCGGCGGACTCGCTAGCGGTTTCAGGCGCACGCTGCAGCGCACCGCTCAGTACCCCGCTTTCGGTGGCTTCGCTCATAAAGCTCCCCGTCGGACTTTCAGTCCGCATCACTGATTGGGGCCGTATGCTCGATCGAGCCTGGCCATCTGGCGCCGGGCGATCATCCACGGGTATCTGCCTCTCCTGTATAGACGATGGTAGCAGTAACCAGCATTCTCGATCCGGACTGGGCTCGCGCGATGGATCTGGAGGGATTCATTTCTTCAGAGAGTCTCACCGTCCACCACTAAGATGACTCTCCCAGAGGTTTGAACCAACTTGCCCAGCGAGTACCTGCCACTGGCGGGGCGGTGATCTCGCTCAGCAGGTCGCGGGCTCTCCTGACCTGCCGCGGCACACTCTGCCCCCATCAGTTTAGGGCGCCAGTGCTGCCCGTCGTGCGGGCACGGCCCGATGCAGGGCATTTCCGTGTCACTTTGCGTCACGAATGAGGGTCATCGATCGTCTTGGGCGGCGAGCCGACCGTACCGCTTCAGGATCTGGCGCAGCTCCTCATGGGGCAGGCCAAACACACGATAGCCGTCGGCACCAGTCATGGTGGGTGCGGCAATCATCGCGTTGACGATCGCCTCCTCGGTCGCCTCGACCACCCCTGCGAACAGCGGGTCGATGTCCTGGCTGGCCACTTGTGCAATCGGGGACGGCGCGGTCTGATCGGGGTGGTTGACGGGCGACGCGGTGGTCGAGAAGGTAGCGATCAGATCGCCTGAGCTGTTACCCGAGTAGGAGCCGAGTCGTGCGAGTCCCATCGCAGCCCGTTTAGCCAATCGATCGAGCTGGGTCGGAACCAACGGCGCGTCGGTGCCGACCACGATGATGATCGAGCCCACATCCGCTGGAGGTGTCCCTGTGCTGGCGCTGCCGGCGCATTTCGGCTGCTTGTCCGGAGGCGAGAGGCGGGGGTCGTAACACGGCAGCCAGCGTGCCGACAGCGCTTGCCCGACCGGGACGCCGGCGATGCGCAGCACCTTGCGATCGCCCGTGTTGCACTGAACGAGCACCCCGACCATGTACGAGTGAGCACCGAGTGCGATCTTGCGAGAGGCCGTACCGATCCCGCCCTTGAAGCCGAAGCATTCCATGCCGGTGCCCCCGCCGACGCTGCCCTCGGCGACGGATCCTGACTGCGCCGCTTCGATGGCCGCGATGGCGGTCTCCGGCCGGACGTGGAAGCCGCCGATGTCGTTCAGTGGCCCGTCCCAGGTCTCGGCGACGACGGGTGTGGTCGCCTCGCCAAAGCGCTGTTGCGTCCATGACTGGATGCCGGCGTAGACCTGTCCGATCGCATTGGTGTTGGTGATCCCGATCGGACCCTGGATGACGCCAAAATCCTGCAAATAAGACTGGCCGGTCATCTCGCCATTGCCGTTAAGGTCGAAGAAGCCACCATAGACGGCCTGTGAATTTGCGCGACCGCGCGGGAAGATGATGGTCACTCCCGTCCTGACCGGCCCGACTCCGACCTTCAGCGGCCCCTGCCCGCTAACGAGCGAGACTTGCCCGACCTCAACGCCAGGTACGTCGGTAATCGCATTGAGCGGTCCGGGGGCGCCCTCGAACGGCACGCCGATGTCCCGCGCGCGCTCGACCGATGCGGCGCGACCGACGGTGGCGAGCAGCGCGCTGACAATGAGGATCGTTGGGAGACCCAACCGCGCTCTCACACACCACCTCCAAACGCGTTGCATTGGATGCCTTGTTCCTTTACGCGCCAGGGGCCACCGGTTCGATCCCACTACCGCCCACTAGTTTAGACCCCATACGATCTCGAGAGGATCGTTCGAATCATCGGATCCCCTGTGTCCGGGCAGCGAGCGTCTCGTGCGGGCAGGCTCCTCCTGCAGGAAATTGCAGTAGCCGGCAATTCGCAGTCAAAGATGCGCTGAGCGGAATCAAGAAGTCGTCGCGGCGATATCATCTGTCGCGACAAACGGACCGCCGGCCGTGCATCATGCTAGCCGTACAAGGATTGGAGAATCTCATGCATCCAGTCACAGCCATACTGATGGTACTCGCGGCACCCGTCGCGCTGGGGCATACCGCCGAGGAGCTCGCCGCCAAGAACGTCGAAGCCCGCGGTGGCATCGACAAGCTGCACGCGATCCAGTCGCTGCGCTTCTCCGGCAAGATACTGATCAACG
>JGI12053J15887_10000220_pt1 | contig 21071 bp, 16 predicted proteins | sample MedBloCAOM1_O3_FD_15887 | JGI IMG/M metagenome (IMG submission 15887)
TGGCTCCAGCGGCGTTGGCGGCCTGACGCATTACTCCGTCGAGCTGTTCCAGGCGCGCACGGGCACCAAGGCGGTGCATATCCCCTTCAAAGGCGGTGCGCAGTCGACTGCGGCCGTGCTCGCCGGCGAGGTCGATTTTTCTTTTGCCAACATGACCGACGCTCTGCCGCAGATCGAGACCGGGCTGGTCCGCGGCTTGGCCGTGACTTCGCTCGAACGCAGTCCCTATTTCCCCGACCTGCCTTCGGTGCATGAGACCGTCATCCCCGACTTCCTGGTGGAGACGTGGAACGCGATCATGGCTCCGGCGAAGACGCCGGAGCCGATCATCCGCAAGATGTCGGAGGTCCTGATCAAGATGGCCGACGACCCGGATGCCAAGGAAACCATGCGCAAGGCTGGCGCCAGCACGGTCAAGACCACGCCCGAGCAATTCCGCGCACAGATCCAGCAGGAGATGGCGCAGTGGCAGCCGCTGATCAAGGAAATCGCGGAGAAGAAGTAATCCACCTCAGTTGGCGCGCGGGAAGGAGTAGGGGCTCATCTCGTCCGCCGTGCGGCCATGCGGGTCCCAGTTCTGCCAGTTGCTCCAGACCCGCTCGCCAGCATCCTGCGCCTGCACCCGCAGCTCGGCGAAGTCGACGCCGGGGATGCGGCCGTTCTCCATGCGCACCATGCCGTCCACGATCACGGTATCGACGTCATCGCCGATCCCGCAATCCACCAGGCTCTTGATCGGGTCGCGCACCGGGCCGAGGCGAAGCGTGTCGCTACCGGTAAGGCCGATAATGACGATATCTGCCTTGCTGCCGGGCGCCAGCCGGCCGATGTCGTCGCGGCCGACTGAATGCGCGCCGCCGAGCGTCGCCGCCTCGAACACCTGCGCGGCCGTGGCGGCTTTCAGATTGCGGCTCGCCACCTTGCCGAAATAGGAGGCGTTGCGCATCTGCAGGATCATGTCGCGCGGATAGGTGTCGGTGCCGAGCGCGATATTCACGCCGGCCTTGCGATAGGTCTCCCAATTGTCGAGGAAACGACCGCGCCGCGCCACGTTGACCGGACAGTGCGATATCGAGCAGCGGTGCGAGCCCATGATCTCCAGGTCGTGCGAGCCGGAATAGTTCATCAGCGGGTTGTCGCAGGTGAAGTTGCCATGGCCGATATTGAGCTTGTCTGACATCAGGCCGACGTCGCGCAGCAACTCCACCGAGGTCATCTGATGCTCGCGGATGATGTCGAACACCTCGTGGATGTTGTAAGCGGCGTGGATCGCGGCCGGCAGGTCGCGCTCCTGCGCCACTTTGGCCGCCTCGCGCATCAATGCGACGGTGCAGGTCTCGATCTCGCGCGGCACCAGGATGCCGCGGACGCGGCCCCCATGCGCACCCTGGTGGCGATCGATGAACTCCAGCGCGAGGTCGAATTCCCGCTCGCCCGAGGCCTCGTCCATCACGCGGACAAGCTTGCCGTCCTCGCCACCGACCCAGCGGCCGCTGTCGAAGCCCGGACCGAGATAGGCGCGGATGCCGAGCTCGCCGACGACCTGGAGCAACGCTTGTTGGACGCGCAACTGGCTGCCGAACTCGACGAAGGTGGTGATGCCGTTGCGCAGGAGCTCCGCGACCGTCCATCTGGCATTGAGCAGCAGCTCGTCCATCACCGAATTGTCGTCGGGGCGCACATAGCGCGGATCGCCGCCGACGCGGGTACCCTCGCGGGCGACGCTGATTTCCAGGAATGGCTGGCCGAAATAGTCCCCGCGTCCAATGTCGGAGATCAGGCGGTGCGATGCGCGGTGACCGGAATGCACGTGGGTGTCAATAAATCCCGGCGCGACCAGCTTGTCGCGGGCGTCGATCTCGCGGTCGACCGCGCCCTCGAAGCGCTCGCCGACGAACAGAACGGTGTTGCCTTCGTAGACCAGTTCGGCATTGCGCCAGAGGGTATGATGCCCGTCGGCGTGCGCGACCAGCCAGCCACAGGTGATGCGGGTGCGCATGAAATTCCCTTCCGATGCCAGACCATCCCGTACACTGATAATTTCCGCTGCGGCAAGCAACTCCTGCGCCAGTCAGAGGCACTCGTGCTGGCCCCCGAACGCGCGGAACTTTCAACGCGGATCGCCGGAGCAAGCCAAGAGCCCGCGATCGCGAGGCGAGCGGGTCAGCGGGAAAAACGGCTGTTTGTCAGGGGGACGAGGGTAGGTTCAACCTGCGTTCGACATGTTGCGATTGCCGCAAAGCCGTGTTCGCGATCGTCTCGGGCACCATGATTCCCGTCGATGTCTTGTTGGACGGCGGCGATTTCCGCGGCGCAGGGCGGGGCGCGGCCTTGGTGTCCGCCGCCTGAAGTGTGGGATTAGCCGCGGGCTTCGCAGCCTGGACCTGCGGCTTCGGCCCCGTAAGCCGGACCGGCTTGCTGTGCGCCGAGGCCGGCACGAACGTCGGAGCAGGAGCCATGGCGGTGACCGGCGCGCTGTCCAGCTCCTTCCCCTCCACGATGATCGGCGCCGTGCGCTGAGTCGACGCAAGAGTGATATTTGCTTCGATCAATTGCCGCATGCGGGTATCGCGCGCCGCATTCGAGGTGCCGCCCAGGACGACCGCGACGATGTGCCGGTCGTCACGGCGAACCGAGCACACCAGGTTGTACCCGGAGGCCTCGGTGTAGCCAGTCTTGATCCCGTCGACGCCCTTCACGTTTCCCAGCAGGTTGTTGTGGTTGCGCATCTCGGCTCCACGCCAGAGGAAGCTCGGAGCCGCGAAATATTGGTAGTAGAGCGGAAACCGATGTTGAATCGCGTGACCGAGAAGCGCCTGGTCGCGCGCGGTGGTGACCTGTTCCACTGCAGGCAGCCCCGAGGCATTGATATAGGTCGTGCTGCTCATGCCCAGCATTCGCGCCTTCAGGGTCATGAGCTTGGCGAACTCCTCTTCGGAGCCGCCGAGTGCTTCACCGATGACGACCGCGGCGTCGTTCGCCGACTTGGTGACCAGGCCCTTGATCGCGTCCTCGACCTTGATGGTCTGATTGGCCTTGAGCCCCAGCTTCGTGGGGTTCTGGATCGCGGCCTGGGTCGAGATCGGCAGCGGCGTATCGAGCTTGAGCGTGCCGGCCTCGAGCTGTTCGAACAGCAGATAAAGCGTCATGATCTTGGTCAGCGACGCCGGATGACGCGGTTCATCGGCATGGTCCTCGTGCAGGACCTGGCCGGATTTGTCATCGATAACGATCGCCGCATACGGCGGCCGATAACTGGGCCCGTGAATTGCTCTTGGCGAGGGAGTGCGCGCGGAACGCGCTTCCGCCTGGTCCCAGCCGGCACCGGCAATTGTCAGCGTTGCTAACAGACCGGCAACGGGCAGCCAATGCAATCGCGAGATGTGAGCCATTAGCTGCGATCCGGTGACCAATCAGGATTCTCTTTGGTCGAGTAAATCCTGAATCCGGTTCAATGGCTGTAATCCGAAAGCCACACTTCCCAGAAATCACGTAACATCCTTTGCGGTCCGATCCGTCGGCGTGGTCGTGGCCGGTGGCGCTACGCGCGATTCAGTCGAGGCCCCCGATGGGCCTTGAGGAATTGTAAAAAGGGGAAAAAACCGCTGAGACGCGGCTCACGTGCAGCGCGCTTCGCTTGGCGCTATTTGTCGATCGAGAGCTTCTGCTCGTGGATGATCTTGGCCCATTTCCGGGTCTGCGCCTTGATGTGGTCGGCGAACTCTTCCGGCGTGCTTCCCATCGGCTCGAACATCTGCGGCGCCAGGAATTTTTCGCGAAATTCCGGATCGGCCAGGATCTTTTGAATCTCGGTGTTGATCTTCATCACGATGTCGCGCGGCGTGCCTGCGGTCGCGAACAGTCCGAACCAGGTGGCCGCTTCGTAGCCCGGCAGCCCGTTTTCGGCGACCGTCGGGATGTCGGCGGCAGGCCCCAGGCGCTTGGTGCTGCCGATGCCGAACAGCTTGATCTGGCCACCGCGAAACGGCGGCAATGCCAGGCTCACGCTGACCGACATCAGGTTGACGTGGCCGGCGATGACGTCGGTGAGCGCCGGGGCCGCGCCGCGATAGTGAACAGGAAGGAGCTTCACGCCGGCCATGCTCTCGAACAGCACCATGTTCATGTGCGGCGCGGACCCGATCCCGGCGGTACCGAATGTGAGCTCGCCCGGTTTCTTCTTTGCGAGCTCGATGAGTTCGCTCACGTTGCTGGCAGGGATCGTAGTATGCCCGAGCAGCGCCTGGTTGATGCGAACGATGCCGGTGATCGGGGCAAAGTCCTTTTCCTCGTCGTAGGGGAGCTTGCCCTTGCCGTAGAGTGTCGGATTGATGGTGAAGGTCCCGGCCTCCGCCACCAGCAGCGAATAGCCGTCAGGCGTTGCCTTGGCCACGGATTGCGCGCCGAGCACATGGGCAGCGCCGCCCTTGTTTTCGATCACGACCTGCTGGCCCCACGTTTCGGAGAGCCGCTGGCCGAGCGCGCGCGCCACCACATCGGTCACGCCGCCGGCGGCGGCGGTGACGGTGAGCGTGATCGTCCGCGTAGGATAGGACTGCGCCCCCGCGCCGGTCGAACCGGCGAGGCAAGCGAGCAGGATCAACGCAAACCATTTCATGGGCACGCTCCCTCAGTTACACGGCTGCTTCTGTGGCGAGCGCGCGTTGCCGCGAACGTATCACATCCGCTTGCGTCCCTGGGCTGCCGCCTTGGTCTTTAGCGCATAGAGTGCCTCGAGCGCATCGCGCGGCGACATCTCGTCGGGATGCAGCGACGCCAGCGCGGCGACCACACTATCCACTGCTGTGTCGTGCGCTGCGGGCGACGTCGGCCGTGGTACTGCGGCAAAAAGCGGCAGGTCATCGAAGCCGCGCGGCGATGCGCGGTCGTCGGCCTCGAGCTTGGCAAGAACCACCTTCGCGCGCTCGATCACGGTAGACGGCAGGCCTGCAAGCTTCGCCACCTGGATACCGTAGCTGCGGTCGGCGGCCCCGGGAACCACCTCGTGCAGGAACACGACCTCGCCTTGCCATTCCTTGACCCGCACCGTGGCATTGAACAGGCGCGGCAGCTTGGCCGCGAGCGCGGTCAGTTCGTGGAAATGGGTGGCGAACAATGCGCGGCAGCGGTTGGTCTCGTGCAGATGCTCGATCGTCGCCCAGGCGATGGAGAGCCCGTCGAAGGTGGCGGTGCCGCGTCCGATTTCGTCCAGAATGACGAGGGCGCGCTCGCCAGCCTGATTGAGGATGGCCGCGGTCTCCACCATCTCGACCATGAAGGTCGAACGTCCGCGCGCGATGTCGTCGGCTGCCCCGACGCGGGAGAACAGCCGATCGACGGCGCCGATCTTGGCGCGGCGGGCGGGGACGAAGCTGCCCATCTGCGCGAGGATAGCAATGAGCGCGTTCTGGCGCAGATAAGTGGATTTGCCCGCCATGTTCGGCCCGGTGAGCAGGTAGATGCGGCCGTGCGGCGCCTGCGGGGGAGGCGAGAGGTCGCAATCGTTGGCGACGAACGGTCCGGCGTCGCCGGCGAGGACCTGCTCTACCACCGGATGCCGTCCCCCTTCGATGATGAAATCGAGCGAGCCGTCGATCTCCGGCCGCACGTAGCGACGTTCGACCGCCAATTGGGCCAACGCGGTGGCGACGTCGAGGATCGCAAGCGCGCCGGCGGCGTCCTTGATGGCCGCGGCTGCCGCCGTCACGGTAGCGGCGAGCTTGTCGAAGCTTTCGAGCTCGATCCCGAGCGCGCGGTCCGCGGCGCTGGCGATCTTGGCTTCGAGCTCGCCCAGTTCGGTGGTGGTGAAGCGGACCTGGCCGGCGAGGGTCTGGCGATGGATGAACGTGGCGTTGAGCGGCGGCGCCATCAGCTTGTCGCCGTGCTGGGCTGTCACCTCGACAAAATAGCCGAGCACGTTGTTGTGCCGAATTTTCAGCGCCCGCACCGCGGCCGTGTCGGCATAGCGGCCCTGTAGCGCCGCGATCACGCGGCGGGATTCGTCGCGCAGCGCGCGCGCCTCGTCGAGGACGGTGTCGTAGCCCGCGCGCAGGAAGCCGCCGTCACGCTTGAGGTGGGGAAGCTCCTCCGCCAGCGCCGTCGCAAGCTCGGCCGCGATCGCGGGATCGGGTCGGCGCAGCGACTGCGTCGCCTGCGCAAGCTCCGTGGCAATCTCCGGAAAGTTTTCAAGCTCGGCCGCAAGGCCGGCGGCCGCGGTGATGCCGTCGCGGACGGCGGCGAGGTCGCGCGGGCCGCTGCGGCCGACCACCAGCCGCGCCAGCGAGCGGGCAAGATCGGGGGCGGCCTTGAGCCGCTCCCGTACATCCCCGCGCGCCGCGGCATTGGCCACGAAAAATGCGACGGCGTCATGCCGGCATCCGATGGCCTCCGCATCGGTGAGCGGCGCCGCCAGCCGCTGTGCGAGCAGTCTTGAGCCCGCCGCCGTCACGCTGCGGTCGATCGCGGCGAGCAGCGATCCGCGCCGCTCGCCCGAGAGCGTGCGCACGAGCTCGAGGTTGCTACGTGTCGCCTGGTCGATCAGGAGCGTCGCGCCTTGCGGCTCGCGCAACGGCGGAGAGAGCGGCGGGCGCTGGCCGAGCTGCGTACGCTCAACATAGGTGATGCAGGCGGCCGCGGCGGTGAGCTCGAGACGCGAGAGCGCGCCGAACCCTTCGGTGGTGGAAAGGCCGAAATAGCCGGCGAGCCGCCGTTCCGCACTCGCGCCGTCGAAGACGTCGCGGGTGAGCGGCGTCACCGCGGGCAGCGAGCGCAGATAGGGCGCAAGCTCCGGGTCGCCATAGAGCGCGTCCGACACGATGATTTCGCCCGGCTCGAGCCGGGCGATGTCGGCGGCCACCGCGGCGCGGTCGCACTCGGCGATGCGGAATTCGCCGGTCGAGATATCGATCCAGGCGATGGCGAAGCGGCTCTCCTCGCCGGCGGACGCGCGCGCGCGGGCGATTGCCAGGAGATAATTGTTGCGCCGTGCATCGAGCAGCGTGTCCTCGGTGAGCGTGCCCGGGGTGACGAGACGGATCACGTCACGCCGCACCACGCTCTTGCCGCCACGCTTGCGCGCCTCGGCCGGATCCTCGAGCTGCTCGCACACTGCCACGCGGTGGCCCATTGCGATCAGGCGGTGCAGATATTCATCGGAACGATGGACCGGCACGCCGCACATCGGGATGTCGCGGCCGAGGTGCTTGCCGCGCTTGGTCAGCACGATGCCGAGCGCGCGGGCGGCGATTTCGGCGTCCTCGAAGAACAATTCGTAGAAATCGCCCATCCGGTAGAACAGCAGGCAATCCGGATTGGCGGCCTTGATCTCGATATATTGCTCCATGACAGGCGTGGCGCGGGGCGCGCCCTCGGCGGGCGGGCCGGATTCGAAACCGGACGGGGTCAGGGGGCGCGTGGCATCCATGGTGTCGCGACGCTAGCAGATGGCGCGGCGTGATTCATGCAGATGAGGTGAGATAGCCACAGCGGATGCGCATGATTGCGCTATTTGGCTTGGCGACGGAGCTAGGACGCGGCTCCGCCTGCAGCAGCTTCGCGCGAATCTTGCCGAACCACACAAGGCGCCTTCAGTTGCCCTTGCCGATGCTCTCGAAACCGGTCGTCTTCCATTGCGCCTGCTTCGACGGATCGGCGAGGAACTTGATGAACTCCAGGGCCACGCCGGGCGAGGGGCTGTCAGCCAGCACCGCACCGGCATAGACGATATAGTTCTGCAGGGCGGACGGCAGCATGCCCGCCACCGCGACCCCTTTGACTGTGAGCACTTCGCTCAGCAGATAAAGCCCGATGTCCACTTCGCCGTTGGCGATCAGCTCGGCGCCGCCGCTGATGGCGCTCTTGGGTGTGATCCTGCGCTCGGGCGTGTCGGCGATGTCCCATTGCTTGAGCAGCGCCGCGATATGCCGGCCGCCGGGGGTCGCTTGCGGGTCGGCATGGGTAATCGAGCGCGCCTGCAGCAGCGTCGTGCGCAACGCCTCGGGTGTGGAGATATCCGGCTTCGGAGCGCCCGCGCGCACCACGATCGCGATTCCGACCCGTGCCAGGAGGCTCCGGCTGTCCGGACGGATCTTGCCTGCAGCCTCCAGCGTGTTGATCAGCGGGACGGGCAGGAGGACCACATCGGCCTTCTCCCCCGCCTCCAGACGCTGCTGGATCGCGCCGACGACGGCGAAGGTGAAGGCAACGCGATGGTTGGTCGCCTTCTCGTACTCCGGCGCCAACAGCTTCAACGTCTCCTGCGGGGCGCCGCCGCTGTAGACGCGCAGCTCAGCAGCCGATAGCGGCGTCACGCTCATGCCCAGGAGTGTGAGCGCCGCAACGAGAACGCGCATCGATGGAATGCGCATATGGGCATTCCTTTTGGCGGGACGATGCCCTGAAGTTATTTTACCAGCTTCACGCCGGTGACGGCTTCGAGGTTCTTGTAATCGATCTTTTCGCGGTCAGCCTTCGGGATGTTGAGCGAATCGAGGATCTTCAGCGTCTCGCGCGGATACATCGTCCCTCCTTCCGGATCGAACGGACAGTCGGAGGCGAAGACGATCTTCTCCAGCGGATAGAACTCGAGCCCGGCCTTGGTCGCCGGCACGGCGGTGAAGGCCGCGGTGTCGGTCCAGAAGTCCTGCTTGAAGTAATCGAGCGGGCGCTTCTTCAGGCTCTTGCGCAGCGTGACGTAGTCCTCGTCGCTGGTGCGCGACCCGAGCACGTCCCAGCCCGGCCCGATGCGGCCTTCCAGCATCGGCACGATGCCGCCGAAATGGTGGGTGATGATCTTGAGATTGGGATGGTTGTCCATGATCTTGGAGAACACCAGCCGCGCCATCGCAGCGGCGGTCTCGTAGGACCAGCCGAACGTCCACCAGATCTCGTAGAGCGACTTCTTCTCGTCGATGTAGTCCGGCATCTCGGCGCCGCGCGCCGGGTGCAGCCAGATCGGCTTGCCGAGCTCGTTCATCTTCTTCCAGAATGGCAGGTATTGCGGCCGGTCGAGTGGCTTGCCGGCAACGTTGGTGTAGATCTGCACGCCGAGCGCGCCCATCTTGATTGCGCGCTCCGCCTCGGCGACCCCGGCGTCGGGCGCATCGAGCGAAATCTGCGCGACCCAGCCGGGGAAGTGGTCATTCTCCTTGGCGCACAACTCGGCGAAGCCGTCATTGATGATGCGAATGATCTCGTCGATTTGCGCAGGAGTCTTGGCGAACTTCTCGACCGGCGGCTGCGGGTAGGACAGGATCTGCTGATAGTCCTTGTGGCCGTCCACGATCTTCTTGCGCACGTCGACATCGAAGAGCGCCGGCAGCGAGCGCACGCGCTTGCCCATGTCCTTGTAGTCACCGGCGACGTCCTGCATCTTGTCGAAGAATTTTTTCGGAAAGAAGTGCGTATACGCGTCGATCCGCATCTGCGGTCCTCCAGCTTTAGTTGCCTGTTCGGCGTGCGTGATTGGCGTGAATATCGGGGCGGGGTGACCGCGCGCCCGGTCGGGTGAAGTGGACGGGGTTTGTTACCTGCTTGATCGACTGGAGTCCATCGTGGGGCGGGGAGCATTCTGCCGCGCGAAAGTCACTCGGCGGCGATGCGCAGGCTGTGGTGGCCTTCGAGCTCCGTAAGGCAGCGCGTAAGCGCTTCGCCGTCGGGATCGAGCAGCGCCGCCGCCCGCGCGCTCGCGGTCGCGTCGACGCCTTGGCGCAGTGGGATGCGGCCGGCCAGGGCCGGCCGGAGGATGCGGGCCTCGATCAGGCGGTAATTTGCGGTGCCCCGCTTATGGGTATCGCCATAGCCCTTGATCAGCCGCGCGCATTCCGCGACTTCGAGCGCGAGATCCTCCGAGAGTCGTGACGCCTCGAGGATTAGAGCGAGCCAAGCCTCGATCGCGCGCTGCTCCTCCTGGAAGCGGTAGGATTTCGGTCGCCAGCCGCGTAATTTCGCGAGCATCCAGAAACGCAGAAAACCGGACACCGATGCGCTGTTGACTTCCATGCTCCAATGCACGCGGTCGATCCATCCGCGCCGTTCGGAGAGCGCGAGGATGCGCCGAGCAAACTGGGGGGGAAGGAGCGAGCACATTTCCTCGATCCCCGGCTTGAGGAACTCGGTCACCGTGAACGGCTCGCCCGGTTTGACGCCCATGTCGGCGGCGATGCGCGCCAGGCGTGCCGGATCGATCTTGGCCTGCGCGACACGGATCACGTCCTCGTAAGACATGCGCACTGCGAGATGGCGCGCGACCTCGCGCAACAGCCGCCCGCCGGCCTGCACGCGCTCATCCGCGGTGCGCACCGGCGCCAGGCGGTCGAGGTAGAGCCGCGCATAGGCGATGTCCTGATAGGCGACGAGCCGCCGAGCGCCTTCGAGAATGATGTCACGGGCGGGCGCAGGCATGTCAGCGACGATGGCGCGTTCGAGATCGACGACCGATGACGCAGGGAGCCGCCCGCGCTTGTCGGCGCCGCCTTCACCAACTGCCACATTGGTTTTCTGCGCCGCCGCGAGCCCGCTGCGCAAACCCTTGAGGTTGGCATCGACCGCCTTGCCGTCTGCGCGGATCGCGCTCTCGAACACCGCGGGGGGAATCGGCAACCGTCCGCAGCCCGCGATCAGCCCGAGCATGACCGCGTTGACCATGGCACCGCTTTGCTTGGCCAGCGTTTCCATATCGATGAGCAGGCAGGTTTGCGAATGCGCCTCGATCGCCTTGATCAATCGTGCGCTGTCGTAGCGCCCGTCGGCCATCGCCATTCTCTCCACCACCAGATACGAGCGGGCGGTCGACGCAATCAACAGCGTGCGATCGGGTGTGACGAAACCGCCGGCGACGGTGCGGCCGGCTTCCATGAGCTCGCTCGCCAGCACGATATCGACGTCACCGACGCCCGGCGACAGCGCCAGTATCGGCCGCCCGCCAAGCTCGCTCGCCGGCACCGGAACGATCTCGATGTAATAGGTGGTGGCGCCGGTACGCTGAGCGACGCCCGGAATCGACGTCGACTGAACCGGGAAGCCGAGCTGTGCGGCGGCGGCAACGATCCAGTCCGTGAGCACGCCGCCGCCCTCGCCGCCGAGCGCGGCGATGAGGATGGTGATCGGCCGTACCTGCGGACCGTTCATGGCGATCATTCCACCCGTGTCCCGGGCGCAGCGCGGCGCAGCCGGAGCGCGAGCACGTGCCTCATGCCCGCGCCTCGGCGGGTGCGCCTCCCAACCAGCCGATCATCGTCTGGCGTACGCGATGGAGCATGCGATCCCACCGGTTCGGATTGCGGATGATCTCGGTGCGATAGAACGAGGGACACAGCACGGCGGCGTGGGCCACCTCGCCGCACAGGCCGCAGCCGACGCAGCTCTCGATCACGGTCGCCACCGGGTCGCTGCGCAGCGGATCGGGATTGGGCTTGACCGTGAGCGAGGGGCAGCCGGAGAGCCTGATGCAGGAATGGTCGCCGGTGCAGATCTCGTCGTCGACGCCGAAACGCACCCGCACCACGCGCTCGCCGCGCTTGAGCTTCTCGGCATCCTCCACGCGCATGCGGCGCTGGCGTGCGAGCTGGCACTCGCCGTCGGCGATGATCACCTTGAGGCCGCGCTCCGCGGTGCGCATGGCCTCTTTCAAGGTCTTGGTCATCTTGGCGACGCTGTAGCTGCGCACCGTGCACAGCCATTTGACCCCGAGCGAGCGCAGGGTCTGCTCGATGGTCATGCCGGTCGGGGAGCCGATGCGGTTGGCGGCGCTCGACGGCAGATACTGCTGACCGGTGGCGGAGGCGTAACCGTTCTGCATCACGATCAGCACGCCGTCGCCTTTGTTGAACAGATTCGAGGCGACGCCGGTGATGAGCCCGTTATGCCAGAACCCTCCGTCGCCCATGATGGCGATCGGGCGGCGGTCCATATTGGGGGTGACCGCGGCCGCGCTTGCCAGCGACATGCCGTAGCCGAGGATGGAGTTGCCGAGGCTGAAGGGGGCAAAGGTCGCAAACGAATGGCAGCCGATGTCGGCGCTGATATGGGTCGGTCCCAGCTCGCGCTGCATCAGCTTGATCGCGGTGAACACCGGGCGCTCCGGGCATCCGGTGCAGAAGTTCGGCGGTCGCGGCGGAATGTCGCCGAGCGCGGCGATTGCGGGCGCCTTGTGCGCCAGCATTTTCTTCGTGCGCGCCGCGATCGCGTCGCCATCGATGCCGACCGGCCGGACTTCGGCGAGGAAGGAGGCGAGCCCGTTGAGCAGCACCTCCGACACATATTCGCCCGCGCGCGGCAAGTGACCCTTGCCGAGCACGCGGGTCTGGATGTCAGCGCGGCGCAGCTCGGTGTTGACGGCCTGCTCGATGTAATCGGGGCTGCCTTCCTCGACCACCAGCACCGCCCGCTTGCCCAAGCAGAAGTCGCGCAGCTGCTCCGGCACCAGCGGATAGGCGACGTTGAGGACGTAGATCGGGATGCGGCTCGTGCCGTAGAGGTCGGCAAGATCGAGCCGCGCCAGCGCGCGCAGCACGCCGGTGGTGAGCCCGCCGACCACGATGATGCCGACATCATCGAGGTCGCCGGGGATCACCTCGTTGAGCTTGCGCTCGCGGATGAATTGCTGCGCGGCCGGCAGCCGTTCCTCGACCTTGAGCCGCTCCTGGGAAAAGATGACGGGAGGATGCGCAAGCCTGTCGTATTGGAAGCGCGGCGGACCGGCGATGCGGTTCTTGCCGGAAAAGGCGGCGCGGCGGTTGTCCTTGGTCTTGAACTCGCCGGTGACGTGGCAGGCGCGGATGCGCAGTTCCATCATCACAGGCGCGTGGCTCGCTTCGGAGAGCTCGAAGCCCTCCTCCACCATGCGCACGATGGTCGGCAGGTCCGGCCGCGGATCGAGCAGCCACATCGACGATTTCATCGCATAGGCGTAGGAGCGCTCCTGGATCACGCTCGCGCCTTCGCCGTAATCCTCGCCCAGGATGATCATCACGCCGCCGACCACGCCGGGGGAGGACAGGTTCGACAGCGCGTCCGCCGCCACGTTGGTGCCGACGATCGATTTCCACGTTACCGCGCCGCGCAGCGGATAGTTGATGGAGGCGCCGAGCATGGCCGCGGCGGAGGCCTCGTTGGTGCAGGTTTCCAGATGCACGCCGAGATCGCCGATGATGTCCTCGGCGTCGACCAGAACGTCGAGCAGGTGCGACACACCGGAGCGCCCTGGTAGCCGCCGACATAGCTCACTCCCGACTGCAGCAGGGCCTTGGTGACCGCCAGGATGCCTTCGCCATGGAAGGTCTCGCCCGCCCCGAGCTTGAGCGCCTGCACCTCTTTCTTGAACGAGCGTTCCATCGCCTGATCCTGTGCGCGGAAGGGCTACATCTATAACGGCTCTAAAGCGAATGCTACCGGCGAAGGCGGCCATGCTCGCCATGCGGCGACACACCTCCCGTTCTCTGCGGCGACCCCGAAACGCCTGCAGGACTGCTACATTCGCTGCGAATGTTCCGTCTTGGCCTTGGCCAAACCCGTCGCGAGATCCGTATAGCGAAAATCGGGGAAGGCTTGCCGAGACGCGGCGCTGTCGAATGGGCGATAGCCGCCGTGGGGCATGGGGCCTTGCCGCCGGCTGCCCCGCACCGGCACGGGCGGATCATACATCGCTGCAATCCGTTCGGCGATATCGCGAAAACTGTGCACGCTTCCCGTTGCCAGGTTGAGGACCCCGCGGCTTCGATGCATCAACACTCGTCTAACGATCTCCGCCACGTCATCGATGAGAACGTGGTCGCGCTGCTCCTCACCTTCGCCAAATAGAACGATGTCCTGTCTGGCGGCAGCGAGCCGCCTGAAACGATTGGGTCCGTAGCCGTTGTGCGGGTCGGCAGCGCCGTACAGGAGCGTCGGACGCAAGATCGCCAAAGGGGCCGTGAGTGCCGACTTCAGCATCACCTCGCGCGCCAGATGCATCGCGCCGTGCAGCGAGTTCGGCTCCGCGCACGATTCTTCGGTCAGGGGCGTGCACGAGTCCCGATAGACCGCATCCGAGCTGATGTAGATCACATGCGAGACGGATGCTGGCGCGAGCGCTTGGCACGCGCACTCCATCATCCGGACATTGTCGACGAGCATGGCCGCATCCTTGCAGGGCGCTCGCGCCGAGATCACCACGACGGCATCGTCCGGCCGAAGCTCGTGGGAGAGCCAGCTTGCGGTCCCGGCGGCGAGAAGATCGGCCTCGGCACGCCCCAGCGGAAGTACCGGCACGCCCTGGGCCGCCAGCAGCCGCGCGCTCGCCCGGCCGACGAAGCCTTGGGCTCCCAGGATGACCACGCGCCGCGGCACCCGCGCGCTGGAATTGAGATGCTCGAGCATGAGGTCCTTCGGGATCGATCGGCAGCGGCCCGGCTTGGAAACTAGAACATTCCGTTGGTGTTGGCGGGCTTTTCCGGGATCGGCTGCACCACGTCCCAATGCTCAACGATCTTGCCGTTGTCGAGCTTGAAGATGTCGATGATGGCGTTGCCGCGCGTGCCTGGCTCGCGCACGGCGTGGACGTGGACGATGACGTAATCGCCGTCTGCGAAGATGCGTTTGATCTCGCTGCGATTGTTCGGGAACTTGTCCTTCAGGAAGGCAATGAAGCCCTTGAGGCCTTCCGGTCCGTCCGCGGCCCCGGGATTGTGCTGGGTGTAGCGGCTGCCGAGATATCTCGCCGCGGCATCGAAATCCTTCTGGTTGAGGACGGCGTCGTAGAACGCAGCGACGGCTTTCTTGTTCTCCTCCATCTGCTTGGCGTCGGCGGCGAGCCCCGGACGCGCAGCGAGCAAAGCGATCGCGGCCAGGGCGGCAATCAGCATATGTCGGGACATGGCGGACTCCTTATGGTTGACCAGCGTCACATTTTCGAAGGCAGGTAGAGCGCGATGATCGGAAAGGCAATCAGAATGATGAGACGGAGGATATCGGTGATGATGAACGGCAATACGCCGTAGAAGATAGTCGAAATCTTCACATCCTCGACCACGCTTTTTATCACGAAGATGTTCATGCCGACCGGCGGATGGATGAGGCCGAGCTCGACCGTCATCACGATGATGACGCCAAACCAGATCGGATCGAATCCAAGCTCTTTGATCACGGGAAAGATGATCGGGACGGTGAGGATGATCATGGCGAGCGCGTCCATCAGGCACCCGAGCACCAGGTACATGATCATGATCAGCGCGAGCACGCCGTAGCGCCCGAGCCCGAGCCCCGTGAGGAATTCGGTCACCTTCTGCGGCGTCTGGGTGACGGTCAGGAAATAGCCGAACAGGATGGCGCCGATCAGCACGGTGAACACCGCCGCGGTGATGCGCGTGGTCTCGAGCAGCGACCGGAAGATGTCCTTGCCGGAGAGCCGGCCGCGCAGCACTCCGATGCTGAAGGCGCCACCGGCGCCGGCGCCCGCCGCTTCGGTTGCGGTGAACACGCCGCCATAGATGCCGCCGATGACGAAGGCGAACAGGAGCAGCGTCGCCCAGACATCGCGCAACGCCTCAATGCGCTCCTTCCAGGAACTGCGGGGGCCGGCCGGCAGGAAGCCGGGGCGCGTTGCGCCGATGATCGTGATGGTGATCATGTACATGGCCACCGCCAGAATGCCTGGCAGCACCCCGGCGATGAAGAGCTTCCCCACATCCTGCTCGGTGATCAGCCCGTAGATTGCGAGCACCGTCGAAGGCGGAATCATGATGCCGAGCGTACCGCCCGCGGCGATCACGCCGGTGGCGAAGGATTGGGGGTAACCGTAAGACCGCATTTCAGGATAGGCGACCTTTGAGAAGGTCGCGGCGGTCGCCACCGACGAGCCGCAGATCGCTGCAAACCCGCCGCAGGCGGCGATGGTGGCGATGCCGAGCCCGCCCCTGAGATGGCCGAGAAAGGCATTTGCGCCGCGAAACAGCTCTCGGCTCATTCCGGAGGTGGTGGCGAATGCGCCCATCAGCAGAAACAGTGGAACAACGGCGAAGTTGTAGTCGGTCACCGTACGCATGGTGGTGTGGCCGACATTCTTGAGGGCGGCCGGGCCACCCACGATGTAGGCGAAGCCGCTGACCCCCACCAATCCCATCGCCATGCCGACTGGCACGCGCAGCAGCATCAGCACGAACAGGATGACGAAACCGAGGATGGCAATGGCGTCGGAACTCATTGCAAGGATCTCATTCCACCGGCCTCGCGGGATCCCGGCGTTCGATCAATTCGGGGTGGAAGATCAGCCGATAGGTGCGCAGCGCAATCAGGATGACGGCGGAGACGTCGCCGAGCCAGGCCAGCAGGAAGAACGGCCAAGTCGGTAGCCGCAGATCGAACGTGAGCACGTTGTCGGCGCGCGTCGTCCACACCTTGTCGTAGAGGGTGATGGTCTGCACCGCGACCACGAACAGGAGCACCAGGGTCGCGAAGATGTCGATCGCGCGCTGGTACTTCGGCCCGACATTGGCCCACAGCAGGTCGACGGTGATGTGGGTGCCGCGGTAGGAGGTCGCGCCGATGCCCCAGAAGATCAGCACGCCCAGCAGCAGGCGGCCGAAGTCGTAGCTGTCGGGGATCGAGACGCCGAAGAAGTAGCGCAGCAGGATCGAGACGAACACGTCGGCAGCGACGATCCCGACAAAGAGCGCGGCCAGGAACTCGATGGAATCGATGAACCGATCCGCAATCCTACTCACGCTCTCGCCCCTCGCCGAATGCAGCGCCCCATGGTGGCGACGGCGGTGGACATCCGCCGCCGCCGGCATCATTGCGAATGGAGAGCGTCCAGTGAACTCATCCGCCGCCGGTCAGTACGCCGCCTTGTTCTGCGCGAGCGACTGCTTGAGCTCCTTCATGATGGCATCCGGATCACCGCCGGCCTTGCGGACATTGTCGGCCCACTGCTTCTCCAGCGGCTCGGCCGACTTCTTCCATTCGCCGAGCTGGGCGTCGGTGATGGTGTAAACCTCATGTCCCGGTTCGGCCTTCACCTTGGCCAAGCCGGCGTGCTCGAAGTCCGCCCATGGGTCGGCGAATTTTCCCGCCCATTCGGTGGTGCAATGGTCGTCGATCACTTTCTTCTGCGCCGGCGACATGGCGGTGTATGTGCGCGGGCTCATGAGCCATTGGAACGTCACCGTGTGAAGCGGCGCGTCCATGTGGTATTTCGTGACCTTGTCGACGCCGAGCAGCGGGACCGAACCCCAGGGGAAGGTGACGGCCTCTGCCACACCCTTCTCCATCACATCCCGCACCTCGGTCGCGCTGGCCTGCACGTTGGTGCCGCCGAGCAGCGTCACCCAGGCCGCGACGGTCGCCTGCGACGGCCGCACCTTCATTCCCTTGATGTCGCCCGGCACCGTGATCTTCTTCTTGCTTGAATGCCACGTGAGCGGATCAAGGATGAAGGAGAAGCAATACTTCACGTCCTTCATCTCGTTTGCCGCATATTTGCGATACCAGGCGTCAACCGCGCGGATGCCGCCCTTGGCGTCGCCGACCAGGAACGGCAATTCGCCGGCGGAAATGATCGGGAAGCGGCCGGGCTGGTAGCCGGGATTGACGTAGGTGAAGTCGGCGATGCCGTCGCGCGCCATGTCGTAATGGTCGAAAGCCTTGCCGAGCTGCTGGGACGGAAAGATCTTGAATTTGATGGTGCCGTTCGATGCCTTCTCAACCGATGCGCCCCATTCCTCCATCGCTTTCTGCAGCGGATGCGTCGGCGGGACCCAGTGCGAAAGCTTGAGATCGAAAGTCTTGTCCTGCGCGAGCGCGGCGGACGCGCTGATCAGCAGGCAGGCGACCGACGCGCCCCATGTTGCAAGGTGACGCTTGCCTCGTTGCGATGGCATCGTTTCCTCCTGGTTGGAAATTGGCCTTTAAGCGGCCTTTGCACCCATTCAGCCCGAAGTGAAGGACCCTGTAAAGTGACGTTCACGGGCTCCAGGGGCACAATCTCGGCACGCCCGCGCGCACAATTTTGACGCATGGAAAATAGCATCTGCAGGCGCCGGTGCGCGCGCGGCCGCGGACAGCACGTCCCTAGCTTCGCTCGGTGAATTGGTCTATGCGGGGCCGGCGCTAAGGCGTCCGCTGCGGTCGGATGTTCGGTGGAGCGGGATCGTGGACAACAAGAGCAGCAAAGCGCCCGACGTCGCTCCGGCGCTGCTGCACAAGAAGATGTTGCAGTTGCTGAGCAGCCTGTGGGTGACCCGGGCGGTGGGAACGTTTGCGCGGCTCGGCTTGGCGGACGTGATGGAGGACGGCGTCGAGGACCACGCCGCGATTGCCGCGGCGCGTGGCCTCGTTCCCGACCGGGTCTATCGGCTGCTGCGCGCGCTCTCGACGGTCGGAATCGTATCCGAGACCGCACGCGGGCGCTTCGCGCTCACTCCGCTCGGACGCCTGCTGAGCTCGCACGCGCCCAACAACACCCGCACCACGGCGATCTTCCTCAACGACTATTTCGCCGACATGTGGTCGCATCTCGACGACGCGCTTACCGGCGAGCGCACTGCCTTCGAAGCGCTCAAGGGCCAACCGTTCTTCGATTGGCTCGGCGAACATCCGGACGAAGCTCGCCGCTTCAACCGCATGATGCTCGAAGTGCATGGACCGGAGACGCCGGCGATCGTCGCCGCCTACGACTTCTCGCAGTGCGAGCACATCGTCGATGTCGGTGGCGGCAACGGCTCGCTGTTGTCGGCCGTGCTTGCCGCCAATCCGAACCGGCGCGCGACATTGTTCGACATGGCGGAAGCCATCGCCGCTGCCAAACGCGGGGAGGGCGGTCCGCTTCCCGGGGTGACCTTCGTCGCCGGCGACGTGTTCACGACGGCGGCGCCGGAAGGCGGCGATCTCTACCTGATCCGCCATCTCATGCACGACTACGACGATGCGGATTGCGTCCGCATTCTCTCCAATGTGCGGCGTGCGATGCATCCGGACGGCCGCGTGCTCGTGCTGGAGGCGCCGCTCCCTTCCGATGATAGCCCCGGTCCCGGCCGATGGCTCGATCTGCAGGTGATGGTGCTCTGCGGCGGGCGCGAGCGCACGGTCGAGGAGTATGCCGGTCTGTTCGAGAAAGCCGGCCTTCGGCTCGTGCGCACGGTCCCCACTACGCATCCCGCGATGACCGTGGTCGAAGCCGCGGCGGATAACGCCCGTGCCTGATGGAGCAACGGCCGGTGCGGCGCAGGCCGCCGTGATCCGGCGTCGGCACGTCATCTACGTCGAGGGCTACGANCCGCAAGGNGCCAAGGGCTACTACCGGCTGTTCGNCCGCTCCTGGGCGCGCTTNCTCAAGGTGTGGCCGCTCAAGGCGCGCCTGAGCGAGCTCGCGGTGGATTCGCAGGATTTCGCGCACTGGGAGGTGGAAGCGGCCGGCCCGAACTGGCACGTCGTGACCCGCTACGACTTCCTGCGCCAGGAGCACATCATCCGCGCCAACATGGCCGAGCCCTTGCTGCGGCAGATTCCGCGCGCCATGGCGTGGGCGTTCGACTATCTCGTGAGCGGTGCGATCTTTCGGGTGTTGCGAGCCTCGCCGTATTTCGGACTCGTGCTGCTCTATTTCCAGATCATGCTGATCTGGTGGCTCGCCCTTGCGGCCGGCGGCGGATGGCTCATCGCGCTCGCGGCGATGCACGTACCCGGCCTGGGCGGCGCGGCGAGCGTTCCCATCGCCGTCCTCGGCGCCATCGCGATCTTCTTTGCGCTGCGGCCGCTCGCCAATCGCTTGTTCCTGATCCAGATCAACAACCACTGGCCCTATCTCTGCGCGTTCGCCCGCGGCGAGGCGACCTGTTTCGATGCCCCGATCGAGGCTTGCGCGCAACGCGTCATCGCCGCCGTGCGCGCCAACGATTCCGACGAGGTCATCGTCGTCGGCCACAGCGGCGGCGGCGCGCTGGCGCCGGCGGTGATCGTGCGCGCGCTCGAGCTCGATCCTGACATCGGCCGCAAGGGGCCGCCGCTGGTGCTGGTGACGCTCGGCTCGATCGCCCCGGGAGCCGCGCTCCATCCCAAGGCGGAGCGGATGCGCGCCGTGTTCGCGCGGCTCGCCGTCGAGCCCTCGGTGCTCTGGATCGATTCCCAGTCCCGCGCCGACGTCTTGAACTTCTGGAATTTCGATCCGGTCGAAGGCATCGGGGCTCGTGTCGACGGCAGGCGCTGCAATCCACTGATCTGGAAGGTGCGTTTCGGCGACATGCTGTCGCGGCAGTTCTACTGGCGCATCCGCTTCAACTTCTTCCGGCTGCACTATCAATTCATCATGGCGAGCGACCGGCGCGCGCCGTACGACTATTTCCTGCTGGTTTGCGGCCCGGTGTCGGTCGCGGCGTGGGCGCGGGACCCCAACGGGGTGCTGGCGGCTTTTGCAGCCGACGGCAGTCTGGCCGCGGGCGACTTGCCAGGCGCTGCTCGATCGGCGCAATGTTCCGGCTAACCCTGCGACAGGCGCTCGATCACGGCCTGAGGAATCGGCGCGCCTTTCATCGTTCCCTTTGCCGGGTCCCCTTGCACCCACACCCGAGTCTCGAAGCCTTCGACCGCGAGCGCGCCGTTCTTGAGCAGGCGGTGGTGCACGTCGAAGCTGGCGCGGCGCACGTCCGTGGCGCGCGTTTCGATCGTCACGTCGTCGCCGAAACGGGTGGGAATGAGGAAGCGGGAACGCGTGTTCACCAGCGGATGCCCGGAGAAGTCATAGGCTTTGAGGTAGTGGTGCTTGGTCATCCCGAGCGCGCGCTCGAGCAGCGCCGAGGTGCTGGCGTCGAAAAAAGCGAAATAGCGGGGGTAGTAGACAATCCCGGCCGGGTCGCAGTCGCCCCATTCGATGCGGACGACGCGGCTGTTGACGAGCATTCTCTTGGTCCTTGCGATCGGTTCAGCGCGGCGCCATGCGCAGCGCGCCGTCGAGGCGGATCACCTCGCCGTTGATATACGTGTTCTCGATGATGTGGCGCGCCAGCGACGCGAACTGATCGGGGCGACCGAGCAGCTTGGGGAACGGCACCGCAGCGGCCAGACTCTTCTGCGCCTCCTCCGGCAACGCCATCAGCATCGGCGTG